>Ga0208792_1000152_pt1 | contig 29329 bp, 39 predicted proteins | sample 14_taG_FD_184087 | JGI IMG/M metagenome (GOLD analysis project Ga0208792, IMG submission 184087) | Marine viral communities from the Subarctic Pacific Ocean - 14_ETSP_OMZ_AT15311 metaG (SPAdes) (version 2) | ecosystem: Environmental > Aquatic > Marine > Oceanic | place: Pacific Ocean | collected...
GTCGTTGTTTACCTAGCTCAATAGGATGGTCAGGTGATCTATAGCCACTTGTGATAACAAAAGGAAAACCACAGTGCTCTCTAAGTTCATCCAAGGCATATATTAACTCATCCTCTATTTCATTCTCACCTGTCGCTTGACAAGCAAACTCATCCCTACTGAAATACTTAAACGTCATTGTTGGTGTATTCTCCTTCAATAGGGTCATTGGAGTTGTCATTATTCTGTGATGAGATGGTACTAGGGACACCTGAGATAGTAATTTGTACAGACTGTCTACCACCGGCACTATCCTTCTCAAAGTAACTAAGGGGTAACATCCTGTCCATGACTAGTTTCCAAGCTGCTGCTTGATTCTTATGGTCATCATTAAGTGCTGCATCAAATATACTGTCTAATACTCTACGGGACTTAGGGCTAGCTAACATCCTAGCCTTGTACTCATTGATAATTGAAGCATCACCTTTAGGTCTACCTACCTTACCTCTAGAGCCAGTAGTCTTCTCAACTATCTCACCCTTCCTAGGTCTACCCCTTTTACGCTTAGGAGGATCATCTTGATTATCCATAATGTATTTACCTTAACATTCTTTAAGATACCTCTTTATTATAGCATACTTTTTAGCGTTTGTCAAGTACTTTTTACTGTTATTTTCTTGACTGAGTCAAAGTTTTGACTTTACTTGTGTTAACAAGAGGTTACATAAGTTAGTAAATGCTTACTTTTTTATTAATTTACTGTTGTTTTCTAAATTCTACTTTTGAGTACTGGAGTGCCTACTACAATAATCATACGCAGCCACAGGCCTCCCCCGTACCCAATCTGTTAGCCCACCCTTAGCCCAACAGTTAGACTTAGGGGCACCACAGAGTACAACAGTTAGACTTAGGGGCACCACCTGGCGCTAACAGTTAGACTTAGGGGCGCTTGAGAATGCTGAAGAGTGTGTGCCTATATAGTAGCCAATAAGGTTCTCTAAAGTAGACATAAGAACCTGGAGTCTTATAACAATATGGTCTAAGAAATATCTTGTCTTTGTGTTAGTGCTCCGGCATTATGGTTCCACATTCAATAAACAAGGTAATAAAACAGATGGCTAACTATTACGACGCATGGGGCGCTACATACGACAACGAAGGAATCGTTACTGTCTGGCAGCTAAACAGTGCAGCGGGAATATATAAAGCAGAAAGCGTAGAAAAGGCGGAGAAAGCAGCCGACAGAATAAACCTGTCGTTAAAGGGCTCCAATCTTGCGGCTGTATTTTACAACACAATAGAAAGTTTAACAGTAGCCTAGTGCTCTATAGATAGCCCTTGCATTCAGGGGCTATCAGTGGCAGCATTACGCCAAACACAACAACAGAGAAGGGAAACGACAATGAGCGACACAACACACAACGGATGGTGCAACTTTGAGACATGGCAGGCTGCTCTGTGGCTGGACAACGACGGCACTCTGGACATGCTCAGGGAAGATGACAACCTAACAGAGGAAGCCATCTCAGAGCATCTGGAAAGCCTGCTGGACAACATACCAGCCAGCCTACTGGGGGACATAGTAACATCATGGATTCACTGTGTCAGAGTAGACGAGATCCTAGAACATGCGACGGAGGCATAACAGCATGAGCTTTACTTACAAAATCTTTTTGAACGGCAACGAGCAACTGCTAACCTATAGCCAAGAAAAATACAAAGCAGAGCTTAAACGCCTAGCTAAGATCTACGGCATACCAAACAAAAGAGACAGTGCCTTGCAGACTAACACCAACACCAGTAGCTTTAACTTTGGAGCATAACAGCATGACAACAATTACACTGACAGACAAAGAAGCAAACTTCTTGGAGCAATACCTAGACACAGCCTTTTGGGTGGCTGACATTGAACCACAAGAACTTGACGAAGATTGTCACAGAGAAGCCACAATAGACTGTTTGGCTTTCCTGTCGCGTATTGACTGCTACTTGAATGATGACAACAGGCAACAAGCAGCGCATGACTTCTACTTGTCACGCAATGGTCACGGCACCGGTTTCTGGGATCGTCCTAAAGTCTACAGTTACAGCATCGGCAACTACGCTGACAAGTTCCAAGCAATAGCAGAGGCATTTGGCCCTACTGACTACTACACAACCGACGGAGACCTTTTGACATGAGAACAATTACCAACAAGCATGGCGACCTAGCTTGTATAGAGGTCTGCCATACAGCGCAAAAGTTTTACAATGTCCGCATAGACACGGAGCCGCCAGTGCGCCTACAGATCGCTTGGGCTGACACCATATCACTTAACAACCGATCCAACAGGTCGGACAAAGAATTGACCGAGGCGCTGCTATTCAGTAGGCTTGCGGAGTATGGGTTTAACAAACAGGACTTGAACCGATGAAGACAGACCACACACTCTCCAGGCGCGAAGAGCGCGAACAGCAACAGCACGAAAACCTGGTTTTTGCAGTGTTGAACAAAACAACAGCAGCCGTTACAATTATTCTTGGCGTTTACCTAACGTGGGCGCTATTACTTGGAGTGACATCATGAGAAGAAACCACAGCGACAAATCAATACTAGAACTAGCGGAGGAAATTAAAGCCCTTGCGGATGCTATGCGAAGACCTGAGCCAGTAGAAGAATGCAATCATGAATGGGAATACGTACCGGCAGAATATGAAAGCCTGTCGGGACGTGGAACCGTGGAACAATACCCCGACGGTCACTATTGCGCCAAGTGCAATCAGTGGCAAGAAGAGTTAAACTAAACCAAAACCAGAAGGAAACTAACCAATGAAATTTTACAAAGTAACAAACACAGTAGCGCCGAAGCAATTGTACCGACGTAATCAAGGAACCTGGAAACCACTAATGCTAGGGATGCGCCAAGGCGAGTGGTTTTTAGTGGAGAAGTCCAAAAGAGCTAACGTACAGACCGCCGCTCATGTATACTGTAAAGGGCGTTACAGCCTGTACATGCACCCTAGCAAAAAGGATGTGTATGTATTCAAGATCAACAAAAATTAGGAGACAAGGGACATGATTTACAGACTGAGAAAACACAAGCGAAGATACGGCCTGACAAGAGGACGCTCGTATACTGGTGTACACCTTGGCTTGAGGTCATGGTACATACCGCACGACAAAGAAATTACTTTTGCCATAAACGATTGGCATGGGCTGACTGAGGTGGTCAAATGAGCACAACATATTGGGACGAAGATGTTACAGACAGTAACGAACAAGATCCAGAACAAAACAGGCGTGATGTTATTGTGCAAACCTTGAGTGAGTACAGGCTTAACGTAATGCCCGTTAGCGAGATGTTAGCAATGTGCAGTGCCTACGTACACGATGACCTAGAAAACCGCTCTACGGACGATTTAGAGTGCTTGTACGCGCAATTAGTAGGTAATGAGTCACAGGAGGTACACTAATGCGCTGTAAAGCCTGCAATGTACTACTTGAGGACAAAGACAAGCTAGATTTGTGCAACCCTTGCAACGTGGAATCACTGAAAGCAAGGTTTCCAAACCAAAAGGTAGACGATAACGAAGTGCAAGATTTAGTTAAGAGACTTGAGGAGGTGAAACGGTTAACATCCCAACATGAATTATTTTCATGATGATCCAGGCCCGCATGAGTCAGATTCATGTATAATAGACTCAAGAGAGCGAAGAACACATTGTGATTATCATAATGATTATTCTTTAGCTCTCTTTAGTAAACTAAAGTAAACCTTAGAGGTAATTGATATGGCAGTAGTTAGTGGTAAAGCAGCATTTGCTCACTTGGACAGCACAGAAGTTTATAACGGACAGGACACAGGCAAGTACACCTTGACTATCACCTTGGACGATGATAACGCTGATTTGTTAGCTGAGCAGGGTGTTAAGCTACGGGAGTACGAAGGTAACAAACAGCGGAAGTTCACCAGCAAGTTCAATGTAAAAGTCATTGATGCTAACGACCAACCTTTCGTTGGTAACATCCCGCGAGGATCTGTGGTGCGTCTTAGCTATAAGACAGCAACACCACACCCTGTACACGGCACACCGACCTACCTAAACGCAGTACGGGTAGTGGAAGTAGCCGAAGACAGTAACGGCATAGATGCCGACCTATAGTGGAGAAAAGAGCACCTTTGTAAAACATGAGCCATGCCCTAAGTGTGGCTCAAGTGATGCGCTGGCCCGTTATAGCAACGGGTCGGCTCATTGTTTTGCAGCAGGGTGCAATCACCACGAAAATGTGAATGGCAACGTAGTTCAACTACAGCCCCAACCAAGGAGGCCATTAGAAGATATGACAGCATCGGGAGTCATAGCAGCAATACCGGACAGGAGACTCAGCCAAGAGACTTGTAGGAAGTACAATGTCATGGTGGAGTACAATGCCTCCGGTGAGATTGCAAAACACATCTACCCGTACTACAGCACTGACAGCGACGAACTGAAAGCCACCAAGATACGTCATGTGAAGACCAAGGACTTCCATGCTACAGGTGACATGACCACTAATGTAGGTCTGTTCGGACAGCAAACGTGCCGTGGTGGTGGTAAGTATATAACAATCACAGAAGGTGAGTTAGATGCCCTTAGTGTGTCTGAGATGTTTGAGCGCAAGTGGGATGTAGTCTCATTGCGTAACGGAGCATCGTCAGCAGCTAAGGAGATCAAGGAGAACCTGGATTTCCTTGAAGGCTATGACAACGTGGTTGTTTGCTTTGACGGTGACAAGGCAGGCCAGCAGGCCATAGATGATATCAAGGACTTGTTCTCACCAAGCAAGCTAAAGATAGTCAAGCTACCCTTGAAGGACGCTAGTGAGATGCTGGTAGCTAACAAGGTGAGAGACTTCACTGCGGCGTGGTGGAATTCCAAGGTCTATCAGCCTGATGGTATCATCCAAGGCAGTGACACATGGGATGCCCTAACCAACAAGATCAAGGTAAAGTCAATACCGTATCCTTGGCAGGGACTCAACACCTACACGAAGGGATTTAGACCATACGAGCTAGTGACGATAACGTCAGGGTCAGGCATGGGTAAATCTCAGATGGTCAGGGAGTTAGAGCACTACTTGCTCAGGGCAACGGAGGACAACATTGGAATCCTAGCATTGGAGGAGGATGTTGCTCGGACTGCGCTAGGCATCATGTCAGTAGAGGCAGACTGTCCCTTGCACCTTGAGGAGGAGCTTGATCCAGAACTAGCGTTTCCTTACTGGGAGGACACCCTTGGTACCGGCAGGTTCTACCTGTTTGACCACTGGGGCAGCACCAGCGAGGACAACCTATTGGCTAGGGTCAGGTACATGGCTAAGGCGCTGGACTGCAAGTGGATTATCCTAGATCACCTGTCCATCGTTGTGTCAGCACAGGACAACGGTGATGAGCGCAAAGCTATTGATGCTATCATGACCAAGCTACGGTCACTGGTGCAGGAGCTAGGCGTAGGCCTGTTCCTTGTGTCGCACCTGAAGCGTACCCAAGGCAAGGCACACGAGGACGGTGGGCAGATTAGCCTAAGTGAACTGCGTGGTTCGCAGGCTATAGCACAATTGTCTGATATGGTCATTGGCTTGGAGCGTGATCAACAGGACGATAACCCTGAACGACGTAACACGACAACAGTGCGTGTGCTCAAGAACCGTTACTCTGGGCTAACTGGTGCATGTTGCTACCTGAAGTACGATAACTTTACTGGTAGAATGTCAGAGACAAGTAAGCCGAAGGATGTAGACAGTGCCTTATAAACCAATGTTCTTGGACATAGAGACTAACGGTCTTGATCCTGACACCATATGGTTAGCAGTAACTATGCAGGACGATGTGGTACAGGAACACTACGACCGTGAAAGCCTCGCAAAGGCTCTCTCAGGTGACTTCCCTGTAGTGGGGCACAACCTGATAGGCTTTGACATGCCGGTGTTAGAGAAGCTATGGGGCATCACGGTGGACAAGAGCAGAGTAGAGGACACATTAGTGCTCTCCCGTCTTGCTAACCCACAACGTGAAGGAGGCCACAGGCTGTCTAACTGGGGTGAAATCCTGGGATTCCCTAAAGGAGATCACAGTGATTGGACTTGCCTGTCCGATGAGATGGTTGCTTATTGTATCCAAGATGTCCGTGTGACAGCTAAGGCATACAACAAGATGAAGCTAGAGCTAAGCAAGTTTAGCAAGGAGTCTATTGCCCTTGAGCACGAGACGCAGTGGATTGTGCAGAAGCAGATACGTAATGGTTGGCTTTTGGACATGAGACATGCTATGGATTTGCTTGCTACCCTGAAGGAGCGCAAGCTTGTTGTGGAGGATGAAGTACACAAGGTATTCAAGCCTAAGTGGGTTGACGTTAAGCAGGTAGTGCCAAAGACCAAGAAGGACGGTAGCCTGTCTAAGGTAGGACTCACTGACGATGAGTACCAGAAGGTGCAGCAGTCAGGCAACAGAGAACCTTTCATGCGACAGGTACTCAAGCCATTCAACCTTGGCTCCCGTCAGCAGATAGGTGAGTACTTGAAGGACTTTGGATGGAAGCCTAAAAAGCTAACACCAACAGGTCAGCCAATAGTAGATGAAGCAGTGTTGTCTACAGTGAAGGACATACCACAGGCAGCGTTGATCGCTGAGTACCTGATGTTACAAAAGCGTGTTGCTCAAGTGCAGTCATGGGTAGATGAAGCTAACCCAGACACCGACAGAGTGCATGGCTATGTTAACACCAACGGTGCTGTTACTGGTCGTATGACACATTCTAAACCAAACTTGGCCCAAGTACCGGCAAGCTACTCACCGTATGGCAAGGAATGCCGACAGTGCTGGGTTGCCAGAGAAGGCTATAAACTTGTAGGGTTTGACGCTAGTGGCCTAGAGCTACGCATGTTGGCCCACTACATGGACGATAAGGAGTACACAAATGAAGTCATTAACGGAGACATCCACACTGCTAACCAGCACCTTGCAGGACTTGAATCAAGAGATCAGGCAAAGACTTTCATCTACGCACTTCTCTACGGGGCAGGAGATGAGAAACTTGGAACAGTGGCTTCAGCAGGCAGAGCTGCTGGTAAAACACTTAGAGAACGATTTATGTCTAATCTCACAGCATATTCAGATCTTAAAGACAGAATTGTCAGAGAGTCAGAGCAAGGAACTATTGAAGGCTTAGACGGCAGGTTGTTACATATTAGGTCAGCACACTCTGCACTCAATACTTTACTGCAAAGTGCCGGTGCAATTGTTATGAAGAAAGCAATGTGTTTGCTGGAAGAGTATGCTACAATGTGGAAATTAGACTATTACTTTGTGGGGAACATCCATGACGAAGTACAAGCGGAAGTTAGATCAGACCACGCAGACAAGTACGGAAGACTTGCAGTCTCCTGCTTGGAAGCAGCAGGAACTGAACTGGGACTCAACTGTAAACTCACAGGAGAGTACCAAGTTGGAAGTAGTTGGGCAGACACACACTAAACTTTGCTCCAAATGTGGGGCAGTTTTGGAGCCTAAAAAAAATTGGAGTGTTTCAAGAGAAAGTAAAAATGAGTTAATTTGCCGCCCATGCAAAAATGAGTACAACAGTAAAAGGATGTGGGTTAACGGTAAACACATTTCTAAAAAACATCCTTTGTACAAACCTGGACGCTACAAGTCCTTCGGTGATGCAGCGTTTGAGTCACTGAGTAACTACAAGACTGCAAAAGAAGGTCAAGTGTACATCTTGTATAGTCCAGCTTACCCTAGCTGGGTTAAGATAGGCATGGCAATAGATGCAGAGGACAGGCTAAAGCAGTTCCAGACAGGTAGCCCATACAGGGACTACATCTTGATAAAGTCTTATGACACTAAGGACAGACGTAAAGCAGAGAGTGAGATACATGAGCTACTAAGGAAAACTCATGGTAATAAGAATGAATGGTTTGTAATTGCTGCACCAGTGGCTGAACGTATACTAGATGGATACTTTGATGAAAACAACTAACACCCTGATAGATGACATATACAATCTTGTGAAGTTCAAGTCACCTGACAGGTCAGTGGACGCTGAGCAGATCATTGATGACTTTGGTGAGGCATGTAAGGATCTTATGCGTAAGGAGTTTACCCAACGTGGTAGCTTTGATGCACGTAAGCTGCGTATGTCTAACATCGGTAAGACCGACAGGTTCCTGTGGAACCACTACAACAATGTAGGGCCGAAGGAAAAGATGCAGCCACATACCCTTGTGAAGTTCATGTACGGTCATCTTATTGAGGAGATGCTGCTACTGTTTGTACGTCTAGCAGGGCACACAGTGACACATGAGCAAGCACAGGCTACTGTACAGGGTGTCTCAGGCAGCATGGACTGCAAGATTGATGGTATAGTGACTGACGTTAAGTCTGCCAGTACCTACGGCTTCAAGAAGTTCAGGGACGCTTCACTTGCCTTTGATGATCCGTTTGGGTACATAGATCAGATCAAGGGATACGCTAGGTCTGAAGGTGAGACACAGGTAGGCTGGCTGGCTATGGACAAAGCTAACGGTCACTTGACTTACCTGAAGTATGACCTAGAGGACAAGCAGGCTCCTGTCTATGAAGTGCTGAAGAAGGACATAGAGGAGCGTATCATCCATGTGAAGGAGATGGTAGAGCAGAAGGAACCACCACCCTTGTGCCATGACACAGTGCCTGACGGCAAGTCCGGTAACAAGAAGCTGGCTATGGGTTGCTCTTACTGTCACTTCAAACATGCTTGTTATCCAGACCTTCGTACATTCTTGTACTCTACAGGGCCACGATACTTAACGGAGGTGGTAAATGAGCCTAAAGTCCAAGAGATCACGTAAGCAGAGCATCTACAGATCAGGCTTAGAGAAACGCTTTGCACAGTCAGCGCCTAAGAAACGCTACTTGTATGAGCCATATGATGTACCATACGTGATGCACAGGAAATACAAGCCAGACTTTGTGGACAAGAAGACGGGTGACTACATTGAGACTAAAGGATTCTTTAGGGCAGGAGACACCCAGAAGTACACATCAATACGTGATAGTATTAAACCAATCAAGTTAATCTTTGTCCTGTCAGACCCCAACAAGAAGGTCAGGAAAGGTTCTAAGATTACGATGGGACAGTGGTGCCACAAAGAAGGCTTTGAGTTTTACACAGTTGATGAGTATGTAGATCATGTCACTAACAATGGATGAAGTAATAGAGCGTATCCTTAAACGCTATGACGCTGAAGACTTACTGGAAGCCCTGGACATTAGTTCTGAAGAGCTGCTGGATAGGTTTGAAGATAAATTTATTAACCGTCTACAGGTGTTTGAAGCCGAAGTAGATGAAGATGAAGTAGAGGTAGAACAAGATGAGTATTGATAACGCAACACCAGAAGAGTGGAATAAACTACGCAACAGTAAAGCGAGTATAGCGGAGGCTTGGAACCGTATCTATGATGAGGACAACGAGCCTAACGACCACCCAGTGTACGGAGACTACAAGTACGATAGTGTACACCGGCCAGAGCATTACAACACTGGTAGCCTAGAGTGTATTGATGCCATCAAGGGTATGCTCAATCACGACGAGTACATTGGCTACCTACGTGGCAATGCCCTGAAGTACATGTGGCGCTTTAGATACAAGAAGAGTCCTATTGAAGACCTACGTAAAGCTAGGTGGTACGAAGAACGATTGATTACGTATATGCTGGAGAACCCTAGTGACAAGTAAGGTAGGCGTACAGGATTATTTAGGTATCCAGATTGATTATGACAGAGAAGAAAACCTTAATGTGTTCTCACTAGAGACACTGAAGGATAGATATTTCTGGGGAGATGAGACACATGCCCAAGAAGCATTTGCCAGAGCGTCGGTCTATGGTGCAACGTATCAAGGACATACTGACTACAATCTTGCACAGCGCCTTTATAACTACGCAAGCAAGGGCTGGTTCGGTTTTAGCACTCCTATACTTAGTAACGGGGGAACCACACGTGGTTTACCTATTAGCTGCTTTCTCAATTATGTTCCTGATTCAAGGCGTGGGCTATCTGATCACTATGATGAGAACATATGGTTGGCAAGTGGAGGTGGAGGCTTGGGTGGATATTGGGGTGCTGTTAGAAGTAATGGCGTTTCAACTGCTAACGGTAGTCAGTCTACTGGTAGCATACCTTTCATGCACGTAGTTGACAGTCAGATGCTTGCCTTCAACCAAGGCGTAACACGGAGAGGATCTTATGCAGCGTATATGGACATCAGTCATCCAGAAGTGGAAGAGTTTATCGCTATGCGAAAGACTACTGGGGGCGATCTTAATCGTAAGTGCCTTAACCTTCACAATGGAATTACAATCACAGACGAGTTCCTGGCCGCCGTCATGTCTGATGATCAGTGGAGACTTATAGACCCTAAGTCTAAGCAGGCAGTCAAGACTGTATCCGCTAGGGACTTGTGGTGGCAGCTAGTACACACCAGAGCAGAGACAGGTGAACCCTACATTGTTAACCTAGATCGCTGTAACGAGGCTCTACCGCAGCCACAGAAGGACATGGGGCTGGAGGTACGCCAGAGCAACCTATGTTCTGAGATTACACTACCAACCAGTGAGGATCGCACAGCAGTCTGTTGCTTGTCTAGTGTTAACCTAGAATACTTTGATGATTGGAAGGACGATGAACTGTTTATCTTTGACATGATTAACATGCTGGATAACATCATTGAACACTTCATTGACAATGCTATGATAGATACAGGCATGAACGTGTCAGCAGATAGCATAGAGGAGTTTAGAGATTATGTTAGAGCAGATAAAACAGGCTTTGCAAAAGCCGCTTATAGCGCATATAGAGAACGTGCGGTCGGTCTTGGAGCGATGGGTTTTCATAGTTACCTTCAACGTAATGGAATCCCTTTTGAAGGAATGTACGCCTCCAGCTTTAACAATAGAGCGTTTAAGACAATCAAAGAAAGAGCTGAGAATGCTTCCAGAAGTCTGGCTAGAGACCGTGGGGAGGCTCCTGACATGGTTGGTAGTGGCCGTCGTAATTCCCATCTGCTTGCTATTGCCCCTAATGCTAGTAGTAGTATTATATGCGGTGGAACAAGTCCTAGTATTGAGCCTACAAGGGCTAACGTATTTACGCACAAAACGTTAACAGGCTCGTACAAAGTCAAGAACAAATACTTGGAGAAACTACTTGAAGATAAAGGTACCAACACAGAGAAAACGTGGAAAGATATTGCTGCTGCTGAAGGCTCTGTTAAAGACCTACCGGAACTATCGGAAGAAGAGAAAGAAGTTTTCAAGACAGCGCCTGAACTTAACCAAATTTGGGTCATTGAACACGCCTACCAAAGACAGAAGTACGTCTGCCAAGCACAGTCAGTAAACTTATTCTTTGAGCCACCACCAGCTACAGCACCACAGGAGATCCACGATGAGTATCTGGAGTATGTTAATAGCGTACATTGGACAGGAGCTAACAAACTCAAATCTATGTATTACCTGCGAACTACAGCGGCTAGAAATACAGAGAATGTTAACATCAAGATACCCAGGATCAACCTTGAAGACGGAGAGTGTTTAAGTTGTGAAGGATGAACACCCAGCGTACAGAGCAAAGTTCTACATACCTGAGCTAAAAAAGTATACCAATTGGTCTGACTATCTGGTATACTATAAGGAACAGGATGACAAGATTATGTTGTTCAGTAACTACTGCATGCAGATGTGGTCTAGTTACATGAGCAACAAGATCAAACAACAAGAGGCACCCCTGAGCTACAAGGAGTACCTGAGTAAGTACAAGCAATTACTGGAGGATGGATACAGTGATAGACCCCAAGATTAGCGCCATGAAGCGCCTGTACAACGCTGAGATAGACGTGTACAAAGCAGAGGTACAAAACTATCTAGACAATCCTGTGGCTGTAGGTGAGCATGGTAACTTGATTGAGACTATGGACAAGCTGGTGCAGAAGATTGCTGAAGCAGAGGACAAGCTGATTGTACTGGAGAGATACTTCGGTGAAGACTTGTAATATATGTGGTGAGACTAAGGCTTTTTCTGAGTTTAATAAACGTAAGCAGAGCAAGGACGGGCACCAAAGCCGCTGTAAGGTGTGCCAAAAGGAGCTAAAGGCTAAGTGGTATCAGGAAAACAAGGAGCATGCCGATGAGTATAGGGCTAAGTGGTATCGGGAAAACAAGGAGCATGTCAAGGAGTATTATGCTAAGCGGCGGCAAGAACACAAGGAGTATAATACTAAGTGGCGGCAGGAAAACAAGGAGCATGTCAAGGAGTATTATACTAAGTACGCTAAGGCTAATAGGGGCGCCGTAAACGGTTACAAAGCCAAGAGACGAGCAGCTAAACTTCAGGCTACTCTAGCTTGGGCTGACCTACAATACATCAAAGACCTTTACAGCAACGCTGCTGAGGCTAATGCTCTTTTTGAAGCAGTAGGTGTAAGCCCCAAGTTCCAAGTTGACCATATCGTACCGCTACAACATGGCTTAGTATGTGGTCTACACACAGAGGATAACTTGCAAATACTAACCGCTGAAGAAAACTTAAAAAAATCAAATAAATTTGAGGTAGGATAATGAGTAATGTAATTAACCTGATGCCTACACAGGCTACTGCTGACGAGGTACTAGAGGACTGTAAGGGTGAGTTTAATCACGTACTGGTACTAGGGTGGACTGAAGATGACGCTCTGACAGCTAAGGCTACAGAGTCTATGGACTTGAAGGAGACCATCTACTTGGTGGAAGTATTCAAGCAAGCAGTAATTATGGCAGGACATGAAGTAGGATGAGTGATGAACTAATACACCTGATTAGCCTGTGGGCAATGAAGCGTGGTATACTTAACAACAGCACACCTTTAGCACAGTTTGCTAAACTTGTGTCTGAGATGGGAGAGCTAGGAGATAACATAGCCAAGCAGCGTGATGTGACTGATGACATTGGTGACTGCTTGGTGGTGTTAAACACCTTAGCTATTATGAATGACACTACCCTAGAGGAATGCTTGAAGGTAGCGTATGATGATATTAAAGATCGTAAAGGGCATATGAATAGTCATGGTGTTTTTATTAAAGAAGGGGACGCAGCTTGAGCTTATTAGATACTAGAGATTACTACAAACCGTTTGACCATCCTTGGATGTTTGACTACTACTCACAACAGAACCAGATGCACTGGTTCCCAGAGGATGTACCTCTGCACAATGACGTTAAAGATTGGCAGACAATGACTGATGAGGAGAAGAACCTCCTGACGCAGATCTTCCGTCTGTTTACACAGTCTGATGTAGACGTAGGTGCAGGGTACGTTGATAGATACATGCGTATCTTCAAGAAACCTGAAGCACGTATGATGATGTCTAGCTTTGCTAACATGGAGTCTATCCATCAACACGCATACAGCCTACTACTGGACACCGTAGGGATGCCAGAGGTAGAGTATAAGGCGTTCTCAGAGTATGAGGCTATGGCTGACAAGCATGAGTACATCAACGCTGTGAAGGTTACTAAAGGAGACAAGAAGTCCATCGCTAAGGCACTGGCTATTTACTCAGGTTTTACTGAAGGGCTACAGTTGTTCTCTAGCTTCATCATCCTGTTAAACTTCCCAAGGTTTGGTAAGATGAAGGGTATGGGGCAGATCATTACGTACAGTATACGTGATGAGTCCATGCACGTAGAAGCAATGACAAAGCTATTCAGGGAGTTTATACAGGAGAACATAGACCTGTGGACTGATGACTTCAAGGCTGAGATCTATCAGGCATGTCGTGAGATGGTTGACCTAGAGGATAGGTTCTTGGACTTGGTGTTTGAGCAGGGGGATATCCCAGGATTGACCAAGAAGGAGATGCAACAGTACATCAGGTACATTGCTGACCGTAGGCTGCTACAGTTAGGACTCAAGACTAACTACAATGTCAAAGAGAACCCACTAAACTGGCTGGACGATGTGTTAGGTGTAGAGCATCAGAACTTCTTTGAAGGCAGAGCTACCACCTACATGAAGGCTGGACTACGTGGTGACGTAGGGAAGGTTAAGTTTTCTAATGTAGCTTGAGAAGACTTGGGGGCGCAATGCCCCCTTTTTCTTTACTCTTGTCCTGTTAACATTCCTGTCACTGCCCTAGATCCTGCCAAAGGCGCTGTACCTAAAGCATCAGAACCTAAAAACTGCATTTGCTGAACAGCTTGCTGTGTAGGTAACTGTCCTGCTAACGCCTTCTGTGCTGTAGGTGTAGTTAAGGCTTTAGCAGTGCCTATTCCAGCAGCCGCAGCAGTTAGGCCTGTAGGTAAACTTGTCAACCCGCTAATTATACCTGTAGCGGCAAGCTGCCAAAACCAAGAAGGATTCTCTGCTGTCCTTAGAGCGTTTAATTTAGCAATCTCTTGCTCATTTACAGACAACTCCTGTCTTACCTGCTCTTGTCTTTTCATGTTTTCAGATATAGTAGACATAGCTTCTGGATCTTTACTCAGTCTTTTTTCAAGAGCTTCTTTCTGTTTGTCTAAAGAAGATAGTTCAGCTTTTGCCTTGTTAACAGCACGTTTAATCTCACGGTTTCTCCTATTAGCAAGTTTAGTGGCTAACAGTTCAGCTTCTGAAGTGATTTTATCAGTAGTTGTTTTAACAAAAGAGGCTGTTTTTTCAGCTTCTTGTCTTAGCGGCCCTTCTCCAATACGTGCTTCTTTCTTGTTGTTTTTCTTAATAGCGGCTACCCACTCGTCTGGTGTAAACCTTCCTTGTCTACCTGCCTTACCTGAAGCAGCTAACACTGCGTCCCTAAGAACTGATTGACTTTTGTATGCTTTTTTATCTGCTAAATAATCAGCTAGTCTCTTTCCTTTAAGCTGAGAAGTGATTACATCGTCTATTGAATTCTGCATCTCCCTGTAAACAGCAGACCTTAGAATAGACTGCCCGTCATCTCCAGATAATGCAGCAGCCTTCATGCCTAAATTACTTCTTAGGCTTGTTAAGTCAACTCCTGACATTCTGCTAGTTTTCTTATTTACACGTTCTGCAACCAACTCAGCAGCCGCTGTAATTTCTTTAACTACTTGATTTTCGTTTCCTGCTAACAGTGCTAAATCTCTTGCAGTAGCTCTTTTAGCCATATCACTAATCAATTCTTGAGGTTTAACAATAAAAGACCTCCCTTTAGAGGCTTCAAAACCATGTTGTGTCCAGTTAAGCTCTAGTTCTTTCATAGCAGAGTTAGGGTTAGTAGCTTCTGTTATGTCTTTAATTTTTCTTTTAGGCATTCTTGCTGGTAAAGAGTTTTCAAGAGCTACTAACCTAAAAGCATCTTGTGCTCTTTCAGTTACTTCCTTAGCCTTTTGAACACTGTTAACCATAACCGGCCCATCATTTCCTAAGAAAGGATTGTAGTTACCTTTAATTATTTCTTGAGCCTCTGTGGAGTCTGCTTTTATTGTTCTAGCAGTACGATCTATCTTTTTAACAGAGTCACTTAACTGAGCCTTAGCAGCCCCTGCTTCGGATTTAGCAGCTTCCAATACTTGAGTTAGCTCTTTAGACCTAGTTTTTAATGGTCCTACTATAACTTCTTCTTGTGCCCGTAAAGCTCCTCCACCAAAAGACGGCCCCACAACGCCCTTATAGAAAGATTGGAGCAGTGCTTCTGAAGACGTTAAGCCGCCATCTTTTTTAGCCGCTAAGGTTATTGGAGTAAAACCTTCTTCTGTTTCTAAAGGAGCCTCTACTTTTCTCTTAAACAACCAACCAAGACTTCCTAGAGCGCCTGTAGTTACTCCTCCAAGCAGAGCACCTTCAGCAGCAGCAGAAGTCATATCTGCTCCTCTTTCAGCCGCCCCTAAAGAAGCTAAAGCACCTTCTCCTGCTCCTCTAGCCACTAGACCCCCTAGGGAACCGGCAGCCTCAATACCTTTTAGTTTAGAGATAGGACTAACAATAGCCCCTACTACTTCAGCCGTTAAAGCTACATTAGGATTTCGTCTACGAAAATCTTTAATTACTGCATCATACGCATCTTTGTTTTCAGCATAGATTTCAGCTAGTTCTTTATCTGAGCCAACAGACTCAACTAAACTCTGTAGTCCCACAAGAGCTTCATCAGACCAGCCAAGAGTAGCTCCTTCAATAAACAAAGAAGCTCCTGTTAGGTTATCTAAAAGAGTCCACTCACCTGAAGAAAACTCTTCTTCTTCTTCATTACGGGCAGGAGGATTACCAGGAACCATAGCGTCAAACGGATTAGGCTCTACAGCATCAAGACCCTGCGGAACCATAGAATCAAAAGGATTTACTTGAGCCATTATAATGTTCTTCCTGTACTAGCTAATCTAGCTTGAGATTTGCTATAGTTTTCTAAAGCCTGCCCGTAGTCATACTTTTCTGTGTTCCACTTAGAGTCTACAAACTGCTGTCTAAGTTTTAGGTCATTAGGATTGTCACGTATTATCTGTAATGCTTGGCTAGGAATTCCTGCTTCAGCTAAAAAGCTAGGATCTTCTAAAGAAGCAAACTCTCTTTCATAACGCTGTACTTGTTGCCAATCGCTAAAGCCATCAAGAGAACCATTATATTGGCCTATCCAAGCAGACTGATCTCTAAGGTTTTGCTCTGCGTGTGCAGCTATCTTAGCAATACCTCTAGCATACGCTAATAAAGTTTCTTTGTTAGCATAAGGGTCTAACTCTCCCGCCAATACTAAAGCTACATCTTTATCAGAAGCTGGGCCTTTAGGTAAGTTTTTTATAGCATTAGAGTTCCTTAAAGCAGTTGCTTCTGTTCTAAGTAAAGTTTCTGCGTCTTGCCTACCAAAGAAGCCTTTTACAACTTCTTCTGCTACACCTAGTTGCCCAGATGTTAAAGTATCTGGCATCTTGTTCAAATCCAAAACAAGTTTATTAGCTCTGTTTTTTCTTGATGCTTCTTCTCTTATCCCTTCTAGTAACTCACCTTGCAGCTTAACAACAGCGTTGCCTGTAGCAGGAGCACCTGTCCTTGGGAACTCTTTAAGAACTCTAATTTGGTCATTATCTCCTCTAACTACAATCTGAGTTACAGGATTACCTTTAGCATCTTCTGTATCAATCTTAAACTCTTTTGGGTCAGGTTTTTCTTGAGGCTTGAAAGGAGCTTGAAACTTAATGTTTCCTTCATCGTCTACTAAAACACTTCCAGGCGATAAAACTTTACTGTCTCCCTTTTTAGCCTTCTTTACTAAAGCGTCTATATCTGAGATACCAGCACCTTTAGAAGCTAACTGTATTAGCTCATCAACATCTTCTCTTTCGCCGTACTTTTTAGCAACCATATTGACTACTAAGTCTGTTGTATCTTCTTTTTCAGTAGCTTCTTCTCTTTCTTTCTTTTTCTTCTCCCTAAGAGCAGTCAAGCGTTGTGTAGCTTGTACTTTCTGTGCAGGTGTACCAAACTTAACTAAAGCAGCTAACTGCTGTGCTTCAGCGTCTGGGCTGTTAGGGTCTACCTGAGCTAACGCTTGAGTTAACTTTTCTTCTCCCGTCCTCATGTCCATCCCAAGCGCACCGCCAATGTTTCTAGCGGCTTGCTGTGCAAAAGGACTCATAGGTTGTCCAGCGCCTGTCAACAGCCCTGAAGTACCTTGAGTAGGAGATACCTTGTAACGCTCAAATGCGCCTATTCTATCTAAAAGTCCCATGTGTATTCCTTAGTTAAAGAAGCCGCCAATAGCACTGGCAATGTCGCTAATACTACCAAACAATCCAGTATTTGTTGCTTGTTGCCCCGCAGCTTGCTGTTGACTAGCTTGAGCGCCTAAGAGTGTAGAGTACAGATCACGTAGGTTCTGACTACGTACAGTCTCTGCTTGTAGAATGTCCTCTAATCCACTAATACCTGCTTCTGACATATAACCAGCACCTTGTCGCTGTCCTGTGCCAGCAATGTTAGCAAGGTTAATAGCAGGATCAAGAGAGCTTAATAGTTGTTGTTCAGGCGAGTATTGTAACCCTAAAGCAGCACCAATGTTACCTAATTGTGCTTGCTGTAGTGAAGCAGGTAATGCAGCAGCACCAGAGCCTAAACCAAACATACTTTGTGCAAGTCCTGCTTGTTGCATTTGCTCTGCTTGTGCTTGTCCTAGCGCACCTAGAGATGCTCTAGCCTTCGCTTCTTCCTGTGCTTGTGCTAAAGCAAACTGCTCAGGAGAACCGCCAAACTGTGCTGTACGTAGACCTGTACGTCCCTGTGCAGCTAGACGTTCTTCCAATGCAAGCTGTTGACGTTGTTCTTCAGGGCGTTGAGTAGCTCTAATGCGCTCATAGACATCAGCTTCTCTCTGTGCCATAGGAGCCATAGCACCTGTTAGGAAGCCGCCTACGCCCCCTAGAGCCTGTTCTTGGATACCTGATACATCTGGTACACCTGCGCCCATACCACCCAGTAAGGTGCCTGTGAGAGCCTGTAGCTTACGTTGTTGTTCAGCTTGCTCTGGAGATAAGGTAGTAGCAAACCCACCTTCAGGTGTTGCCTGGACACCACCAAAGCCAGTAGAGACAGTAAAGGGTCTAAAGGCACTAGCAGCTTGTGCTTCTCTGCCTATTCTAGCTTGCTCTTCTGCTGACTTTTGTGCAATGTCAGTAATCTTATTAAGTTCATCAATGCTCATACCAGCACCAATCAACTGACCACCTGTGCCTCCTAAGAAGCCACCTACAGCGCCTGTAAGGGTATCAAGGTTATCAAAAAAGCTCGGATTATAGTCCCCAGCATTATAATAGCCGTTACTCATTTATATTCTCTCTATGTCAATACTGTTGTTATCACGGAGGCTGCACCTGTTACCACAACAGTAACAACAAGCCAAGCCAGACGCTCCCACTTCAACGCATGGGCAGAAGCTAGTTCTTTAAGCTGCCGAAGTTCAGCAGTTGCTTCACCCCAGCGTTCACCACATTCTTTCTCATGTTGAGCTATCTTCTCTAGTGCTTCTAAAGCCAAGTCAAGTGTTTGCGTCTGGTCTTGCTTCATCAGTCTTTAGCCTTACCTACGTTTAGTGCAATCATGTCCAGTAACTTGTATGCTTTAGCTACTAGAGCATCATCTTTAGGTGTATCAGTTGCTGCTGCAATAGCTGACGCTAGAGCAACTAAAGCAGTGATAATGTTAAATGCATCAATTACGTAAGGCATTACCAAGGCACTCCATCAGCAGTTACAGGATTCTTTTGTAGCTCAATGTTAGCTGTAAGTGATGCTTCAATTGCATCCTTGTCTACCTGCTCCCACACCCAGTTAAGAACTGTGTCCTCAACAAGTACACCATAAGCAATGTATCCTTCAGCAGATGCATCAGGTGTAAAGCCTACAGTGCCATAAGAAGATGCAGAGTACGTGTTTTCACCTACAGTCTCTTCTTCAGATACTATCCAGTGTGCGACTGTAACGCCACCGTCTGCTGTGTTACGTTCTAGGGTTGAAATAGTCCATGTAGCCATTAGTTGTTCTCCAGTTGTGCCACGCGAGCGCGTAGTGATTGAATTTCTTTAACAAGCATGGGGACTAGTTTGCTGTAGTCTACGCCCGCCATTTCGTCAGGGTCTTCTGGGATTGTTACCGCATCAGGAACAACAGTTTGCAACTCTTGAGCAATCATGCCATAGTCTTGATGGGAGCCATCAGCAATCCAATCAAACTTGCGCACTTGGATAGCGTCTACTTTGCTGCCTGCGTCATCAGCGTCTGCAATGTTTTCCTTGAGGCGTTCATCTGATGACGTGCCATAGTTAACCGTAGTTGATCCGTTATGTGTAATCGTTCCAGCAACCGAACCACTTGAGTTTAAGAAGACTGCGAAGTTTGATCCTGTCGCAGAACGAGTTGTTTTTGCGATGTATCCGTTTTGAGTTGTGCCATCAAAAACCATGCTAACTTGGCCAAGGCTAAGAACGGAGGAAGTCCCCACCAGCAAGCTGGCGCCACTCAAGTTTGTCCCAGCGTTACCAAGCAGGTTTGAGCTTCTGTCATACAGCAAACGTGCATTTCCGGCAGTGTCTAGGTGTGCAATGTCGTTACCTAGGTAGAGGTCTTTGAAGCGCGCACCAGAGTAGCCTAGATCCAATAACCCGTCACTATCTACAGGGGTACCAGTTGCCAGTGTAACTGGGCCAATCCTGTTGTTGTCATCGTCAAAGAATAAACCTGAATCTCCTGTACCTATACCCAGCCTTCCAGCGACAGTGCTAATCATGCCAACTTGGGAACCGTCTTTGTTGAGTGAAATAATGGTTCCGTCATTAGTATTTTTATTGAAATACGCCGTGGCTTGCGCAGCTGCACCTGTGCGGCTAAATACACCATAGCCATTACTGCCGAAAGCACCTCCAGTGTTTGTGTTACCTACACCCGGTGCAGCATCAGTAGTCCCCACCAAAACATTTTCAGAACTATCAATAGTAATAGCCGTGGCATTCCCGTTGTCATCAATGCTTGTACTCAGGAGTCCTCTGGATACTTGTGTTAAAGCCATTAGTTGTTCTCCTTAGATTGCTGAGATGATGAAGGCGAGTAGTTCAGAGTAGCGCACACCTAAGCGTGTACGTTCTTCACCAGCTTCTTCATCAGTCCATGTGTCACTAATAAACATTGCGTAGCGTCCAGCGTCTAAGCCTTCTGCTTCAAATGCTGCTTGTAAGTCTTGGGCAATAATTCCAAAGTGGATACGAGCATCATCACCGTTTTCTTCTACGCTAGACTTCCAACGGAACTTACGCAGAAGACCTTTAGCTGCTACAGCAACACGCTGCTCTGCGTCAGACAGTGCTTCAATGTCTTGCTTCTCATTGCGATCAGAAGTTTGGATAGTGCCGTTAGTGGCGTAAATGTCATCAAAGCGTGCGGAAGATGTTCCTATATCAAAAGAATTATCGACACTTGGCTGGATGCGTGGAGGAGTGCTATTCAAAGGCAACAAAAGCTCATTAGAGCCACCTGCTTTTATACCTAAAAACCCACCTGAGCCACTGTTAGCAGTAATACTACCTACGGTTGTGCCGTCTTTTGCGAATAAAGCAATATCGCCATCAGTGCTTAAACGGTTGAAATATCCGACATAACCTCCGTCACGCACAGCATCAAAACGTCCGTTAGAACCAATAAGCATACCTGCTGTAGATGACGATGTAGTAGTCTTCCCCACCAGCAAGTTGCCGTTAGAGTCGAGGCGCATGCGTTCTGTGTTAGCGCCACCAGTAGCCTGTGTATAAAACAACATGTCGGCAGCATCATTTGCAGAGGCTCTGTTGGAGCGGATCATGCCAACGCTGTCACCATTGTTATTGAAAATTATACTTCCAATACCACCGTTGCTGGTTTTATTTCCATCAAGAACAAGGTCAACACCTGCATCTGAGGCAGACGTTGCTATCTCAAGATTTCCTGTGGGCGAGCTAGTGCCAATACCCACGTTACCTGATGAGTCAATACGCATGGCTTCTGCGGTATTAGCAGTGGAACCGCCATCTCCACCTGTTCTAATGGCAAATGCACCATCAATACTTCTAATTTGAGTGGAGCCAACGCTATCAATAAAAGGCACTACTACGGTGCTGTCTGTTGATTGAAATGTAGCAACTGTGTTTGTAGTTCCAGAATTGACAGTCAAAGCATCAGCAGTCACTGTGCCGGTAACGTCTAAACCGCTAGAATCTATAACTGCTCTTTCAGTACCAGCAGTATCAAAGCGTATCTTGTCCTCATCACTGGACTCTTCTACTTGTACTTTGGTATCACCATCAGCATCCTGTAGAATAGAAGCAGTATTGATTGTAGTAGTGTTAAGTGTAATAGCTTCTACAGCAGAACCAGTAGGAGGTGCAGTAGAGAATGTTAAAGTAGTACCAGAAACACTATAGGTGCTTTTGTGTTGAGCTACGCCATCAATAGTTACAAAGGTAGCATTCTCATTAACAGGAGCATTAGTAAGAGCAAGTGTAGTATCAGAACCATCACCTGTCATTGTGTCAATACTAGGTGCTACTCCACCACCACCGCCAGCAATAGCTCCCCAAGCGTCTGTGTAGCCTTCAAATCCACCTGTAGTGCTATTGTATCTAAAGTATCCAGCAGCAGGACTTCCGGGTCTTTGTGCAGTAGTACCTACAGGTACGTGCATAGCGTCTGTATTAGAACCAATATCTAAAGAAACTGAAGGAGCTGCTTTATTAATACCTACACGCTTAGTAGAAACATCTGCAATTAACAAAGACTCTGCGGCACCGCCACCTTCAGATGCTAAAACATTAAAGTCTCCATCTATTACTTGGAGTGACGTTAAGTTACCAACACTTGTAATGTTAGTCTGTGCAGCAGTGAGTACAGAACCTGTCAAGTTACCAGCTACGTTACCTGTGACATCCCCAGTTAGATCTCCTGTAACATTGCCAGTTACATTACCAGTAAGATTACCTGTGACATTACCTGTGACAGGAGCAGTAACACCAGCAAACGTAGGACTATCAGTAGTAGCTACACCTTGGTTTAGTGCTTTGACTGATGCTTCACTTGTAAGCTCACTGTCCATTAAGGCACCAGCAGCAGTTACATTAGCTGTATCAGTTACATCTGCACTAGCTTCAATGCCATCAAGTTTACTATGGTCAGCGTCAGTAAACGCGTTAGTGTCTGCATTAGACTCATAGGCAGTCTTAATCTCAGCAGCGGTCTGGTCAGCAGTTGCTCCTGATTCAATACCGTCTAACTTAGCACCGTCTGTAGCTACGTCACGTCCGTCTATGAGGCCGTCAGTAGTAAGGTTACCTGATACCACAGGGGTAGACAAAGTCTTGTTAGAAAGCGTCTGTGTGCCTGCTAGAGTAGCTACAGTAGCATCAATAGCTAGAGTAACTCCAGTACCTGAAGCAGTAGAGTCAATACCTGTGCCACCTAAGATACCTAGAGACTCAGAGTCTAAGTCAATGTCAATGCTTGTGGAGCCATCAGTTACATCAAGATCCTGTGCAGTAACCTGTGAGTCTACGTATGCTTTGACTGACTGCTGTGTAGGCACAAGGGATGCACTGTCCGAAGACATGTTATCTTCATCTACCCATCCTGTAATGCTAAGGGTGCCATCCGACAACGTCTCAAATACAGTTGTACCTGTAAGTGCAGCATTGTTAGCGTTTGCTTTAGTTGCTGATGCAGTAGCAATGTTATTGAACTCTGTGTCAATCTCAGTGCCTTTAACAATCTTAGCAGCGTTACCTGAAGGTAGTGAGTCCTTTGCTGCAAAGTTTGTAGTCTTAGTATAATTACTCATTAAATTGTTCTACCTATGAATGCTTCAATGTTTACATCTTGTATTGAAAATGACTTCTCGTTAATTGTGGCATCTAAACCAATAGTAACTACTCTGCCAGATCCAGTAGCTTTAGTTGTTGCTTTGTTTACAATGATAGATGCGTTGTACTGCGAGGTTGCTACGTTGTACTCAGAAAGACCATACTCTGCAATAGACGCATCGTCTACTGTTAACAGTTGCTTGGTGTATCCTTCAGTATAATCGTAACCCCAGTTTAACAAGAGGTCTGTTCCCTGGCCACCTACAATAGTAAATGTTATTTCTTTTAGAATCTTTAGTTTACTAGCGTCACCAAACGAAAGGGCATTGGTGTAATACTTCATTGTGTAAGTAGAAGTATCGTCTAAAAAACCAAAGTATCTGTTAATACCTTTAGAGTTACCAAAGTAAACGTCATTGTTATCTGTAGTTGTAGCACACAGAATGCCAGTAAATGGCCATGTAGTTACCCTATTAGCTCCATTTTCTAGCTTACCACGCATGTCAAAACAGAACACTAGGTTGTTAACTGTAGGTAATATTAACAAGTAAAAAGCATTTTCTTCACTATAGACTGCCTTGATGTTACCTGTTTCTACAGACACTGCCTGTACTAAGTCATCACGTACGTTTACAGATACGTCACCAATAGGGTTAGATTTCTCTTGTATAACTCTGCCCAAGCTACGGACACCAGAGTCAGATAAGAACAATAAGTCTGATCCTGTGGACTGTACACTGTCTCTAGCAATACAGCCAATGTTAGTAATAACATCAGCTAGTACCATACTAGACGGTGAACTAGCACCAGAGTACAGGATAATACTACGTTTACCAAAGATAACTAAGAAGTCATTAAACTCTGATAACGCTACAATCTCATCATGACCTGTAGGCCATACAGTTGTAATGTCTAAGGAACCTGAAGAACCTCCTGTCCACGTATGACCAGCTAGTAAGTCAGACCAGTAAACAGTATGCTTGTTACCAACAACATCAGCAACCCATACACGACCAAAGGCTGCTAGAGCTTCATTGGCTTGCGGTGGTGTACCTGTAGCGTGGCTGTGGTCGCTAAACTTTTCTAATACTCCACTACCAGATTCATCAGTGTAAATAAGTGGCTCTTGCCCACTCTGCCAAAAGTAAGCATGGTTATTAAAGTTTATAATCTTCCAATTGTTAGCACTGACTGTATAGCTACCAGGGGTAACATCAGTAAGTGTAGTAGTGCCTGTAAAGATCTTGTTGTTACCAGTAGAAAATACTGTCTTATCACCGCTGTGGTCTACAAACTCAAAAATAGACTCTATGCCAATACTAGACCCTAATGGAGTAGCACTAGTTGTAAGTTTATTTAAGCCTTGCCTAGCTCCAATACGACCATACTTATCTATTACCATGTTTTCAGCAATAGCAGCAAAGGTAGCGTCTTGAGCTACAGGAGAGTCTTGAGTATTAAGACCCTTAAATCCTGGAGCAGCAATGTATATGTGTTCTCTGTTCTGAGCCATTAGGGAGTAGTCCAGATAAACTCTTCAGGATTCTTATAGGCATCTAAAGCAATAGCATCAGATAGATGTTTGTCTGCAATCAAGAAGTAATCCTGTGCTGTAGTTCCACCAGTTTCACCACGCTCCCTAGCCAACAAAGCTACAGCGTTGTGTACTATAGCGTTCTTAGGTAAGACTGTAGTATCTGTATCTAAAGACAGTTCATTTTCTCTAGCAATTAAATCAAAGCGTAAGTTAAAGACACCTGATGGTTTAGGGTATACTTTTACTTTAGTATCACTGTTACCATCAATACCGCTAAAGGTATATGAGTCAGGACTACCAGTTACTTCACCAGAGATGTAATAAGCATTGTTAAACCAGTTAGGTGTCTCATAACGCATAAAGAAGTTTGATGTGTCGTTAATGACACTATATATTCTAACACGTTCTCCAGCGTTTGTCAAGCTATATTCTGTAGTATCTGCTACAGTAGGTACTACAATAGTTGTACGTAGTGTAGACCACTGATGTGAGTCTTCTACAATCTGCTTTGCATCATTGACAAAGTCACCTACCATCTTGCTGTAGGTGTTCTGTGTAATTGTGGATACTTCTTCTTCTCGTAGCCTACGTAGTACCTCGTTGACTATGTTCAAATAACTGGTACTCATCTACCACCTGCTCCGTATAAATTTTGCATAACTGCTTCTTGAAGTAAAGAGTCTTCAAACAAGCCTAGCCTATTTTGCACTTGGTCTTTAGACAGTGCTGGGAATGATGTAAGGTTACGTATCTGATCTGCTACTGTATTAGCATAGTTAGTTTCTGGGTCATATGCAGCAGGAGCTTGATAACCTTCGTACTGTGGTGCTAACTCTAGTAGCTCAGGTGCTTGATATGTTTTTCTAAAATCATAGTCTTCAAACTCTGGTGGTGTGTAGCCGCCAGTTCCTCCTTGGCCTCCTAACATTCCAGAAAGCAAACCTAAGCCTAGACCAGCGCCAATACCTGCCCCTGCACCTTGTCCTCTACCTGTACCTAAACCTTCACCGTATCTAGCTTCACCAAGAGCTTCTCCTGCTGCTACAGCTTCTCCATACCTAGCTTCTGCGGCTGCTGCGTCTGCTTTTGCTTGTGCTTCTGCTGCTTCCCTAGCGGCTTCCGCTGCTTCTGCTCTAGCTTCTGCTTGTGCAATAGCTTCTTGTTCTGCTGCGGCTTTAGCTTCTGCGGCTGCTCTAGCTTCTTCTGCTTTTCTAGCTTCTTCAGCTAAACGCTCTGCTTCAGCTTCTCTAGCTTCCTGTGCTTCTGCTTCTATTTGTGCAGCAGTATCTTCAGCAGTAGTGTCCTCCAGTATATCTGTAGGTTCTGTAGTTGTAGGAGGCGTAGGTTCAGTTGTAGGAGCAGTAGTAGCAATAGGTGTAACTGGAGGAGATACTGTAGATGCTGCTGATGCTAAACCAGACAATGTGTTAGTCAACAAAGCATTAGTAACTGATCCAGGAGCAGTAAGCGTAGGTCTTGGTACGCTAGGCGTTATAGTTGCACTAGGGGCTGCTGGTGCAGTTACTGTTGTAGTTGTAGGCGCTGACGCTTCTGCACTAGGCGCTCCACCACCACCTCCTGGTGTTTGTGTTGGTTGTGGTCTTACTGGTGTTGGGCGTTCTTGAGGAGTTTCTAGTTTACTTATATCAACTTTTGTTTCCGTAAATAATCCAGGAGGTCTAGTGTAGTCCTCCATCTCTGTTTTCATAATAAAGTCTGGAATAGCACCAACACCGCCAGACATAGAGATTATTTCATCAGGAATATCTACTAAAGCTCTTGGATCTCCTCCGTATTCAAAAATTTGTCTGTAAGCTCTTCCTCCTCCATGTTTAAGCAACTGCTGCCCAAACTGATCTGGAGTTAAGTTTTTATAAGCGGCGTCTCCACCAACATCATCTACAATTCTTTTAATAGTGTTAGTAAAATGTTGAGAATCAGTTAAAGTAGAAGCAACAGTTTCAGGAGTAAAAGCTGCAATATCTATATTTCCAAAAGCAGAAGGATCGCCTGCTAAATCTATAACACTACTAGGATTAGCTACAGCAGCTTCTGAAACATTAGTAGGAACTATCTCTGGGATACTGGCTTTAAGTTCTGGACTAATAGTTTGTAGAGTTTCTTCAGCTACGTTCTCTACACCTTGCTTAACTTTATCAACTGCACCTTTAAGTAAAGAAGTACCGCCAGCCATTAACACAGAGTTAAGGATAGCGTCTTTATCTCCACCATAAGCAGCCGTAGTAAATCCTGATACAGCGGCGCTTGTTGCTGCGGCTGCGGCACCTGTAAGTCCCATAGTGGCTCCCGCACCACCTGTAAGAATACTTACGCCAATCTGAGTAACTGCTTTTATAGCTTTCTTTAGATCATTGTCTTTTACTTCTAGTGTTCTAATCTCACCAAAAGTAAACGGGTCATATAGATAAATAGAACCATCTTTAGTAGCTCTGAAAGGCTTTACATCGTACTCGTTGTACAGTGCTTGAATCTCAGGGTTCTGTAAATACGCCTGCTCAACAGCATCTTTGTAGTCTAACTTTTCCTGTGTCTGCAAACGCGCCATCTCTGGAGCCATTAGAGGCTCAAGGCGAGATTGGAACTCTTTGATCTGATCTAAAGAACTTGACGTGTGTGCAGAGAGATTACCTTGGAACTTACCTAGCTCTCTAGGAGCATAGTCAGGAGCCGTAAAAGCAGATACGGTTGGTTTAGAGACTCCTGTACCGCCACCTTCTGCATAGCCTGTATCTACAAAACCTTGGTTAGCTAGTATTTCATTAAGTGCTTGATCGTAGCTTTGCCCTACTGTATCTATATCAGATACTGTAGTTCCTTGACGTAGTGCGTCATAGTAGGCAGATAAATCAGCAGTTTCTCTAACAGTTTGTACGGGCTGTTGTGCTGCTTTAGCAGCTACTTCAGCAGCAATCTCTGCCTTACGTATGTCTAATGGACTAGGATCAGAAGTAGTGTCCTGCAAAAGAGGAGACAAGTTAGACAAGTCTAAACTAAAGTCACCTAGACCAGACAAGTCAACATTAAAATTACTGAAATCAAGATTTAGAGACATCAGCTACTTATTTCCTTGTCTTTTCAAATGAGCGCATTGCACCTAAGCCTAACATGCCCATAAGGACAGGCATCATAGTTTCTAGTGGTACTAAAGGTATAACAATGTCTATACCTGCTAGAGCTAATACAAAGTTAGAAAACGGAATTGTGATAAAGTTACCAAACATGCCTAATCCACATGTCCAGCCAATAAAGGGTCGCCATCCAGAAACAAATAAACTAGAGTGTCCTGCCTCTACTTTGTTTACTTCTAGCTGACCTTTAGCTAACTCTTGAGCATGACGCTCAGACATAGTAGCAATCTCATGAGCCAAAGCATTCTTCTGGTCTTTGTCCTCAATAAACTTATCAAGTAACCCTGTTACTGGGCCGACCAAACTAGCTACTATGCTCATACTTAGCTACCTCAATAAAACTAGGGGCCACCGTAGCAGCCCCCAGTTAAATGATTGTTACTTAGGAACAACCAAAGTTACACCTGACTCAGGACGCAGTACGTTGCAGCCGTACAGAGTGTCTGAAGTAAACAGGTTAGCCAAGAACTCTTGCTTGTACTGAGTCTGTGAGCGAACGCCCAGTTGCTCAGCCATTACAATTGCATCCTTCTGGAGCAGCAAGGCACCCAGAGAGTCTACAGAGGAAGCAGAGTTATCGCCAGCAGCTTCAACAACAGGGCAGTTGGTGCTAACAAATACGTCAATGCCGTACAGTTGACCAATCTGACCGTTGGTGACTTGACCGTTGTTTACGAAGTCAGAGCTTACGTAACGATCAATACCCATGATGGTGTTGCGAACTGAAGGAGGAATGATGAAGCAACGGTTTTCCATAGGAACATCAGCATCGTCCAGCTTCTGGATAATGCCACGGAAACCAGCGTCGGTAAATACGTCAGCAGTTGTTACCGTGTCAGCAGCGTAAGTAGACAAGCCATTAGTAGCGTCTACAAAGAACGTACCACCGTTGTTCAGGTAGGTCGTAGAAGACGTACCAGCAGAACCAAGGCCAGTAGCCAAGCTGTGCAGATCAGTGTCAACTTGCTTCGCCAAAGCGTAGCCAGCATCTTCCGTGTAGAACTGACGCAGTGAGCTAAGAGCCTGTACGTCGGTAATGTCTTCAATCAGACGTGAGTATTCAAAGTGCTTGTCAATAGAGATTTGCACTTCACCTTCCGTAGCGTTCTGAACCGTTACAGCGGTGTTCTCAGCTTTAGCATGAGCGTCACCACGAACAGGCTTAGGCACATGGATCGTGTCGCCTTTCTTGCCAGCCATAGACATCTTCTTGACAAGGTTTGCCAATACGAGGTTCTTCTGGTAGGCTGCAACAATCTCGTCACTCCAGATTTCTGGAATAAAAGTAGCTGCGCTAGTGTTGTCAACGAAC
>Ga0208792_1000154_pt1 | contig 29261 bp, 47 predicted proteins | sample 14_taG_FD_184087 | JGI IMG/M metagenome (GOLD analysis project Ga0208792, IMG submission 184087) | Marine viral communities from the Subarctic Pacific Ocean - 14_ETSP_OMZ_AT15311 metaG (SPAdes) (version 2) | ecosystem: Environmental > Aquatic > Marine > Oceanic | place: Pacific Ocean | collected...
CTGGATATATTGGGTCTAAAGCTTCTGTAGTAAGCTCTGGTGTAGAGAATAAGAAAGTTATTACGGCTACGGCTGGACAGACTGCTTTTACAGGCTTAACGTATTCACCTAACAGGGTTCACGTATTCCAGAATGGTGTACGTCTTGTAGATGGTACAGACTATACAGCTACTGATGGTAACAGCCTTACACTTACAGTAGGTGCTGCAGCAAATGACCAAGTTGTTGTTGTGTCTTATAGTGGATTTACTGTAGGAGATGTAGTTCCTGCAAGTACGGGTGGTACGTTTAGTAATGCAGTTACTATAGATGCTGATGGCTCAACTGTTTTGACGGTGGATCGTGCTACCTCCGACGGAACGATTATTGATCTGCAGAAATCAGGAAGTTCTGTGGGGAGTATTGGGTCAGAGGTTACTGATACGACTCTACAAGCTGATCTTTTTGTCCATGCGAGAAGCACCGTTGGTGGTACAAATTTAAATAGTTCCAGACTTTGGCTTTTAGGAGGCGATAGTGGAATTGTTCTGGATGGGCATACTAACGCTATCTTGCCTACAGATGAAAACAGCTACGAAGATGCTCGTACAAATATTGGCTCTGATGACTATCGCTTCAAAGACCTCTACCTGTCTGGCGGTGTATACCTTGGCGGGACTGGGTCGGCTAATAAGCTGAGTTCGTATGAGGAGGGGAGTTGGACGCCTACTTTAGCCACGGATGGCGGTGGCACTTTTACATATAGCTCACAAGTCGGTATATATACAAAAATAGGAAACCTGTGTTATATCTGGGGAACAATCTCTGTCTCTTCAGTGTCTTCTCTTAGCGGGGGCATGTTTGTCACAAGCTTACCTTTCACATCAAGTAGCACAACCCCTGTCGCAAATGTAGGTATTTTAGTTGATAACATGGACTCAGATCGAAGAACTGTTACTGCGCAACTTGCTAGCGGCGGAACCACCTTCAGGCTCATTGACGCTTCTGGCGGTTCAGTTTCTCACGGCGCAATGAACGCCGCAAGATTTAGCGGAAATGAACGCGTCAGGTTCATGTTTGCTTATCCAGTTTAACCACCCCTGTTGGATCACAGGGTAGTCAGTCCAACCATCAAAGGAGATAAACGATGGCACTAACAGAAGAAACAGTACAAGACAAAATAGAAATCGTGGGCGACTTCAAGCACGTTCAGGTGCGCACAGCCACGGTCATTAAGCGTGATGGCGAAGAGATTAGCCGCAGCTTCTCACGCCATGTGGTTGCACCAGATGCAGACATCACAGGTGAAAGCGCAGAGGTACAAGCCATTTGTAATGCAGTACACACCCAAGCTGTCAAAGACGCATATGCAGCGCATCTTGAGGCACAGGAGACACCCTAAATGTCAGGATACATAGGCACACAGCCAGTACCACAGGCTACACAAACAAGAGACAGCTTTAATTGCACAGCAGGTCAGACTAGCTTTGCTACGGGTGGCTACACACCGCAGTTCTTGGATGTGTATCTTAACGGTATCTTCCTGAATAATGGTACAGACTACACTGCAGCTAATGGTTCAGAGGTTGTGCTTACAGTAGGTGCTTCTTCTGGTGACGTACTTGAGGTTGTTGCCTATACTACGTTTGAAGTAGCTAACGTGTCAGGTGGTGGCATGTTTAAGGGTGACAATGGGACAGTTGGCTCTAGGGCTGGTGATATCTTCCGCATCAATGAGCAGACCCTCAATACAAACACAACGATAGACGCAGATGAGAATGCCTCTGCTACTGGCCCATTGGCCGTAGCATCTGGCGTTACTATCACCGTCACATCAGGGGGGAACTTGAGCATTGTCTGATATTAGAGCAAATACGATTAGTGATGCGGCTGGCACTGGGCCTATTACGTTGACGAAGCAGAGTGCTGCGAAGGCTTGGGCTAAGGTAGTGCAAGCCTCTGCAACTTTATACGACACGTTTAACGTAAGTTCGTATACTGATCTGGGTGTAGGTATGGGTCAACACAACTTTTCTTCCAACATGCAAGGCACGGGCTATTCTTCCGTAGGTTCAGCGTATGGAGGAGTAAACACTTCGCTTGGTATAGTAGAGTTCTATAGCAATTCCCAAACGGGAGGTATTCCTTTTTATTCTGCCGTCTCTACCCCTACAAATATGACCATTGCAGACGGCCAAGTGGCTGTTATTGTTATGGGAGACCTAGCATGAGTACTCTAAAGGTCACAAACATCCAAGCCACGGGTGAAACAGCTAGTCGTGCGGTGTCAGGGGTTGCTGCTATGTTTATAAACGTAAGTCAGGCCACCCCCGCCATCCAAAAAAGCCTTAATGTTTCTAGCATTGTGGATAACGGCAGTACGTCTACAAGCACGAACTATACTAACAGCTTCAGCGACGCTGTTTACATTACAACTTATGGACATCGTGAAGGTGGTGGCGAAAATGATTTTAGAGGAGTCCAAGCCTCTACAACCAGCGGTTATTACACTAGCAGCACTCAGCGTTGTTTTGGTGCTTTTGTAAGTTCGACATCGGGTGGGGCTGGAGCCGCTGCGCTTGACGAGTTTTTCTTAGTTTCACACGGAGACTTAGCATGAGTACACTAAACGTTTCCAACATCACCGATGGCACAACAACTGTCGGCACCAGCTATGTGGTCAATGGGTCTGCGAAGGCTTGGACTTACTTCAAGGGAGATGGAACGGCTGCAATTCAGAATAGCCTTAATACGTCTTCTTTAACAGATGTTTCAACAGGGACATATCAGTTAAATTGGTCTTCTTCGTTCTCAAATGCTTTGTATACGCAGTTGGGAGGGAAACACGCATTATCAACACTAACAGGGAATGGGTTTAACTTCCACTCATCCACTGCATCTGTTAGCAATAGTGGGCAATTTAATGCGATTGAAAACAACACACAAGCAGACTCCGATAAAATCACAACATCACACCACGGAGACCTAGCATGAGTACATTAAACGTTTCCAACATCACCGATGGCACAACAACAGTCGGCACCAGCTATGTGGTCAATGGGTCTGCGAAGGCTTGGATATTCTTCCAAGGCACAGGCACTGTAAATGTTTTAGACAGCTTTAATATAAGCTCTGTAGATGATAACGGAACAGGTAACTACGACTTAAACTACGCAAGTTCTTTTTCTAGTGCAAACATTTCTCCTGTAGGGACAAGCAACTGGCGAGGAGTTCTGACACATGATGCTTATTCAGCAACCGATACAAACCTTGCTACACGAGAAGGTGGTTCCTCTTCAAAAGGCGATAGAGGTAGACTTTCAGTGACTGTCCACGGAGACCTAGCATGACGCACCTCTGGGAACGCCTGTTAGAAGCTAAGTCACGCCTTGCACCAGTGCAGTCTAAGTATCGTGTGCTGTTTGAAGACCCAGCCACACCAGATGAACCAGCAAAGGTGCTTGTGCCTGACCCTAACTTCATGGCTGCGGCTCTTGCTGGCAACGTATTGCCACCTATCGACACCTACCAGCGTGATCGCTTGGTGCCAGATGGACAGCCTAAAGAGCATCCATATGCTGAGCCTATTGGCGCTATGAGCGAAGAAGAAGCCATAGAATACTTAGTAATGAAAGACATAGATCCAGCCGTTTGGCGGGATTACCAAGGCAACCGCACGATCATGAAGATTGTGCCTGTTGAAATGATCCCCAGTGATCGCTCATTTAGAAATGCATGGAGAATTATGCAATGACAACTTACATCAATATCAACGGAGATGTTCGTGAAGCATCTTCTCTGGTCGTACCAGCGGATCGCACCTTTCGTGGCGCTTGGGCATTCAACGGCGATGCTGTTGAGATAGACATGACAGCGGCTAAGGCTATTCACAAGGACAACCTACGGGCAGAACGTGCGCCTCGCTTGGCTGACCTAGATGTAGCCTACATGAAAGCATTGGAAGCTGGCACTGGCGCAGATGCTATTGCTGCACAAAAGGCAACGCTGCGTGACATCACAGACGATGCTCGCATTGATGCTGCGGCAAACCCTGATGCGCTGAAGGCATTGGATCTGGCTACCCTGTTGGGAGAGTAAAATGAGCAAGGCAAGGCAACTAGCCGATCTTGGCAATCAGGTTGATGATGGGGCTATCACTGGCTCCAACATGGTGATTAATGGTGGTATGACCGTGGCACAGCGGGGGACATCAGCCACAAACACCACAGGTGGTGGATTAAAAACTATTGATCGGATGAGGTATACAAGAAGTGGATTTGTACCTAGTCTAAATCACTCTCAGTCTACTGATGCTCCAGATGGATTTAGTTATTCTTACAAAGTAGAAGTAGCCACGGCAGATACAATTGGAACCTCAACGGAATATTCTGTTATTGATTACAATATTGAGGCTCAAGACTTACAGCACCTTAAATATGGGTCTGCCTCTGCAAAAGCGGTAACTCTTTCATTTTGGGTTAAATCAAATGTAACTGGCACATATGCTGTTGGAATTAATCAACACGATAGTAGTCGTGATATATCCTCAACATACACCGTTAATGCTTCTGGGGCTTGGGAGTATAAAACAGTGACTTTTTTGGGTGATGTTTCTGGAACAATAAACAACGATAATGGTATTGGCCTTAACATTGAGTGGCCAATGTCTACTGGTTCTAACTTTACGGGTGGCAGTAACGATGTTTGGGGAACTGCGGATGCAAACAGATGGGCGGGTCATGCCGTGTCTGTCTTTGAAACTAATTCAAACTACTGGCAAATCACAGGCGTCTGCCTGAACGTTGGTGACAGCGCTATCGACTTCCCGCATGAAAGCTACGGGGATACATTGGCGAAGTGCCAGCGGTATTATGAACAATCATATACATCGTTAACTGGGTCTGATGGTAAGTTTTCTGCCGTAGCCTCTACAGGATCAAATTACCTACAAGGGCCAACTTTTAGAGTTACTAAGAGAACACAACCAACTATGTTAGCTCATGACGGAATTTCTGAAATGGATGGGTCTACTAGTAGTTTAACTGCTGGCTCATTCAATCACATAGGGTTAAATGGCGCTTTGCGTCTTTCATTAGGCGGTTCAGGTAGAATTAATGCTCAAGTATATAGATATCACTGGACAGCAGATGCGGAGTTATAGGAAATGAATATTACATCAGCTCAATATATTTTATCTGAAGATGAAAATAATGTTATATTAGCAACTATAGATGAAATAGAAATGACGGTTCCACTCACAGAAGGCAACCGCCACTACGCTGAAATCATGCGGCAGGTTGAGGCTGGCACACTAACGATTGCAGAGGCAGACTGATGTTAGGCTTTAGCCCACTCGCATCTGCGCCACTGGCAGACAGTGGGCTTGCGATTGAAAACTTCGCGCTTACCGCCGACAACATCACGGCTGGCGCTCCAACCGTTGCGGCGGCTACACTTGCAGAAGATTATTCGTTTGCGCCGGTAGACATTGTTACGGGAAGCCCAGTCGTAGGCGTTCCGAGCGTTGCGCAAAACATCGCCTTGGCGGCAGACGGAATAGCTGCGGGCGCTCCAACGATTGCTCAGCCAACGCTTACCAGCGTTCACGCGCTTATCCCGACAGAGATCACGGCTGGCGTTCCGACTACCGCCAGCAGCGCGATCACCGTAAACCATGTGCTTTTGGGCGCAGAGATCACGGCTGGCGCTCCGATTGTTGGCCCAGCGCGATTTAAGTGGCAGGTTGAGCCTGTCGGGCCAGAGACATGGACGGAGCAAGCGGTTGGCGCGGAGACATGGACTGAGCAAGGGTCTACGGCACCGGCTTGGACAGAACAGGAAGCAGCATAGTGTTTGCTGGCAAAATGATATATAGTGCAAAAAAGCGCGAGGCGATTAAATGACGATTAGCATAACCAAACCCACCGTTGGCGGCTCAGAAAATACGTGGGGAACCACGACTAACCAAGCCCTTGATGACATCGTTGACGTTCTAAACGGTGACACTGCCAGCACACCAGATTTGACAGAAGGAAGCTGGAAAGTCGGCGGCACGGCTGTTTCTGCATCAGCGGCAGAGCTTAACAAGATGGACGGGGTTACTGCCACAACGGCAGAGCTTAACTACACCGACGGTGTAAGCAGCAACATCCAGACGCAGTTGAACGCTAAAGCGCCCACATCCAGAACTATCAGCGCGGGCGGTGGCCTCGATGGTGGTGGCAACCTGACTGCTAACCGCACCATCAGTCACTCAAACACCTCTTCTCAAGGCAGCGTGAACAACAGTAACAACACTGTGATCCAAGATATCTCTGTGGATACCTACGGGCATGTCACCAGCATTGGCTCTAAGTCGTTGTCTATTCCAACCGGAAACACTCTTAACACTTCTAGTAAAGCTTGGACGGATGGCTCTGGCGGGCTGCAAATCCGCTATGGTTCATTCTCAAGCAGTACAGATGGCAACCAAACGGTTAGCTTCAATACAGCATTCAGTAACCAATGCTTTGTCTGCATAGTTGGCGGGGAAGTTCATACGGAAAGCGTAAGCCGTACAAGCTTTGTGGTTGACAGAGAAGACAGCTACTCAGGCACCATTGTCTTCCAATACATAGCATTAGGCCGTTAAAAGTGACTTTGGTGCCGCTAGACATCCCCGCAGGCTTCTACCGAAACGGAACAGACCTTGAGCAGTCTGGTCGGTGGCGCGATGGAAGCTTAGTGCGGTGGCGCGATAATAGCTTGCGTCCCATAGGCGGCTGGCAGGAGCGCAAGACATCGTTCTGTACAAACCCTGTGCGCGGGATGCACACATGGGAAGCCAATAACGGCACGGCATATGCGGCTGGCGGTTCATATAACGAACTTAAAGCCATGACGGGCGGTGGCACTGTGTACGACATTGCCCCAACAGATCTGGCGACAGGCCGTAAGGATGCAGAAGTTGAAACGGGATACGGATACGGCTTTTATGGTAGCGGGTTTTATGGAACGCCGATCCAGCAAAACGCTAATGCTGTTCCAGAAGAGGCTACCCAGTGGAACATCCAGAATTGGGGTGAATACCTCGTTGCTATAAATAAAGATGACGGGCGTTTGCTGGAATGGCAATTAAACCCAGCAGTTAAGGCAGCGCCGATTGCGAATGCCCCGACGAACAATCTTGGTTTAGTTGTAACAGAAGAGCGTTTTATCTTTGCCTTGGGCAGTGGCAACAACCCGCGTAAGATTTCGTGGTGTGATCGCGAAAACAACACGGTTTGGACGCCAGCAGCTACAAACGAGGCTGGTGATATTGAGCTTGCCGATAGCGGGCAGATCATGCAGGGCATCAGAACGCGAGGCCAGACGCTTATCCTCACAGATACATCAGCCCACACAGCGCGATACCTTGGCCCGCCTTATGTGTATGGCTTTGAGCGCGTTGGCACATCGTGTGGGGCAATATCCCGCAAGGCTGCGTCTGACGTTGACATGGGCGTATTTTGGATGGGCCAGCGTGGTTTCTTTAGGTTTGACGGCAACAGCGTTCAAGAAATACCCTGCGATGTCTTCGACTATGTTTTTGGCGACTTTAACCCAGCGCAGCAATCAAAGGTTTGGTCGTTTGCAAACGGCCAGTACGGCGAGGTGTGGTGGTTCTATTGCTCTGAAGGCGCTACTGAAATAGACCGCTACGTTGCATATGACTACAAAGAGGGCCATTGGTTGATTGGCAACTTGTCTCGCACGGCTGGCGTTCAGCGCGGCGTTTTTCGTTATCCATTTCTTGCGGGCTATAATTCAGACAGTGACATTTATGAGCATGAAGTGGGCCTTAACGTAGACAGTTCATCAATCTTTGCCGAAAGCGGGCCAATATCTATTGGTGCGGGAGATCAGGTTGCGCGTGTTACTGAACTTATCCCTGATGAAAAAACGCAGGGAGATGTCAACGTCACGTTTAAGACACGGCTTTATCCAAATGGCGCTGAGACAAGTCACGGGCCATTCACGACTGCAAACCCAACTTCAGTAAGGTTTACTGGTCGGCAGGTTCGTATGCGGGTTGATGGAGCGATCTTGTCTGATTTTAGGGTCGGCAATATGCGGATTGATATGAAAGCTGGGGGCCGTAGGTAATGCCGGTTCCAGTATTACCCCCTATTGGTCCAGACTTGCGCCAGTGGGGGCGTCAGCTAACAATATACTTGCAACAAAACCTAGCGAAGCTTGGGTTTAAAACGTCAGACGATAACCCGTCTGAGAACGGCGTTATTTTATGGGACAACGTAAACGCATATCCAGTTGTAAGCAGAAACAACATTTTTGTTGAGATAGTTGTGAAAGTTGGCGTTCCCCCAACTAGCGCGGGTTCGGCGGGCGATAAGGCTGGCCTGATAAGTTGGGATACCAATTATATTTACGTCTGCAACGGGCCTTATGATGGGTCAACAGACATATGGACTAGAACCTCTCATTTAGGGGGTTCTTGGTAAATGGATAAAGAGCTTGAAAGATGCCGCGATTGGATTGAAGCCGCTCTGCAATACTCAGGCGGCACGCATGACTTTATCGACGTTGCCGAGGGTATATACAAAGGTAGCATGCAGCTCTGGCCAACGCCGAGGGGGTGTATAGTAACTGAAATCGTGGTATATCCTAAGAAGAAGGTTTTAAACGTATTTCTTGGCGGCGGTGAATTGGGTCAGATTTTAGATATGCACGAAGATGTGGTAGCATGGGCGAAATCTCAAGGATGCTCTGCATTGACGATGACGGGCCGGTTTGGCTGGAAGAAACCATTGAAGGCGCATGGATGGGTTCCACTGCACGCCTCATATTTGAAGGAGTTTGAATAATGGCAGGCGGCAAGGGCGGCACACAGACGTCAGAGATTACGATACCAGATTACATTGAGGATGCGGCACGCCGCAACTTGGCTAAAGCAGAGGACATCAGCCAGATTGGTTATGTGCCTTATTACGGGCCAGACGTTGCAGCGTTCACGCCAATGCAAGAGGCATCATTCCAGCAAACTGCTGACGTGGCATCTGCGTTTGGCCTTGCCGCGCCTACGACACAAACGGATATTATGGGAGGTATGCCTGCCCCCACCCAATACGCTGGCGGCGTAAGGGGCTACAGCGCAGCGCCAATGTATGAGCAGGCTGTGTCTGAGCTTGCCGCACAGCGCCCAGCGCAAGCTGAATATCTGCAAAGCTTTTTCATTGACCCAATGACCGGCGAAACCATACGCGATTACGGCCAGCCAGCGGTGTCTCCCGTTGCGCCTATGGCCTCACCTGTTGCGGGTGGCGGTGGAAGCTCCGATGACCCCATATACACTGCGCCAACCGGCAACCCATATGCAGATGATTATTTTGGCGAAAGCATTGTGAACTTTGTATCTGGCGGCGGCATCCTTGGCGCGGCGAAGGACGCTATTGCTGGTCTTAGCGATACCCCATCGCAAGGGGTGGCAAGAGACTTGCGCCGTCAAGGAATTGGAGCAAGTGGTGGCGGCGGCGTCTACACTGGCGGGAATAGATAAAGGATAAGATAATGGCTGGACAAGGTGGAAAAGGCGGCGGTCAGGTAGCGCAGCCATTTAACGTAAACCAAGCGGCGGCTGGCGCATTGCAAGGCGCGCTTGGTGGCACGCAGGCAGCAATGACAGGCCCGCTGCAAGTTGGCGCGTTTATGAATCCATACACGCAGCAAGTGATTGATCGCACGCAGCAGGACATTGCTAGGCAGCAGGAGATGGCAATGAACCAGCTTGGCGCTCAAGCAACAGCGGCGCGTGCGTTTGGTGGATCCCGCCAAGGCGTTGCCGAGGGCGTTGCTGCTGGGGAATACGGGCGCATGGCAGGCGATATTGCAGCTCAGCAGCGCCAAACCGGATATGCCACAGCAATGCAGCAGGCAATGGCCGACAGGCAAGCGCGCCTTGGCGCAGCATCACAGCTTGGCGCATTGGGCCAGCAAGCATTTGGCACGGGCCAAGCGATCCAGCAGCAAACTGCGCAGCAGGGCTTATTGCAGCAGGGATTGCAGCAAGCGCTCATTGATGCAGCAAAAGGCCAATACGCTGGATACACAGGCGCACCACAGGCAGCTCTTGCCGCGCCATTGGCTGCGATTGGAGCCTCGCCAGTGCCACAGGCAACAACGCAATCACGTCAGCCCGGTCTGTTTGATTATCTTCGCTTGGGCGCAACAGCTTACGCGGGAATGTAAGGAATGAACGGCATGGAAAACCAAGGTTTAAGCTTCACAGAGCAGGACTTTATCGGTCAGGAAAAGACAGACCGCCGCAAGAATATGGCTGGCGCGCTTGCTGGATGGTTAAACAGCATGTCGATCAACCCTGACCCAAACTTGCCGCAAGTCTTGCAGGCAGCGCAATCAAGGCGCGCAGACAAGATTAAGGGCAACCGCACGGTAAATATGCTTGAGCAGGCTGGCCGGACTGATCTTGCCGACATGGTAAAAGCAGGAACGCTAGACCCGAAGCAAGCAGCAGCGCAGCTATTTGCAGAAGCTGGCGAGCGTCGTGCGTTTGAGCGGCAGAAGGAATTGGCAGACTATAAGTTTGGTTTGGACCAAAAGCTTGCTTCGGCCAAGACCGTTAAGCCTCTTACGCAGCTTGCGAAGATAAAAGCCGACTTTGACGCTGGCCTACTTAGCCCAGAAGATTACAAGATTGCCGTTGAGACATTTGCCAACAAAAACAAAATGGGAGTTAGGGTAGGTCCAGACGGGACAATGGAGTTCGTCCAAGGCGCTGACCTGCCAAAGCTAACAGAGGCTCAAAGCAAAGACATTAATTGGGCTGCTAGGATGACCGGAGCGCTGCAGGCATTTGAGCCTGTCGCAGATGTATTAACATCTCCTACAGATAAATTGTTTGGACTAGACCCAACTGGATTGGCAAGGTACGGCCAAAGCGGAGATTACCAAAAAGCAGAGGTGGCTGGGCTTGAGTTCTTAGCGCCATTGTTGCGTAAAGACACTGGCGCTGCTGTTACGCCAAAAGAGTGGGATTTCTATAGCCGAATCTACATACCGACAGTTGGGGATCAACCAGAAGCTTTGTCCCAGAAAAGAGCTGCCAGAACACGCGCCCTTGAGGCATTGAAGTTAGGCATCCCGCCAGAATACGTCACTAGGGTACAAGCTGTTAATGGCGATCCCGTGCAGGAAGCTATTTCAGAGGGCCTTATCGAAGCGCCAGCGGCGCAGCAGCAGCCAGCGGCGGGTAGCATGTCAGACGATGACCTGCTGGATAAATATAAATAGTTACGGAGACTGAGCGCAGTGGCTACATATGAAGAATATATGAGTGCAGCTAGAAACGCTGATGCTGCTGGGGATCAAGCCGCAGCGCGTCAACTGGTTCAAGCCGCGATAAAGGCCCGTGGGGAGCAGGCCCCTCAAGACCAGATAGACACATTTGGTGAAAAAGCTGAAGATGTCGGTAGGGCTGCTGCCGCTGGCGCTGGGCGAGGGGTAATAGGAACACTTGAGTTGCCCGAGATGGCTGGGCGCGGGTTGCTTAGGCTTGGCCAAGAAGGCTTGCAAGCAATGGGGTATGACGTCGGAGAAGATATACCCGTGCTTGATACCGCTACTGGAAGAGCCTTGCGATCAGGTGTAGGGGCGCTTGGCCTTGAAGATGAGCTTGCGTATCGCGGCCAGACTAGAGGCGCAAGAATACTAGGCACTGCGGCAGAATTTGCTGGTGGTGGTGGCGGCTTAGGCATTGCGGGCAAAGGTTTAAAAACTGCTGGACAGGTTGCAGGCAAACTAGCCCCAAAGGCTGGAGACGTAGCAGAAAGCGTAGGCCAAAAGGTTATTTCTGCCGGAGTTTCGGCCCCAGCAATAACGACAGCAGGGGTTGCTGGCGTTGGCAGCGAGCTTGCTGGGGAGGCAACTGAAGGCACCATATTTGAGCCTTATGCAAGAATAGCAGGCGCACTGGCCACGCCAGCGGCAGCGGCAAAAGCGTTTAACATCGCCGCCAAGCCTTACGACAAGTTGATAAAGCCATCAATGATGGCAAAGCAAATCAACACAGGTAATCGCTCTGTCGATGAAGCGTTAGGAAAAGCGATAGTTCAGCCGAAATACGAAAATCAAGTTATAGCTAAAAACGCGGCTTATAAGGCGGCTGATGAATTAGGCGATGTGTTCACGCCGACAGACATAAGCGGCTTGGCAGAGGGCGCTAGAAACCGACTTTTTTCTGGGGAAAAAGGAACCACAAAATTTAACCCAAAGCACGACAGGCATATAGGTGAAGCACTGGATAGAATTGACGATGCGGCAACCTCAAGTACGGGGTTCATTGGGCTAGATGCACTCAAGCGTGATCTATATTCACTTTACAAAAAGGGTTTAGGTCAAGGCGTGAAGGCGTATGATCCAAGGCTGAAGTCAGTAATTGATGACTTGGATGATCTGATGGCTTCTAAGTCACAAGGCAGTCGCCTTATGAACGCAGCAAGATTGGCAAACAAAAGGCTGAAAAAGTCTGAGCTTCTTAGGGATAAGCTGGAGATAGCGGAGCTTGAGACAGCAGCGGCTGGAACTGGCAGCAACATCTTAAATAAATATAAGCAAGCTATTAACAAAATAATCAAAAGCAAGCGGGATAGCGCATATTTTGATGAAGGCGAGCTTAACGCGATGAAGGCAATAGTTAGCGGCGGCATATCTGATGATATCCTTAGAAAGATCGGCGGCTTATCCCCTACGGGAGATAGAATGAGGTCAGCCATATTTGGCGTGGCTGCAATTATGGAGCCAATGACGCTTACACTATCTGCCGCCGGACTTGGTGGAAAGTTTTTCTCCGATAGTGCAATCAAAAGCCAGCTTGCGGATCTGGATAGACTTTTATCAACAGGCGCTACCCCGACAAGGATAACGCCACCTATGGCTCCAAGAGCGCTTGGACTTGCGGCAGAAGATGAGGAACAATAACATGCAACCACAACCAAAAGATCGCCGCGAGATAGAAAGCATTGTTCAGAATGCGATCAGCGAGGCCGTTGACTTCGTTGAAAGCGAAATCAGCCAAGACCGCATCAAGGCGCAGCGCTACTACGACGGCGAGGTTGATATTGGATATGAAGACGGGCGTAGCAGGGTTGTGGCAACTAAGGTGCGTGACACCATACGTTCAATCAAGCCCAGCCTTATGCGGATCTTTATGTCCAGCGCAAGGCCGGTAGAGTTTATCCCGAAAGGCCCAGAGGATGTTGCATTGGCCGAGCAGGCCACCAGCTACGTCCAGCATGAGTTTACGCGTCTTGATGGATACAGCGTGCTAAATGATGCGTTCCAAGACGCAATGGTGAAGAAGCAGGGCATCGTAAAGGCATATTGGCAGGATTACCCTGTTGCCGAGATATACACGTACACCGATTTATCAGACGATGAATATACGTTCCTGCTGGACGCTGATGACGTTGAGGTGCTTGAGCATACGATGGAGATGTCTATCTCTATGGATGAAATGGGCATGGAAGTTGAGCTTCCCATTCATTCGGTCAAGATCAGCCGCACAGAGATGAAGGGCGAGCTGCGCATGGAAAGCGTGCCGCCAGAAGAGTTCTTCGTTAATCGTGATTGCCGCTCATTTGACGATGCCTATGTCGTAGCGCACCGCACAGATATGCGTGTTGGTGACTTAGTCGAAATGGGCTTTGACTTTGATGTCATATCCAACCTAACGCCAATCGACGGCACAAACGACATGACCGGCGCAGAAGTGCTTGAGCGTCAGGGATATGAAGAAGACTTGTCCGACGAGGACGAGCTAGATCCGGCCATGAAGCTTGTAGGAATTACAGAGGCTTACATGCGTATGGACATAGACGGCACAGGCGTTCCGGTGCTGTATAAGTTCCTATGCGGCGGCACAGCATACGAGCTGCTGGATTACATGCCATGCGACGAGATACCGTTTGCCAAGTTTGAGGTCGATCCAGAGCCGCATAGTTGGTACGGCCATAGCGTATCTGAGCTAATTGAGAATGACCAAGACGCGGCAACATCAATCTTGCGGGGGATCTTGGATAACGTAGCCATGACCAACAACCCGCGCATTGGGATTGTGGACGGCGCGGTAAATATTGATGATGTGCTTAATAACGAGATCGGTGCTTTGGTCAGGATGCGCCAAGCCGGAGCCGTGCAGGATCTGAGCGTACCATTTGTTGCGGGCCAAACCCTATCTGCGCTGACATATATGGATCAGCTTACAGAGCAGAAGACAGGCGTTACAAGCGCCTCTGTGGGGCTGAACCCAGACGCATTGCAGTCTACAACCAAAGCAGCCGTTCAAGCCTCTGTGCAGGCCGCTGCGGGCCAGACAGAGGTAATGGTGCGTAACCTTGCTGGCGGTATGCGTGAGCTATTCGGCATTATGCTGCGCTTGATGAATAAGAACGTAGACGAAGAAAAGATGATGCGTATGAACGGCCAGTTTGTGCCGATTGACCCGCGTGTCTGGGATACGTCTATGGACATTAGCATCAACGTGGGGCTTGGCACAGGCCGCGAAGAAGAAAAGCAGATGGCATTGCAGCAAGCCTTGCAGATGCAGACTATGGTTTACCAGAACTATGGCCCAATGAACGGCTTGGTGAGCTTGACCAATATCCGCAACAACTTGGCTGACCAATTGGCTTTATCCGGCGTGCGCAATGCCGACCGCTACTTCGCGCCAATCACGCCAGAGATTGAGATGCAGATGCTACAGATGCAGCAGCAACAGCAGGCGGCAATGGCGCAGCAAGGTCAGGCGCAAGACCCGAATGCTGCATTCTTGCAGGCTGAGCAGATGAAGGCGCAGACTAAAGCGCAGACTGACATGATGAAGCTTCAGTTAGATGCTCAGAAAGCAGCGGCAGATGATGACCTCAAGCGCGATAAGATGGCTCAGGATCTGATGGTAGATGCCGCCAAGATATATGGCCAATACGGAACCGCAGTGGACACGGCTCGTATCAAGGCAGAGCAGGATAAGGTTCGCATGATCGGCGGCATTGCTCAGGGTACACCACAGTGAGCGCCGACATCCGCATACAAGCCGATGACGCAAAGCGGCTAAAGAATGACACGGCGTTTCAAGCGTTCGTGGACGATGTTCGTGAAGAGCAAATGCGCCTCTTCGCCAACAGCGCAGCCTCTGACATAGAGATGCGCGAAGAAGCGCACGCAATACTGCGTGCGTTAAACAAGATCGGTGACGCACTCGACGCTGCAATCGCAGCAGAGGTCATTTTAGATCGCAAACGAAGGAACTAGCACCGTGGAAGCGACTAGCCTAAATAATGCCGTAGAGGCAATGCTGGCCCCAGAGCCAACAGAAGAAAATCAAAGCGAAGCAGTGGAAGCAACTGAAGCGCCAACTCAAGACGTTGAGAGCGAAGTGGTTGATGATATTGCTGAAAGCGATGATGACGTTGAGGCATCCGACGAAGACATAGAAGACGTTGAATATGTCGATGATGACCAAATTGATGACGAAGACCTAGTAGAGGCGGCTGAAGACACCAGTTTCATCCCCGTTAAAATTAACGGCAAAGAAGAAAACTGGACACTGGATCAGTTAAAGCAATCTGCGGCGGGTCAGGGTTACATCAATCAAAAGATGCAAGAGAATGCCGCCTTGGAAAAACAGCTCAAGGAACAGTCTCAAGCATTAGCCCAGCAGCAGCAAGAAATCTTGGCTATGTATCAAAACGCACAGCAAGGTGGTCTGCAAGCCCCAACCCCACCGACTAAAGAGCTTTTCGACCAAGACCCTATTGGGTACATGGAAGCGAAGCTGCAATATGACGAGGCAAAGGCAACGCATGACCAGCGGCTAACTGAACTTCATGGAATGCAGCAGCAGCAAGCGAAGCAACAGCAAGAGGCTCAACAAGCCTACCTTGCCGAGCAAGCGCAAGTGCTGACACAGCATATCCCTGAGCTTGCAGACCCAGAGAAAGGCGAGAAGTTAAAATCAAGCCTTATAGAAACTGGGGTTTACTACGGCTGGACGCCAGAAGAAATGTCCAAAGTCGCAGATGCAAGGTATGTGCGGGCATTGAATGATGCGCGTAAGTACAGGCAGTTGGTAGCGAATAAGCAGAAGTCACAGGCAAAGGCTAAAGGCGTGCGTCCTGTGGTGAAAGCTGGTGCAAAGAAACGTCCAGATGGGCAGGCTGCTACCCGTAAAAAAGCGCAACAGCGCTTGCAGAAGTCAGGTTCAATCGATGACGCATTGAGCTTGATGTTAAAAAGCTAACTCCTTGAAAGGATTAAGGAAATGACACAGCCGACTAACACATTCGACACATATGATGCCATTGGCATCCGTGAAGATTTATCCGATGTGATTTACAATGTAGATCCTGACGAAACACCGTTCTACTCTAAGTCGAGTAAAACAAAAGCACGCAACACATTGGTTGAGTGGCAAACACAAGCGTTGCGCGCATCTGCGGTAAACGCTCACATTGAAGGTGACGCAACATCTGCTGATGCCGTTACCCCAACTGTACGCCTCGGCGCACGCACACAGATCTTTAAGAACGCTGTGGTTATTTCAGATACGGATGAAGCGGTAGACAATGCCGGTCGTGCAAAAGAAATGGCTTACCAGACTTTGCTTATCGCTAAAGAGCAAAAACTGGACATCGAAAAAGCTCTGTTTGCCAACCAAGGCAACGTAGTTGGCTCCTCAACTGCTGCACGTAAAACTGGTGGTGTACCATCATGGTTGATTACTAACGTAAACTTCCAGTCTGGTAACTCTGGTGCAAACCCAACCGGCGACGGCACAGACGCCCGTACAGACGATGGCACTCCAACTGCATTCTCGCAGGCCAAGTTTGACGACGTTATGCAGTCAATCTGGGAAGAAGGCGGCAAGCCAGATACTTGCTATCTGTCAGCCTTCCAGATGAACGTTGCTTTGGGCTTCACTGGTAACAACAACCAGCGTTCAGCGGTACAAGCTGGTGACGAGACTGTTGTTAAATCACTTGCAGTCTACGTGACTCCTTGGGGTACAGTACAGTTCATGCCATCACGCGAAAACCGCAGCCGTGACGTGTTCATTTTGCAAGACAACATGTGGGAATGCGCAGTATTGCGTGGAACCAAGAACGTTGCCTTGGCGAAAAATGGCGACAACACCACACGTCAGGTGACCACAGAGCTGGCGCTTTGCTCGAAAAACGAGAAAGCCAACGGCGCGATTTACGACAACACCACATCGTAATATAATACAAGAAGGGGCGGCTTACGCCCCTTCTGCTTAACTGAGGGAATGACATGAAAAAAGTTTTAGTTGTAGGCCACAAGATCCACACATCAATCGGCAAGCTTGTCAAAGGTGATAATGCTGAACTGCCGACAGCAGAGGTTGAGACGCTTATGCGCGTTCGCCCAGATGCTATGAAAGTGATGGGGGATGTTGCCCCTGCGCCTGCACCCGCACCGACTAAGCGAGCCAAGAAGAAATAAGACATGGCGAAGATTTCTGAAATAATTGACTTTGAGCATGACCACATGGTCATCAAAAAGAAGCATGACGTCAGCCAGTCGTTAAGAGACGCGCAGGCAGCGAAAGACGCTGGCATAGGCATGTCAGGCGAGAATAGGCTTGTTGGGTTCTTAGACGGCGCTGTGCTGGCTCAGTGGCTCAAGGAAGCTGGTGTATCATGGTCTGACACAGAAGCGGCCAAGGAAGTTGTCAAGCGCAAGATGATGTCCGGCGAGTTTTCCAAGCTCCGCGTTTGGGAAGGGTCTTACTAATGGACGCTGACATGCTTTGGACGGCGGCATTGACTGCCGGATTGGGCCTGATCGGCTGGGTATTGAAGAGCGCTGTTGACGAGATGCAGCGGCTCAATATTCTGCTCAACAAGACCCGCGAAGAAATGGCGCGCGATTACGTCACCAAAGCAGACAGCAGCACCGTCATGGCGCAGATCGTTTCGCGCTTTGATCGTATAGAAGAGAAAATAGACCGCCTGATGGAGCGATGAGCCATGATAGACCCCGCCACGGCAATCATGGCAGCATCCACAGCATTCAACGCAATACGCAAAGGCTGTCAGATCGGGCGGGATCTGGAGGGCATGGCTGGCGATCTGGGGCGTTGGTCTAAGGCGATCAGCGACTTCGACTTTGCAGCGAAGCGCGTAGAAAACCCCAAGTGGTATCAGAATTTTGGCAGCGTAGAGCAGCAGGCAATGGATCTGTTCGTGCAGAAAAAGCAGCGCGAGAATATGCGCGACGAGCTGCGCAAGATGATTTCAGAAACGCTTGGCCCGTCTGCATGGCAAGAGCTGATCCGCATGGAAAACGAAATCCGGCAGAAGCAGAAGGATGCGCAGTACAAGCGCATCGAGCGCAAGGAAACGATCATTGCGTGGGCGGCTGGCCTGCTCCTGTTCCTGCTTTGCGTTGGCGCGCTGTTTGGGTTCGTCTGGGTCGCGGTGCGGCGCTGATGGCAGACGGCGTGTCAGGCATAGGCAGCGCACCGTTTAACGTGCAGTCGGACATACACCAGCAAACGCAGACGCGTGAGCGCATAGAGGCGCATCTGGTAGAGCAAAGGGTGACCAAAGAGCATAGGGCCAACCACACGCATCTGGAGGCGCTGAGGGAGCAGAAATTGGACTTAGGCAAGGGTTATGATAAGTTCGGCACTAAGACCACTGCTGACAGGCCGCAAGGCACAAACATCAACATAGAGGTGTAAGATGGAAAAGCTTTTGGAGTATAAGATCATGCCGCGTCTGATGATGCTGGTAATGACAGTGATGTATATACGCTGCATCGAGTGGGCGCTGACGCAGCCTGACCTTAGCACGCAGCAGAGTGCGCTTATTAGCGTTGTTGCCGGTGCCATGACAGGCGCATTTGCCGTTTGGCTTGGATCTGAGAAATGAACATCCTGAGCGCTCTGATCGGGCCTGCAACGGATCTCGCTGGTAAGTTCATCCAAGACAAGGATGCCGCCGCCAAGATGGCGCACGAGCTGGCCACGCTTGCCGATAAGCAGGCCCAGCAGGCCATGCTGGCGCAGATAGAGGTCAACAAAGCCGAGGCAGCCGGAAACTGGTTCCAAGCGTCGTGGAGGCCGCTTTGCGGCTATGTGTGCGTTTTGGGGCTGGCGGTAAACTTCCTGATCTCGCCAATAGCTGCGGGGTTTGGGTTCATGGTGCCGCAAGCTGACATGGGCGTGATGATGCCGGTGTTGACGGGTATGCTCGGATTGGCGGGCATGAGATCATATGAAAAGGTTAAGAGGGTAGCGAAATGAGCGTCGCGCTGAAGCTATTGCAGGAAAAGGTTGGCGTTGAGCCAGATGGCGCATATGGGCCAAATACGGCGCGTGCAATCACGAAGCACTACGGGCTTGACCGCGTTAAGGCTGCGCATCTTCTTGGGCAGGCGGGCCACGAAAGCGGCGGGTTTAAGCTGACACGCGAAAACCTAAACTATTCGGTAGAAGCCATGATGCGCGTCTGGCCGTCACGCTTCCCCGACGAGGATAGCGCCAAGCCATATGCCCGCAACGGCGCTAAGCTTGCTGGCAAGGTATATGTCGGGCGCATGGGCAATGAAACGCCAGAAGACGCAGCCAACTTTATCGGACGCGGGTTCCTACAGCTTACCGGCAAAGATAACTATAAATCATTTGCGCATGACATGCGTTTGCCGGAGGTGCTGACAGACCCGTCGCTGGTTGAGGAAGATTACGCGCTTGAAACAGCCATGTGGTTCTTCGATAAAAACGGTTTGTTCAATATCGCTGCGGGCGGCGTAAACGACGAAACGATCAAGCTTATAACCAAGCGCGTCAACGGCGGCTATCATGGTCTGGATGACCGAGCCGAGCGCACACGCCAAGCATTTAACTGGCTAACCTAGCATAGCCTCAATGCTGTCATCCATAGCCTGCCGCGTAAAATCGGCAGGCTTTATGCGTACAGTTTTGCCGCTTGGCGCGGTGCGCAGTATAAACAATCGTATATCCAGCGCCACATACGCAAATATTTGCGCATCGCCGTTTGCGCGTGTGAACATGTAGCACGGCTTACGCTCACGATCACCGCGTGGCTCAAGGGTCGCCTTGACCTGCATGGTCAACAGCTCACCAGTGGCCGACTTAACCCATAGGTCATCGTCCTGCATGTCTACTCGATGGCAGCGTATCCCGCGCTGCTCAAGTTCGGCGGCGACGAGAAACTCGCCAGCACGTCCGACGTTGATGCTGTTGGCCACAGACGGAATATACTATAAATATCATAATGTTACTACGGGCAAAGTTGCTCGCACTTATATGACCGCCAAAGCTCCTCAACGCCCCATAGCTGATCTTGCGGCATAACAAAGCACTTGCCCCTGCCTAAGTCAGTTTGCATTGCTTTTTCGACAAATGCCTTACGTGATATGCAGCCAGCAACATCCATCACATTTTCGTCATCTGTCTTTGTCACAAGCACGGCAGCGCGTGACTTAAATGCTTCAAGCGATTTAAACAGAAGCTGGCCTGTCGGGTAGAACGTAGACTTCACGTCTATGCTTATTTCGCCAAGCCAAAGATCAACGCCGTCATCTACGCCCAGCGTGTTGGGGTTATATGAAACGTCATAAAGCTTGGCGACAGCAATCTCTGAGCGTATGCCAAGGAAATCCAGATCAACGCCGCTGCGTACATCACGCTGCTGATTTACAATGCCACCGGCCCGCGCAAGTGTTGAGCGCAAATTAGCGCTTTGGCGGCAATCAGCCATATCCTTATCTGTGAGCTTGATTAGCATTATAAGGCGAACTCTTCCTGCGTGCGCAGGCGGTACAGCTGCTGGCCCTCGATGAACGACGTCTTCACGATTGTGCGCCGCTCCCGCATGGTCTTCAGCCCAATGTCGATATGGACGGCGTCTTGCTCGATCATGCTGCACAAGTCGCCCACCGACAGCTCGCTGTGCCTGCTCAGGCAGCGCTTTATCTCCTTGCGCAGCTTCTCCAGCGGCCACGGCTTATATGCATATGCGTGCATAACATCGCGCCCAATGAGCCTGCGCTTCATGCGCGCGTTCTCGATGATCGCCAATTCTTTCCAGCGCTCCAGCGGTGTTAGGCTTTCCGTCATAGCTTTTTCTCCAGCATCTCGCAGAGCGCCATAATCTCTTCGGCGCGCTGCTTGATCGTCAGGCGCTCGGGGCCACGCCCCGCGTCCATCCGCATTATGTCTGCCTTGCGCCTGATCGACATGACCAACATCAGCGGCGTTGGCTGCGTCGGCGTACTGCTGTCCTCGTCGATATGCGAGCCAACGCTGGCGCAGTCTTCCAGTTTTGATAAATCCCATTTAGCCATTTTCATTCTCCTGTGTTGGCTTGCGCTTAGGGCGAACGGTGTTTGATTTTTCTCGCTGGATAACGCATTGCACCGGCCCGTATAAATTTGCCTCATATTTTTCAATAAAGTCTGCGCATTCGTATGGCGATGAAAATACCATCAGGGCAACCCATGTTGTTTTAATCATGCTGCTTTCCATTCTACAAATAAATCACGCACCAGCTTCTTTGTCATGTATCGCATTGCACGATTATGAGCGTGGCCATCGCTATCTACACGCTCACGCTCAAGCGTTTTGCGCGTGTCATATATCCTGCGATACGGGCCAGCGTTTTCTTCTTTGCCTTGGCTCTTAAGCAGGCTGTCGCCAATCGTCCAGAATACCGAATGGCGTGACGGGCTATATCCATGCGCCAATGCCATCTCCGCATTGCTGCACTTGCGCTGCCTCTGGCCATCTATCACGGCAAGCCCAGCGCGCTTGTATATACCGTCAAGCTCCTTTTCGTATTTCATAAAGTCGCCCACCTCGCCAACAATGCCAGCCAAGCCCAGATGGCCAAAGCCTTTTACCTTATCGACAAACGTTGATACTGGCAGCTCCTTTGCCAGCCCCACAAGCCACTTTTCAAACTCGGCGCGGCTTTCTAAGAGCGGCTGCCTTGCTTCGAATAGTGGCTTTGTGGCGGCATATTCGTCTATTGTGCCTTCGCCCCTCTTCAGTTGAGCGAACAGCTTATTGGCTTCCTTGATTTCGCCGTCACGAAAGCTGCGGCAGATTGCTTTAATCTGCAACACCAGCTTTGCTTCAGCGCGAACCATGTTCTGCCTGTTGCGCCAAGTCAGATATATCTTGGCAATGGTTGGGTCTTCGTAACGTTTATCCATAATGGATCTCCTTGTTTTGTGCGAGGCGGAGGCAGAATGACATTTCTGCGTAACTTGAGTGGCCTCTGGTTGTTGGTGCGCCAGTAGAGTGGCATCTCTGCGCGCGCTGAGCGGCACCAAATAAATCGGGAGCGCGAGCTTCTTGGCATTTCTGCGTCATTTGCGTGGCTCCCTGTTGTAAGGTGGGGGTGATTGAAGGATGGCATTTCTGCGCTATGTGCTTGACCCCCTGTTGAATGGTTGGGAAGGGTGATAGCTAATCGGCATTGCTGCATGGCGCTTGTGACCCTTCCCATTGGCGCGACCAAGAGATGACATTTCTGCGGCCTTGAGGTGGCACCAAAATAAGGCGGGGGCGGTGTGACTTTGGCATTTCTGCGCAGTTCCCACGACCCCCTGTTGTAAGGTGGGGGCGCAGATCACTTGGCATTTCTGCGTGGCTCCCACGGCCCCCTGTTAAACATTATTCTACCAAAGCCTGCTCATACTCAGCTTTGACTTCGCTGATATTCCAAACATCTCTGACGACTTTATCATCAGTGACGCGGGCCTTGATGGCAGAATAGAAGCTGCGCTGCCCCTCATGGTGCTTGCTGCGGGATGTCTCGTGCATAATCGCTTGCTCAAGATCCTCGCCTGTTGCATCGCCCAAACAGATGCCGGTATTCGGCAACAGCCAACGCTCAAACATATCCTTGGCATATGCGGGTGCCATGTTCTTCAGCGACACGGCTGGCGTTGACGTCTCGCCCTTGCTCAGCACAACTTGATGCGCTGCACGTTTAAGTCGCGCGCGGTAGCCTCTGGGCTGCGCAACAACATCCAAATATGCGATGCGCTCCAAGTGGCGGCGTGTAGCCTCTTCGCGCAAAACATCGTCTTGCTCAAGCATAACCAGATATTTCTCTGATGCTTCCTTCGCGCTGCTTGATCCTTCCCAAGCCTTTTCTACGGCCTCGGATACAATCGAAATAATATTTTCTTGCTTAGTCATTACTCTTCCTCCTCTTCATTTCGCCAATCGAAGTCATCTTCGTCTTGGCATTCTGGGCAGCGCACCGTTGTCCATGCATCGCTGTCCGGCGTGTTGACGAAACTCGGCAGCTCGATGAAGCCGGTTCCGTCACAGGTCGTGCAGATCATTTGTACACATCCGCGTTGATGCTCCACAGCACCAAGGTTGCGCGCTGTTGGTTTGCGCGCTGGTTTACATGCGCTCGGCATATCTCGCCGCGTGCGTGCATGTTTTCGAGATGCTGTGAAAGCTTGCGCGGCTCAACGCCAACGACGTCAGCGATGTCTGCCGTTTCGCAGTAGGTGACGTCATCGCTCTGGAGCATCGAAATGATCTTCCGCTGGACGTCAGCCCAATCAACCTGCTTAGGCTCCTCGGTGGGAGCTTGTACGGCCTCTGCTGGCACGTCAGTCGCCAAGCCCAGAACGTCACGCGCTGCGCGGCGCTCCTGCACATATGCGGCAACCCACGGCGTGCGATGACGCTGATCCTCGACGGAGTTTTGCACGATAATACCGATGCAGATGTCATCAAGGTTTGCGTGGGCTTGCTGCAATAAACGCGGCGAAATATGTACGCTCTCGCCGTTGTCGGTGCGCACGCCAAAGCCTGTGCCAGTGTCGGTGATGTGGGTGATCAAGAATTCATGTGTATGCGTAAGGTTCATTTTGGTTTCTCCTATTAAGATTCATTGGTCATTACTTGGCCGTAATCTGACTATAATTTATCTAATAGATAGCTGTCAATAATTAATTTATATCTTAGTGCTATTGACACGATATATGTTTATCTGTAGCTGTTGCAATCAGGCTACAGAAGGAGAATGAAAATGGAGCTTCAACAGTTATTGGTTCGCGTGCGGCCAGAGGTGATTGCGGGATTGGACTTGTATAAGGACAAGACGCGCATGACAAAGGCGGCAACGGTAGAAATGGCGCTGCGTGACTTCTTGGCGAAGCACGATATTGTAGTTGAGCAACCTTTAACTGAATAAGGACTCAGCCATGAGCGACCCCGTAACCATTGGCATAGACTGCGGATATCGTACTGGCGGCGTAGCAATCATCACAGATACATGGTCTGAGGTGCATGACTTGCCGGTGTATAGCGAGGGCGGCGTAGACGTCGTGGCGCTAAACGATATTATAATGAGCTGCGATGCTGTCGATCACATATGGATTGAGCGGCAACAAGCAATGCCAAAGCAGGGCGTCAGCTCAACGTTTAAGCTGGGTTACGCGTTTGGTCAGATCACATCTACTGTTGCGCTTTCTCGCTCAAGGTTTACGTTGGTAGGCCCAGTTAATTGGAAGCGCGCGCTGAATTTGCCAAAGGATAAAGACGCGGCAAGACGTCTGGCGCAGCAATGGTTTCCTGATAGGGCGTCGGAATTAAAATTAAAAAAGCATGAGCATCGCGCAGAGGCGCTGCTGATTGCATTATATGGAAGGGGAAGGGCGTAATGGTTATGCGCAAAGACATGTCGAACGAGGCATATCATTTAGATCCGGCAATATCATCATCGGACGTAAAGACGGTCAGCAGCAAGTCGCTGGCGCATTGGAAAGGTCAGGAGCGCAAAGAAAGCGCCGTATTTGATCTTGGCACGGCAGTCCATGCGCACCTGTTAGAAGGAGAAAAAAACCTAGTCAGATGCGGGCCGGAAACAAGGCGCGGCAAGGAATGGAAGCAGGCGAAAGAAGACGCTGACAAAGCTGGCGCTGTGCTTCTGCCGGAGGCCGAATACAAGCAAAGCATAGATATGGCGCAGTCCGTATTGCAGCACAGCGTTGCGCATCATCTGCTGACGCATTCTGATCTTATTGCAGAGGCGTCATTCTTCGTGACAGACCCCGATTTGGATTTGCCGCTCAAAACACGCCCAGATGGGTTGTTGGTCAAGCAGGGCATAGCGATAGATATAAAGACGTGCGTTGATGCATCGCCAAAAGGATTCGATAGATCGCTCAGAAATTATGGCTACGATTTGCAAAGTGCATTTTATTTGCATTGCTTAAATTTAGAAGGATTACGCATAAAGCAGTTTATGTTTATTTGCGTTGAAAAGGAAAAGCCATACGCCGTATGCGTTCACGAAATGAGCGAAATGTATCTGCGGCACGCGCATAATCGCATGATGGAAACGCTCTACACCATCAAGCACGCGACAGATAACGAAGAATATGACACCGGCTGGGATGAGATAAACACCATTCACTTGCCGGATTGGATGAACGCGTCAGGCGCGTTCTAACAAATGTTACAACAGATCCCAGCGTGGGGGTGCCACGCAATCTACGAAGGAGTTGCACATGCAACATATTATCAGTAACGCCGTTGCGCGTTATCCACGACTAAACGGCACATATAAATTCGACAGCGGCGAAATGCGATCCGTGAAGTGCGATGCATTAGACGATGGTGCCGCCTATGACATGTCATTTATTATGACGCCGGATCAGGCCAAGCAGCTACATTCTTTATGCATGGAGGCGTATAACAACGCCGCATCGATGGATAACAAAAAGAAATGGCCGGAAAAGCCGTCAAACCTGCCATATAAAAAAGGCGATGATGGCGAAATAATCGGCAAGGCAAAGCTAAAAGGCGCATATGGCATGGAAAAAACCAGCCCGCCGCGTCAGGTAGATGCTCAGCGCAATAAGCTGCCGGATGACTTTATGCTGACGTCAGGCAGCAAGGTAAATGTGGCCGTAACGCTGGTGCCGTATAACACTGGATCAATCAACGGCATCAGCTTGAGATTGCGCGCTGTGCAGGTGCTTGAATTGGCCGAGCTTCAGCACGGCGTTGATCCATTCGATGCTGTGATCGGGGGCTACACAGCCGCAGCAAGCCCAGCGGCAGATGATCCGTTTGCATTGCCGCCAGCAAGCCCAGCGCCTGCCACGGCAGCGCCTCAATCGGCGTCGGATTCATTCGATGATGAAATACCCTTTTAGGACATAAAAAAGCCCCGCCCGAGCAGTGCGAAACCTAATCGGGCGGGGCAACCATGAGGAGAGGTATGCACGATTATGTTAAGCAATTTAAAGCAGGATAGCAAGTTCCCCACCGCGCATTGGGCCGAATGGGGTAACGAGATAGTCAAGCTCCTTAACCTAAAGCAGACAAGTAAGGGCGAGCATCATGGGGCATGTCCAAATTGCGGCGGCAAAGACAGGTTTTGGATAAAGGAATTTAACGGCGAGGTCATGGTTAATTGCAGGCAGTGCAATGATTTTAAGGCCATACAAGAAGCATTGCGCAGCCAAGGATTATGGCCGGACGCAAATAAAATGCCTGATCTTGCAAGGCCGCAAAATAAAGCCATAGAATGGCCAGCGCAGGGGGAACAAATAATGCCGGAAATCGAGCAAGCGCAGGAAGCGCCAGACGCGGAAACGCACCCGTATCTCGTACGGAAAAACGTACAGCGTCACAACGCTATTATTGACGGGCCTGATCTGCAAATACCAATCATCGATGTGACAGGCAGACGCCAAGGCGTGCAGTTCATAGATGAAGACGGCAAAAAGAAATTTTCGTATAAAATGCCGGTCGCTGGTAATTTCTCTGTGATCGGTGGGCCAATCAGGGATTTTGCATATATAGCGGAAGGCTGGGCAACGGCGGCAAGCATTGCACAAGCAACGGGCAAGCCGGTCGTATTTGCGCTAAACGCGGGCAATATTCATAAGGTCGTGGCCGGTCTTAAAGAAGCCAAGCCAAACGCAACGCTGGTAGTGGCAGGAGATAATGACGAAGCTGGCATAAAAGCAGCGGAGCAAGCATTTGCTGAGCATGGCGTTGAGTATATTTTGCCGCCAAACGAAGGCACAGATTTTAACGATCTTTGGGTTACGCAAGGGCCGGAGGCCACACGTAAAGCACTAACCGTGCATAACTTGCTGGACGAGGTGTTTTTCCCAGAAGATGCGCAGGCCCAGCTTTCAAGAAATTATCTGGTCAAGAAATGGCTGGGTGAAGGGCAAATGTCTGTCCTATATGGGCCAAGCAACACAGGCAAATCATTCTTTGCGCTGGATATGTCGTGGCATGTGGCGGCAAGCCAGCCGTGGAACGGGTGCAAGGTGCAAGGCGGCAGCGTGTTATATTTAGCAACGGAAGGCGGCAATGCGTTTCATAATCGGATTGTTGCGCTGCGCCAGAAATACCCTGAGCATAAAGACGTCAAGCTGGCTGTCAGGCCGTCGCCGGTCAATTTGCTTGACCCAAATGCGGATCTTGAAAAGCTGGCCAAGCTGGTGCGTGAAGTATCGCGCAAGCATGGGCCGGTGCGCATGATTGTGGTGGATACATTATCGCGCAGCATGGCAGGCGGAAATGAAAATGCGCCGGACGATATGACCAGATTTATCGGCAATGTGGATGCGCTGCGCCAAGTAACGCTGGCGCATATTATGATCGTACACCATAGCGGCAAAGATAAAGCAGCGGGCGCGCGTGGCCATTCAAGTTTGCGCAGCGCAACGGACGCAGAAATTGAGCTAGATCATGATGCGGAGACCGGCATTCGATACGCGATAGCCACAAAGCAGCGCGACATGGAAACCGGCGCAAGGTTTGATTTTGTGCTGGACGTGATCGAGCTAGGGCAAGACGAAGACGGCGATGCCGTCACAACTTGCACCATATCAGAGGCCAGCGCAGAGCAAATAGAAGAAGCCAGCAAGCCAAAGATCACCGGCAAAAATCAGCTATTGCTCAAGCGTTGCTTTGCGCAGCTGCGCGGTGAACGCGTCGGGCAACCAAACCCAGCAGGCGCAGGATTCCCAGAAGCAAGCGCATACTGGACGATTGACGAAGAAGTTTTGCGGGATCATTTTAGGGGTAAAATTACCGGCGCAAGTAATCCTTGGCAGTCGTACACAAGGGCGCTTGATGCGCTAATTGCAGGCGGTCATGCGGTGCAAAATGAGGGTTTAGTGTGGTTTACGGCAAAAGATGGGCGCGTGAGGGATTAGGCGGCAAAAATAAACGGCTTAACATTTAGTAACGTTTTGCAGGTTCAATGAAATCAATAGGTTAGGTGTTAAAATGGTAGTGAATGTTAGTAAATGTTAAGTCTATGCTAATAACTTTGGCTAAATGCTCTGCTAACTACCATTCTTAACAAAACCCTATAGGGTTGTTAAGAATGGTAAGTGATGCATAGCTGCGGTTTTGCTAAGGTAAAATTTAGATGAATAAAAAGGGTTTGGAAAAATGGTTGGATCGTATGTTTGCCGAGGGTAGAGCGGTGACTTACCCTTGCGGGCATTTTGTCGGGCGTGAATGGTGCAAGTCATTTAATGAAAAACTTGCAAGCTGCTTAACGCTTGCCGAATTGGAAGGGTTCGCTAACCGGCGCAGGTTTGATCCAAGCTTGCCGCGCTGGACGGCAGCAGAGCGCGCAGAAATATTGAAGCGCAAAATTAAATTGGAAAAGGGGAAGCGAAAATGAACACAGATACGACACGCGGCAAGGTGCTTGCGAAAGCAAGCACGCTGGTGCATGGGTCACGCAATCGGGATTACGGTCCACCGGAGGAGAATTTCCAGCGGATTGCGGTCATGTGGAATGCGTATATCGCGGGAAAGGAAACGCTAACCGCGTCTGACGTGTGTATGATGATGGGCCTGCTCAAGATAAGCCGCGTATCGCATCAGGTGGACGCGGATGGATTCGTGGATTTGGCGGGATATGCTGCGCTGGGCGCGGAATGTGCTGGGATAGATCTGGAAGATGGCGACTGGAAGCCCGTAGAGGGGCCATAGAGGCGCGAAACGATGCGTCGGGCTAGGGTGGGTGCTGAATTTGATTTATGCGGCTCTGTTCGGGGTTTTATGGGGCTTGTCTGTTGGACATAACTGGCGTAGGTTTTGTCTAACGTAGTTTCCTCCCTGTCTACGTTTGTCGCGCCTTGACTGTTCTAACCTCATATCAGCGACATACTGGACCATGTAAGGCAAAAGCTTTGCATGGTCTTTTTTTTGGGATAGCGTGGGC
>Ga0208792_1000158_pt1 | contig 28686 bp, 39 predicted proteins | sample 14_taG_FD_184087 | JGI IMG/M metagenome (GOLD analysis project Ga0208792, IMG submission 184087) | Marine viral communities from the Subarctic Pacific Ocean - 14_ETSP_OMZ_AT15311 metaG (SPAdes) (version 2) | ecosystem: Environmental > Aquatic > Marine > Oceanic | place: Pacific Ocean | collected...
CGCTTCGGCGTTAGCCAGCTTTCGGGTTGTAAATGCTGCAACTGGTTCTGTGAAGCAAAATCCTGATATGGGCGATCGCACTTTGAGCAATACATGGGTAGAACAAGGCGCAGCACCAGAACCATGATGGTTGATGCAACGCCCAAGTTTCAGGCATCGCCTTTCACTGTTGCAGCTTTCGCAAATGTCTTCGGTGTTCATGGTCGGTGTCCTTTATCGTTCTACGCTGGCTCTAGGTTATCCTCGAAGTATTTGCGAGCGACTAGCCATTGGTCAGCATGGTTCTTTGGGTTGCGTGCGATCATGTCTCCCTCTTTCGGGGACCCGTTCTTGCGATCTTCGTCGCTGATGCTGACGTGCGATACGTCCTCACCAATTTCGTATGCTCTCATTTCTGACAGCCCTTTGCGTTTGTATTGTTTCCAGTTCATAAATTTTAAGTGTTGGTCTGTTTCTGGCGTTTCTGTATTCATAAAATAACTTATGGAGCCTAAATCCAATAAAACGCTCCACAAAGACACTTGCGGAGCCTAGGCGCTCCACAAAAAACGCCACTCTTCACTCCGCTTGCGGCAGAACTCAGCCGTTATCTGAAATAAATTTAATCGGATGATCATCGTTTCCAGACCATTGCGCTGTCATTGGGATGTTGTATCGGTCGAATGCCTCGTTGCACATATCGCGCACGCTCTCCATAGGGTTGCGCTGAGATTCGTTTGCCACATATCGCAATGCAGATAACAAGTCGGTGGACTTCAACAGAGTCCCGTCGTCAGTTTTTGGTGTATCCATAGTTTATTGGTTGGGACTCTGTGAGTCACCTTGGGCGTTCGGCTTATCTGGCAACCTTGCCCAAAGTTGTGGTTTTAATAGCCACAGATCATCGGCCTCTCGGATGCAGGGGGTTCCGTCATTGTGTTCACCCCACCTTGCTACTTGATAAATGCCTTCGGCCCACACCAAGAACACATCTTCGTCTTTAGGTAGTGTCTCAATCGGCTGCCACGCCGAACAATTCGATGTATGTGACTCACTTCGTTCGCTCATAATCTCCTCCGTTCTCTGCTGCGTCCCACTTGGTGGCAAGTTCTTCGGCTTCCTTGATGGCCTCCTCGGAGAGCAGCATACCTCCGCAATCGGGGCATGTGCCGCCTGATTGACCACCAATGTATCCACACCCCTCACCCCGCCTTCCTCTGCCTATGCAGAGAACAAGTCGGCGCACCAAACCCATCTCGATGTTTTCGGGCGGCGTTGGCGGGTGTGGCCATAGTGGTTCTACTTCTCTTCTACTCATGGGTTGGTGTCCTCTTTTCGTTATGCTGAAATCAAGTTTCCAAGTTTCTCTTCTAGCTCTTGGATCTTCTCCCCTCTCTCGACGCACGTTTCCCTCAGTTCTCCAGAAATGTCTCGGCATCGGTCAACGCATTCTAAAATGCTTTTTGCGTAGTCGGTGAACCGCTCGCTCAAATACTCCGTCAGCTCTTTTTCGGAGCAGACATCCTTTATCTCGTCCTTGAGGCAATCAAATAGGTGTTCGGCTTCTTTATAGATCGGGCAAGTTTCTGAAATGTTTCTAAGTCTATTCATTGGTCGTTCTCGGTTGGTGTTTCCTGTCCTGTTGGGTTCGCAAGGGCAGACTGCCTCAGTGAAAGATGTGCGAGAAATTCACAAGCGTCCTTGATGTCAGCGGCAGACAGAATCGTAGTCCCAATCTTTGCCTCGGTCTTGCTTCTCCAGTCTGTCAGCATTGATCGTTTATCTTGAATGCTCAGTTCGTCGTCGTTGAGCATCTTGTCGGTGTGTTCGTATAATCTTTGTAGGTTCATAATCGTAAAATTGCGAACAAGACGCTGGACTCAATCGCCTGACGGCGACGAGTCAGCTTGGTCGTTCGCGGTTGGTGGTTCCTGTCCTGTTGGGTTATGTGAAAGAAATTGCCAGTCACCTCCCTTGTATCGCCAAAGCCCCTCAGAGTATTTGCGATCTTGCCAGACCGCATCCAAAACGTATTCCTGCGCCTCAATATCTAAACGGATTCGGACAAACTGTCGGTGTTTTCCGTTTAGTGTAGCTTCCCACCACGTTTCATTCGGGAATTGCCACATATTCTCAAGAATCCAATCGGCTGACACATAACAAACGGATGAACACGAACCCTCATCACAGTGAGGGCAATCGCGCAGGGCATCGTCAAAATCTCTATCACAAATAACGCAATACATAATTCAGTCGGGTCGGTTATCCTCGGTTCGTGATTCCTGTTCATCAAAGTATTTCTGCTCCTTGGCAAGAGCCATACCATCCTCTTCTACATACTCCTCTTCGGGAGCGCAGACATAACAGTTAGGGTCATGCCCCCCGCAGCGTGAACATCTCATGGCGTGTAGGGGTTGTATCCTTCGTCACACATCCGCTGAAGATGAGCTAAAGCTCGCCACGCTACAGCGTCCCACTCTTCCTCGGCAATGTGCCGTTGGAGGGCGTCCAGCTCATCAGACGATTTGCTCTTATCCCAGTGAAGGGGCTCATCTGGATGGTGTTGATTATTCCCTTCCCAACTCCGACGCGCAACAAGCGCGAGCGCGTCAGGGAAGTAGTTGAGAACGCCAGAGCACATAGGGTACTTCTTTCGTTCCTTGGCATCAGTAGGTAGTACTTTAATCATTGGTTCTTTTCTTGATGGATGTTTCGAGGAGTTCGATTCGTTTTTTCTGTTTCGGGTTTGGGTTCGGCAGAGCCGCCAGTTGGAAGTATGCGATCAGCATTTTTTTCAGTAGTGGATCCGTCTCCGCCATGCGGGACGCCCGACTTTCCGAATATGTGTTCGTGGTTGTCATAGAATTTAGCGTAGCTGACCTTGCGAGGAAGTGACCCTTTGCCAGCTCCAATAGGGTTAATAGGCATAGTTACAGGGTGTGTTTGAGGGCTGCAAAGAAGATAATTAATAGGGTGATGTAGAAAGGGCCATGCCTCAGAGAACCACACCCCTCTTTCTTCGTCAATTTATTTCTGCACTAATGTGCTCAACCAGAAGGAAAAAAGTGGTGGGCTCAAGTCCAAGAAGATCTATTGCGTCCAATCCAAACTCTTCCACCAGTAAGTCATAAAACTCTTCCAGCTCATCTTCATGCAGGTAATTCATGATGTCATCCCGCATGTTAAGTTTGGGAATCTTTGGGTTCACATCGCTGATGATGGCATCCAGTCGGTCTTGAATTTCTGATCTTGTCATGGGAGTAAGTAGTAATAATTACCGTGGCGACGGCGACATCGCGGAGGTGTTGTATATTTCATTAGACAACCCCTCATCCTCTGGCCAGAACTTTTTTTACTCTTGCCTTCCACGTTATTCCTCACAAGCATCCAATAATGCCATATCTAAACCACAACCTACCGACAATCACCTGCCTGATGCGGAACGAATACCTCTTCAACCACGAGAAGGGGCATGGAGAATACACCGATGCAGACGTTCACACCGTAGCATCTATGGAAAAACGAGTGCCACTGTTCGAGGCATTCCTAACCAACGGAGTCAACTGGACACGCCGTCCGATTACTGCTTTCTGCTGGAAGCCTTGTGAACCTGTGCCTCTTGAACACGCCATGTATTGGGACTGCTTCAGCAGCTATATCGACGTGCAGATTAGGGCTAGACTTAAAGGGCTCAGGGCTAAACTCATTACACCGAACGGAAGTAAAGAGTGGGGCGAGTATATGTTTACGCTCGATTGGGGTTTTGAAAACAAGGCTTTGGTCGACACGAACTTTTCTGAAACTCCTGAGCACAAGTGCGCCCACCTGTTCAAGATGGACAACGGCAACTTCTACGCCTATCCGAACAATCGAATTGTGTGGCACGATGACGCTTGGGTTGATGTTCCGATAGAGAAGAACCCCAACTACAAGATTGACATGACTGTCTACAGTGTGGAGAACAAGCGAACCCAGTTCACCGACTACTCCTACATGACAGAGTTTACGGACGAACCAAAGCAAAACGATTAATACCATGCCTGACCCTAACAAAGAGCTAGAAGCCTTCCTCAAACTGTACCCATCACTGAAAGAGCAGCTTGAAGCCGTGAAGAAGCAAGCCATTGAGTATCGAAACAGGTACTGCCAAATCATAGCTCGCTGTGGGATGGAGTATGATATGCTCAAGCAAACGAACCACTTCGATTGGGAAGAATGAAAGAACTGTTCCCCAGACAACAAGACGCCGTCGACTTCCACCTCAAAACTTTGGGGTGGTTAGGTGCTTCTTTGGATTCATCCAAGACAGGTGTTGGAAAGACTGTTATCTCCACCCACTTGAGTGCGAGATGGGATGGTCCCGTTGCTGTTGTCTGCCCCAAGATTGTAATCCCTCACTGGGAACGTGAGTTGAGAGAAGTTGGAGTAGAGCCTCTCTTTGTTCACAATTATGAACTGATCAAGCGGGGTAAGAAGCAGTGGCTCAAGAAGCGAGGAAAGTCGGTCTTCGAGTGGGATGTTCCAAATAACACCCTGTTAATATGGGACGAAGTCCACAAGTGCAAAGCCCCCACAAGTCAGAATGCACAGATGCTGATCGCCGCTAAGAACCAGAACATTGCATCTCTGATGTTGTCGGCTACCGCGTGTAAGGATCCCACAGAAATGAGAGCCATTGGTTATGCTCTCGGGCTCCACAACCTTCTTCGCGCTGGTGAAGGACTCCAAAGCTGGCCTTCGTGGATGAAGACTTTTGGATGCTGGCGAGACCAGTGGCGCAACTGGAAGCCCCCACACAACGCGGAGCGACTCAAGCCGCTGCACGAAACGCTCTATCCAGAGAGGAGCATCCGACTCACTCCCGCAGACCTACCACTGGCCTTTGCGGAGAATCATGTGATTACGGAACCTCTCCACTTCGCCGCCCTCAAGGACATTCAGAAATACTATGATGAGTCAGGAATCACTTCGGAGATCCTAGAGTGGTATCTCGAAGATCCATCCTTCGGGGGTGAGGAAGAAATCATCGTGCAGTTGCTCCGCGCTCGTCAACTGGCAGAAGCGGCGAAAGTTCCAGATATTGTAGAGATGGCAACAGATATGATTGAGGAAGGCAACAGCGTTGCTATCTTCGTCAACTATCGCGAGACAGCCCTTTCACTTATGGACATGCTTGGGGAGGACACCTCTCTAATCATCGGCGAACAAAAAGCCAGTGAGCGTGAAGGCAACATTCAGCTATTCCAAGAAGACAAGCATCACTGTGTGGTAAGCACTATCTCTGCTGGAGGTACAGGTGTGAGCCTCCATGACACACGCGGAGAACGTCCTCGCATCAGTCTTATTTCTCCCACCTACGACGAGAAGGAATACGAACAAGCCTTGGGCCGCATTCATCGCAATGGGGCATTATCCCCCGCTACACAGCGGGTGTTGGTAGCTGCTGACACGCTGGAAGAGCAAGTAATCCAAGTGCTTCAGCGCAAGCTGCAACTCGCCCGCACTATTCACGGGTGAAAATAAATTAAAGAAAGTTGTTGCACTTCGCCTCAGACTGTGGATGATGTGCGGCACTTCAAATCCGAATCGAAAAAATCATGAGTCAGAAACGAACCCACTCTTTCATAGAGTCCCTCACCAACACTGTAGTTGGTTACGCTGTGAACTTCACAGCCAACATGCTGATACTGCCCCTATTTGGCTTCGGCATCACGATTGAGCAGAACATCCAGATTTCGATGTTGTACGTTCTAATCAGCGTCATTCGCGGATATGGTATCCGCCGCGCTTTTAACTTTTACCACAACTATACAAACAGATGAGTAAAGAAGTAGACCACAGTGATCGCGCCCACGCTGAGTTTGGGCCGTCCTCCCTCAAGTATGTCAAGCAATGCGCTGGCTTCCAATCCAAGGGGGGCACCAATGCCGCCGCTGAAAAGGGAACCCGCATCCACGAAGCACTTGAGATCCGTGACCCTTCCGCTCTGCAAGACGATGAAGAAGTTCAGATCTACGACCGCTTGCTTCGCGAGGAAATCGAAACCATCGACGGACTCTTCGGAGATCACGAAGGAGTCGACATCATCCGAGAAGAACGGCTAGTGCTTGAACTCGACTGCGAATCTCCGACCTTCGGCACCGCCGACATCGTTGCCCGTAAAGGCAGCATGGGTCTGGGTCTGGATTACAAGACGGGGTTCAGCAAGATCGACGACGTGGAAGACAACATGCAAGCCAAGGCATACACCCTCGGCATCTTCCAACGCTATCCTGAGATTGAAGAAGTGACGTTCGTCTTTCTGGTCCCCGTGCGTGATGAGATTCTCGTGGGTCGATTCACCCGAGATCAAGTCGACGACCTTCGTAATGAAATCTCTGACATCATTCGCAAAGCAGAACAAACCCGACCGAAGTGGGAGACGGGAGGCATCGACCTTGATGATCTTGGTCCCTCCGTTCACTGCCGCTTCTGTCAATATGAAGACCAATGCCCCGCCATGGGCTACCTGTCCATGGAGGTGGTGAAACGATACCAACCACACATGATCCCCGAAGGAACCGCACACAGTAGTGAAATTGATGACCCCGCCGTGCTGGAGAAGTGGCTCGTGATTGCCAAGACCGTTGAAGGATGGGCAAGCGCGATCAAACACAAAGCTACCACCATGGCACTTGAGAATCCAGATGTATTCGAGAGCTTCAAGCTCCGTTCCATGGGTGCGCTCAAGAAGACTACCGACAAGAACAGCCTCGCGCAACTTGCTATGAAGCATGGTCTTGGTCTGGACGAAGTCATTGAAGCCGCCGACCTCAGCCTCAACAAGCTGTCGAAGGTGATCCATGCGAAAGCCGCCAAGGGCGAGAAGGCCCCCGCCGTCCGTGAGTTTGAAGATCAAGCCATGGAACTCGATCTCGTCGAAGTCGGGGACACCCGCTACACCCTCGCCAAGAAATAATCCCGTCGACGACTGCCGACATCTCGTCCGATTGGACAAGCAGTCAAATCAGAAACCAGAACCATAATACCATTATGTCTACCACATTAACTACATCCGTAAATACTGGCCTTGCTCTACCACAAGACATCGAAATCCCTCGACTCAACGTCGTTCAGAAAATGTCTCAGATCGACGCGCCCGCTGGCACAGTCGTTCTCGACAAAGAGGATGTCATCCTTGAAGCCGAAGAGCGCACCAACGTCATCGTGATTGGTGCTTCCAAACGCTGGAAGGAAGACATCCCCTACGACGAAGAAGTAATGCCCAAGATCGTAGGCTCTGAAGATGAAGCTCGCGAGCTTGCGAGTGAGAGTGACTACGAAGTGATTGAGTTCGCTGAACTGGTCTTTCTCATCCCGCAGATTGGGGAGGACGAGTCTCTGTTCCCCTACCCCATTGGAGACACCAACTATCAGCTTGGTCGCCTCACCGTACAGAAGGACGCATATCGCCTCACCTACAAGAAGCTGTTCACCTTCGCGTTCCTCAACCGCGATGTTCAGCCTGCTGCTATCTTCTGGGACTTCGGCACCGAAGTGATGACCAAAGGCAAGTACAGTTGGTATGTACCCTCGCTCAACTTCACCAAGGAGGAGACTCCCGAAGAAGTGATCGAGTTCGTCAAAGGCTTCACCCAAAACGCATAACATCATGGACGAAGAGACTAACGAAATCACCATGCCTCCGCTGGACAAGCTGCTTCACTCGGAGCGGGACAACCTCCGCACCATGTTGAAGACTCTCGATGGAGAGATGCTTCAAGCTGTGGTACGTCGTGAGTCCATCTGTGCGGTGCTTGAAGCCGTGGATCTTCGCATCGAAAACCTTGGGGAAGAGCTTCCTGAGCCCAACAAGGTCACCCTCCCGAGTCAACTAGAGTTCGACTTCGGCGATTCCGAACAAGAGAAGGCAGAGACCGCCAGCTAAGGTTCTCCGTCTGGCCCGCGTTAAGGGCCACCACATTCCAGCCCTTCGGGGGTGGCCTTATGGCCGTGGAGTTTTTCGTGTTTTCGCTCCTTGGTGTCCCTCGGAGGGTTGGAATGTGGTAATTCGATCACATCAGCGCGGTTCCGCTAATTCCAACCAAACCAATACATGATTACATACGCCTTGGACTTTGAGTCCTACTATGACAGAGAGTGTTCAATCAAGACACTCGGACCCCATGGGTATTTCTCCCACCCATCCTTTGAAGCCTACATGGTGACAGTCGTCGGAGACGACGGGTTCCGCTATGCAGGACACCCTAAAGAGTTCGACTGGACGATCCTCAAAGATCATCTCGTTCTTTCTCACAACGCCAGCTTCGATGAAACTCTCTACTTGTTCGGAGTTGATGCTGGCTGGTATCCCTCCGTGGACTTCAAGGAGTGGCAATGCACCGCAGATATGTGTGCCTTCTTGGGGCTTCCTCGATCCTTGAAGGGGGCAGCCGCGGAGGTGCTTGAAGCACAAATTGACAAGACCACTCGAGACAACATGGCTGGCAAGCAGTGGAGTTCTATGAGTGAAGAGTTTCAGAAGGAAGTCACCGAGTATGCCATTGTCGACTCCGAGAGGTGTCTTGAGTTGTGGCAGAAGTTGGAGGATCAGTGGCCTCAGCACGAGCGAGACATCAGCGTGTTATCTCGCCGTATTACTCAGCGTGGGCTACCAATGGATGAGCCTCTTCTCCAGAAGAGCCTTGAGACCATCAAAACTAAGCTGTTCGATTCCGAGAACACCATACCTTGGATTCACGAGATTGATCCCAAAACCAAGAAACCTTTCACGCCCCTATCCCGCAAGGCGTTCAACAACGAGTGCCGAAAGCAAGGCATCCCTATCCCCAAGTCGCTGGCACAAGACAACGCCGACGCAGACAAGTGGTTTGCTGAACATCAGAAGGAATGCCCGTGGGCTCGCTCCGTGCAAGACTACCGCAGGATTAATTCCTTCCTCAGCAAGCTGGAGTCCTTCCAAGCAGGCACCATGTCCGACGGGAGGTTCTATGGCAACATCATGTACTGCGGAGCAAACCCAACTGCACGTTGGTCTGGGGGTGGAGGTAATCTCAACCTTCAAAACCTGCCGCGAGAGGAAATGTTCGGGGTGAACTTTCGTCCGCTCATCAAAGCGGCACCAGACACGAAACTTATTGTTGCCGACTTAGGGCAGATCGAGGTTCGCACCGTCCTCTGGTGGGCGAAAGACTTCGAGGCCCTCGACCGCATTCGTGAGACCGACGACATCTACCATGTGTTGGCTGTCATGTTGGGAATCCACAAAGAAGAGGACGGGCCACTACGCAACAACCCAAAGCTGCGGCAACTGACCAAAGGGATTGCGTTGGGTTGTCAGTTTGGTCTTGGGCCTAACGGATACATGGCACAGTCTGGGGGAACACTCGAAGATGCGACCTTCGCAGTAAACACCTACCAGAAGAACATGAAGAAGGTGGTAGAACTTTGGGGGCATCTCAAAGATGACATCAACATGTCCACTGCCCTCGGTCAGCCTCTAATCTATGATATGCCCTCTGGACGGAAGCTCAACTACGGACGCATCCGAAAAATGAAGACTCGCACTCCCGAGGGGAAGACGCGTTTTGCCCACGTATGTAAGATGGTTCGTCAAGGGCAAAGACGGGACTTTCGTCTGTGGCATGGGCACATGACAAACAATCTAGCTCAAGGTCTTGCACGGGATGTGTTTGCTGATACGATGCTTAGGCTGGACGCGGCGGACATTCCAATCGTCATGCACGTTCATGATGAAGTAGTTTGCGAAGTCCCTGCTTCTGAAGCAGAAGACCGACGCCAGCAGATTGAAGAAATAATGTCCACGCCTCCAGCTTGGATTCCCGAACTCCCACTTGACACTGAAGCAACCATTCTCGACCACTACACCAAATGAGCAAATACCACTACATACCAAACCACCGAAGCGCAGAAATCACTACAGCAGAATCATTACATGACAAATCATTCCGAGTTCCTGAGATCAAATCGAAGTCGAAGTTTCGAGACTACTGCGCATCTGCCTCCACTAATCATTGCTTCTTCAACCTAGCTGAAGGAGACAATCCAAACCTACGCATCAATGAGGATAACCCAGTTCACAAAGTCCATGGGTTTGTTGGAGACTATGACGCTCCAACTAACTGGGACGAAATAGAAGGACTCCTACGTGCGCGGTGTGTCTCTGAAGGACTACCGACTTGGATTACGAAAACTCACTCGGGCTACGTGCGTCTGGTGTGGGAGTTTGAGAAAGCAATCCCACTCGACCCCTCAATGGCAGACGCTTTTTACAAGCGAATGTCTGACCATTTGAAAGCTCCCATGCTGCTGGCGGGCTTCGACCGAACATGCCTACGCCCCTCGCAGTATTTTGAGGTGGGCACTAACTGGCAGAAAATGGGGGAGCCTTTAGACTACACTTCTGTAAAGACCGTGTTCCTTCGTGCTGCGTCAACAGCAGCCCCCACTACGGGAGACACCACAATTCCCATTTCGGACGTAGCTGCGGAAGTTGCAAAGAGATACCCTCACCGCTGGAGCGGAGAATTTGAGATCGGTGCTCGTGGTCCTTTGTTCTGGATTGACGACGGCATTGATCGAGAGGGAGCTCAAGTCCGAGAAGATGGTATGGTTTGTTACTCTGATCGCGCGGGCAAGGGCTTCTTGTCTTGGCGTGAGATCTTCGGTAAAGGCTTCGTAGAAAATTACGAGGAGCAGAAGATAAACCAACTGATCGACCAGTACTGGTTCACGGGAAAGGCATTCTACAAAGTGCTGAACAATACCCCCGTGGTCATCCCCAAAGAGCAACTGATACTTGAGCTTCGGAAAGCAGGGTTTAGTCCTAAAACCAAGAAGGGTCAGGCTCTGTCGGAAGTCGAGCAAGCAATCCTCGCCATCAGCAATGACTGCCGTGTCGAAGAAGTTGCTCCTGTGGTGTTCTCGGACAAGAGGCTGGTCACCTTTGGGTCGCGCCGTATTCTCAATAGCAACTTCTCAAAGCCTGTTCAACCAGCCACAACAGGAGATGAGTCTAAGTGGCCGTGGCTTCGCACCTTCTTGCTGAACTTCTTCGACGTTGACAACAACGGGGAAGACACGCTGCCGTACTTTCTGGCATGGTTCCAGCGACTGTATGAAGCTGTGCTGGAGCATCGTCTGGATCAAGGACAGCTTCTGATCCTACTAGGTGAGTCAGGGCGGGGTAAGACCCTCTTGACGAACAGGATTGTTGGTGATGCTGTAGGTGGCTGTTCAGATGCATCTGATTACCTTTCAGGAAAAACTACCTTCAACAAAGACCTCTGTGGATCTGCCGCATGGGTGATTGATGACCAGACTGCCGCGGCCACTTATTCCGATCAACGTAAGTTTGTAGAGCTCACCAAGCGGTGTGTCGCCAACCCACGACTGGAGTATCACGCCAAGTACGCGGACGCGGTGCCTCTACCTTGGGCTGGTAGGGTGATGATGTCTCTCAACTTGGACGCAAACTCCTTGGCGGCTTTGCCTACACTGGATTCTTCCAACCGAGACAAGATCATCGCTCTTCGTGCCGCTGGCACAGGTAGGGTCAAGTTTGGATCGAACAAACAGGTAGAGCAGACTATCGCTGAGGAAATGCCATACTTCCTCAAGTGGCTGCTGGAGTGGGAAGCACCAGAAAGAGTTATCCACGCTGGTCGCTTTGGTGTTCGCACCTACATTGATCCATTCGTAGAAGCAGCAGCGTATGACAACTCATCTCGCTCGGCGATTGCTGAGATGGTCGAGTTCTTTGCCAAACAAGTTCGCACCAACAGCAGTGAACCCATCAAACGCTGGAGGGGCACACTCACCGAGTTCACCGTAACTCTGCACGAAATAAATGGGGGACGTCCTGTGGGTAATTCCAATAATTTGGAGTTCGTTCGCCGCGGTATGACTGTGCTGGAGGAGGTGTCCGCTCACAATTCTTCTATCCGCAAAGTCCGAAGCAAGGGGCAGGGCGGAGGAAAAGTTTGGGAGATCGACCTCAACCCTAGGTATGATATCGACGACGGGGGTGAGGATTGGTAAGATAGGTTAGTGAAAGTTCGCTCCCTCACAGACCCCATAACTGGATGCTGGTACACGTACTTCAAGGATCCAATTTATGGGGTCTACTGCTACTTAGTAGTAGGGGTCTCCACCGAGATCGAGCTAGTCAACTTCTGTGAGTCTGTAGAGATTGACGTGGCGGACTTCGAGCTGGAGCATGGAGAATTTGCTGGTGCCTGTTGGGGGCCTGAGGATGGCTCATCTGTCGTGATGGCATTGGCGAGTTTTGATTCGACAGACCCACACAGCATAGACACCTATTGCCATGAGCTGTTCCACTTCACGCACACGGCTCTTTCTGGAAGAGGCATCGAGCACCAAAACTCTCGTGGGTGTGAAGCCTTCGCTTACTACTGCGGGTTTGTGTCTGGAAACTTCTGGCGAGAACTTACGAAAGAGTAATTTCCTTCTCTGGTGAATGCAACTCAGCCAGAGTCACAGAAAACTCGTCAGCATAAGCGGGCCTCCAGTCATCCCCTCGCTTTTCTCCTTTGGGCACATACTCAGCTAGATCGAAGAACCTGCGAGAGGGGAGCCAACCAACCAGTGTCGCCACTGTAAGTTGAGGATTGCACCGAACAAAGAAGTAGATGTCGCACTTAGTCATTAGCTTTTCCTTGCGGGACTCGTTCCCATAGACTCGTGCCGTGTAATGAGGTTTTGGTTCCGCGGAGGCTTGGGTGGTCTTCACATCCACGGTGTATCCCTCATCTGTAATGATGTCGTAATCGAAGATCTCGTGCCCTACACGTTCTCCTCCTATCAGTTGATGCACGAGGATCTCTCCCATGCATCCGATCTTGTTACCTCTTCCACGGGTTAGGGAGCCATGGAGCACACCCATCTCTTTGGCTTCGCGTCGAGCCTTTGATTTTTGATGTTTGCTTGGCTCAATCGTTATCAATACATGGGGCGGATGTTAGCCCTCCCAGCAGTTCCAAAGGGGTCAACCTTCAAACGGGGGATTGCCGCACCGCGACTAGAGTTAGCTTCCTCTTCCAAAAGTCGCTGACACTCGCGCCAGTGATACTGGGCTCGCTCCAAATCGGCATGGTCTTCGGCTATACGTCCGAGTAGTCCATGCTTGAGGGCACCAATGTTGTCAACATACACAACATCGTTTGCACCACTGATGGGTTCAAAAGCCCGCTTGCACAGGACATGCACCACCGTAGATCCGTCGACAGAACGGTTGAGGCGGTAACGACGGAATCGTGTGACTCCCGAATTGGGTCCCAAGGTAGCGATGGTGGTATCCGAGTCGGCGGCGTCGGTACGAATGTCGTAGCGGTAGAGTAAGTCGGTAAACTGCACTTTATCAATCTGAGTGACAGTCGAAGAAAAAATAATGGTGTTCAGCCCTGAGCCGATGGATGCCTCATATACATCGCCGTCGTCATTGCGGGCAGTAATCGTGATCTGCTCTCCAGCAGTGGTGTCCACCGCAACTGCGTCAGCCGTCTCCTGAGCAGGAACCACATACAGGGTTGTCAATCCAGCTTCAGGAAGCAGTTTCAGGGTAGGCCAAAAACCAGAGTCAATCAGTCCCCAAGACATATCTGTGGATGCACCAGAACCCACGGAGTTAAAGTCGTGCCATAAGGAGCGCACAGGAACGGGCTGGTTATTCACCGTGACGAACAGGATAGCATCCGCGTCGTCGGGCAAAGTCACCCCCGCGTCAATCACTTCGAGAGAGTGCTGCACCGTGAGGTCTCGATAAATACCCATACCATAAAGGCGGTCCAGCACTTGATTGAGGCTCTTCATCAGATCACCAGATGGCTCGATGTAGTCTGAGAGTAGGGTGCTGATTTTGCTGTAGGTGGTGGCGGCCATGGGGAGATGCTACAGGATTTAGGGGCTTAGGTCAATTCTTCGGGGAGAGACTCAGGAGATCGTAATATCTACGGTGGATGTGACCCCATCATCCGTTTTAGAGTAGGAAAAAGTCTGCCTCCAGTCATGCCAGTCAGCCGTTGTCCAGCCACTGATGTCAATATCTCCGTCGGGCTGGGGCACATTATATGTGGAGTTTTCTCCGATGGGACTATGGTCGCTACCAAATGATCCAGTGCGAAGGACATCGTGGACATGCCACTCATTCAGGATGGGGGTTTCGAGAAGAGTAAAAAAGGGGACTGAAATGGATGTCGTGATTGGGACGGTTTCTGTGTACTCAGATCCTGTCCCAGCATTATACGTATTTTCTGCCTCTCCCACTTCCACATTAGAGAGATCTATCAATTTACCTCCACTTTCTGGCCCAAAAATTTTCATACCCTGATAGTTAGTATCACAAAGACTGAACTCCAAATCCTCGTAATATGGAGGTGAGGGGAGGTTAGTATTAGTGACTCGATAGAGGCGGGTCCTAGATGGGGCCAAAATGAACAAGGCTTTATTGGCGTTGGCAACGTATGAATACCCTTTGTCGGAGATACGGATAGGTCCCTCCGTTCGCAGCCCGTCAAGATCAGTGTCAGGCTCAACAGGCAGTAAAGATGATTCCGTCGCTTTCGCGATAGACTCCCGATCAAACGTAGTAGTCTGGTCGTAGTCGAACGTATCTACATAATCAAAACTATCAGTAGACCCACTTCGAGTCCCTAAAATCCGAATGCGGATCTCGATCTGAGTGTAGATTGGTTTGGCTTCCCAATCTACCGCCCCTCCCGTTCCACTAAGAAAAGGGCTTTGTGGGAGAGGGGAGTCATGTGGGAAACTCTCACCTAGTGAAATATCCAGATTGTCGGGATCAAAAGCGCGGACCCACGGCTTGAACAAGAGGGATTGGGGGGAGTATGACATTACAGTTTCCCCCAGAAGATGCTGTTGCCCATACTGCGAACAAGCAGGTTCCCACCACTAAAGATGCGATCAACTGAGGTAACCTCACCACCAGAATATTCAACGTCTCCCAGAGGAAAGTGTCCCGTAAACCCAGTCGCGCTAATAGCGTCTCCAGAATTTGTAGTCTCGATAGTTGACACATAAGTATCAGGGGAGCCAAAGGTCCCCACCACTTTAAGCCAAACAGTAGTGTTGCCGCTGATTGTGATCTCAGGGTACGGAGCAGTAGTAGTGAGGGAGCTTCCCCCGATAGTGGGAACTCCTCCATTCACGAGTCCATATTGTACGTAGACCTTGTCAGAGTCTGACAACCCCTGCCGCACAATGAGGGGAGCAAAATCATACCCCAACAAATTTTCTGAAGTCCCCACCTCTAAAACTCGCTGCTCCTCGAAACCGCCAATAGGATCGAAAAAAGGCGCAAGATCAGATATCCTCATGGGCTGTTTGAGGGCGGAAAAAGCCGCCTCAAACGGGCTGGGGGTATCAATCCCGCCAATTTGTATCCGTGGTTCATTCATTAGGTCGAGATGGTCAGGTCGTCGGGCGGGAATATCCACACACGTCGACGGAGCCAACCACCCTTGGTGGGTTCTTGAACATCAGTCACTTTAAGACCATCAGTCCCGACATCGTCCCAATCCGCGTAGTTAGTGGCATCAAACTGATAGGTTACTACAGTGTACTCAAAAACTGGATCGTCTGTTCCACTCGTCCATGCAAAAACCCCAGTTCCGCCGCCGTAGGATTCGTCGGGGAGGCGAGGATGCAAACAAGCAGGCACTGAGATATTGAAATACGGGGTGACAATAACAATAGGTTTTGGCAGGGGTGGTTGTTCTGGCTCAACTCCTGTAAACTCATTCGGACTCCAATCAACTTTGATGCGAGCTTTGCACGGCCCACTATAGCGGTGATGCTTGTAGTCCACTTCCGTAACGCGCCACTCGCCACCCTCACGCTTAAACCATACCGCCTCGCCAATATTATCCAGCACAGCGGGCCAAGTGTAGTTCTGACTGGTGTAGTAGTCTTGAACGGTGACTGCGTCGCCGTCGACAGTGCCTGCTATAATCGGAACTGTCTCAATCGTAAACCAGTTACTGGTGCGTTGCTTGCCTTCCCGTCTGTAGTAAGTAGTTTTACCTCCGTCGGTAGCCGTGTAGGCATCCCAATATGTATTGCTGGGGTCATCAAAAAGGTCTTCCACAGTCGTGGAACCCGTGACAATCTCACCCCTGAAATAGTAGTCGAGCGTCGAACGGTTACTTTCGTTGTCGACCTCGTTGACCATGATGCCGACCAACTGAGTTTTTTCGACATAGCTGCGCCGATCAACTACATAAAGGCCAGCCAGCACTTCGTCGTTGATCTGAATCTGGCTGCGCTCTGCTAAAACATAAGTGCCTGTAAACTTACTGGGGGGCACGTTGGGCATGGCCGCACCTTGGGCGGGCGACTCAGGATTGTATTCGCTGCGTCGAACCAAGTAGTCACGAGATACCGCATCGAAACGTGTGCCACCAATGTCGGCCTGTGAGTGCGACCAGTTGTCGTCGTCCTGCTCCAGTTGATCGGCGGCGTAGTAATAACGCCACATCTTGCCCTGATCATCGTGAGCCTTGATGTGGATCAGCCGATGATTGGGCCACTTTGTGGTGTCGGGGTGTGCCGTACCATAGTCGGGCACGTTCTTCTCACCAACACGATGATTATCAACCAACTCGTAAAAGAGCAGGTCGTCTACGTTTGGCGTCGGGAAGATTACGACCCTCTGCCGATGTGGGGTCGGATTCATGCGTTAAGGTTATACGTCAGCTTTGTAGGCAAGAACAGAGCCAGAAGTCAGGGTAAAGCCTTTGATCTCCCCGACGATAATCGTACCTACGGGAATAGCTACACCAGTCAGGGCATCACCACTCAATTCAGGCCAGTCCAAAGCGGAGAAGGTTGCTTCCGCAATGACTTGAATGGCACAAATTTCTTCGGTGATCGCAGTCGTCCCAGATTCAAAGATGGCTCCCCCCTTGCCGAGGGATTGTTTGTCGAGTTGGCTACTCATGGAGATAAGATACAGGATTCAGGGTTCGGGGTCAATTCATGGTTTTCTCCGTAAATAAAGGACTAGAGAGGGTACAGTGATCGCCGTTACAAGCACCACGGTAGTAAGCGCGGAGCGAACTGCTTTGCGGCTGATGTTCAGCTCGATGGACTTTTTGAGGTTTATGACTGCTTGTAGGGGAAAGAGGGGACCAAAAGAGGAGAGAACGACAGCACCGTAGGGGACACCTGTGCCAGCATTACACGTCGCAAAAGATATACACCACTCTCGCGCACACAGTCGAAGACTGCTTCAGAGCAGAACAGCTTACCATCCTTCTTTTTCCTGCGACGGCTGAGAAAGCGGAGAACTCCATTGAAATCATACTTCGCGCCCAAATGGCGTTCGCACCAGTCGCGCATTGTTTTGTTCGCGTCTTCTGGCAGACCCACGATGTCGAAGGCTTCTACGTTTGACCAGTCCGCCAATGGCGGACGTTTGCGAAACTTCGCTGGCTTGTGCCACGCCTCGTAGATCGTCCCATCTGGAAACTGAATCGCGGCATGGGAGTAATCCCCATTGGTTTGCCAACGGATTAGACGAGAGATAAGTCCCTTGCCTCTGAATAGTAGAACACGAGGTTGACTCATTTGTTCCAGTTCTTAATCAGCTTGATGAGAGAAAGCAGGGTGAACATTCCACCGATGACCATGATGCCATATTTTGTCCAGAAGTCTAGACTCTGTTGGAACGAAGATATGACCGCAACACTCGCGCCCGTTGTGCCTTTAAGCCAATTTAGAAATGTTTCGTAAGTGTTCATTGAATTTGTGGAAGGTCAGGATTAACTAAGTCGTCTTCGGCTACGTCTACGCGAGCTTCAAGCCCACCTAGCATTGCAACCATAATATCAAACTCTGGGAAGTCACGGGGTGTCTGTGCTTGTCTCAGCGGTGTGTCTAGGATTTCGTCGCTTGCAGGAATCAGTGTCTTGCCAGCGTGATCGCCTGTGTAAATAGGCATGGAGCCAGTAGACCAATAGTGTCCGTGGCCGCGACTAAGTTGTGCCTCACGAATTGCATTAAGCACTTCGGCGGCGGTTTCTGTGGTTGTAATAAATCCAATCATTAGAATGATAATCCTGTGCAGCCTTCCCAAAGGTTTTTAAGTCCGAGAGTGAAGTATTGGTTAAAGGATGAATCGCTTGAGGAATGGTAAAACGCTGCTCCCATTTGACCACCCCAATAGTTAGCGGCTGTTGGGTTAGTTCCGAAATATACATTGATTGCCATAATCAAATCAGTTGAAACATCAGAAAAATCTTGCGATGCCCCACCAGATGTAAATCCTACTCCATTAAATCCAGAAGCAGTTCGTTCATCCAAATATAAGTCTCCACTAAATTCTATTGTTGAGTAAATACGTTTGCCAGTTATGCCTGTGGGAGTGTCTACTTTTGAGCTTCCAGTGATGGCATCATGGTGAAATGACATTACACTTGAAGTTCCTTGCTGCGCTCCATGTCCTAGATTCCCCGCAGTAACAAAATCAACTCCACCCATAGGGCATCCTCCTGTGCTAGAATCTGGGGCTACTTGAAGAAATCCAAACCCTTGACTGCCTAGTGAAAGCCCTTTGGCAACAGAAGAACTGCCTGTATCCATGAATCCAGAATATGACGGGTTGTCAATGTATCCTGCATTATGTCCAATGCTTCCATTGAACGTCCCTTGCGTTCCGCTTACGAGACAGCGGGAGTTAGCAGATGCTTGGCTCCATATTGTCAGATAAAGACGGGCAATATCAGAATACCACCCTTCGCTTTTGCCAGTGGCATAGAACGTATCAATGGCTTGCTTCTGGTCGTCTGACAAGGAAACCCCGTCACCCTCAAGTGCAGCAGCGTATGTAGATGCGTCAGAGTCTGTGAAGGAAAAGCCTCCGCCACTACCAACAACCATGCGGTTGAGACCAAGACCGATGTTCAGTGATGGAGGGACGGGGGCCATATCGGGAATCCTACTGAGTTAATAGTTAAGAGTCAAGTCGCTCGAAATAGGTTGTGAGTGCCGATGAGTATATTTGAGCCAGCTTCTCAGGATCCTCTATGAACTCTTGAGACTCAGTGGCATTACTCCCGAAAAAAGGCTCAAGAACCACGGCAGGACATGGGGTGTGGGCGACAAAACCGTACCCTCGATCCGCTGAACTGAACAAACTTTTGACTCCACGCCGTGCAGCTTCGGGACGTTCAGATATCATGGCAGACTCAAAACACCTAGCCAACTCGTATCCCTTCTTCGATGTCTTGTAGATCAACCACTCGTGCCCCGAAGCTGAAGCACGAGAGGCGGCATTGAAATGAAGTTCCACTGCAACCTTCGCCTGTACCTCGTGGCATCGTTTCCCAACCCACTTCATTGCGCTGGTGTATCCACGCGTAGGGTAGTGACTGCAAATGTCGGAAATAATGGTTTTATCCGACAAATAGTCCGACAGGATCTCAGCTACTTGCGTGTTGTACTGATACTCATCAGCACCGAGCGTACTCACTGCACCTCGCTTGTCTCCAAGGCGACTGTGTCCAACGCATAGCAAAACATCAATCATCATAAAAATACGCATGACAACAGATATACTGCCACCATGCGCAAAAAAGAGATGTGGTGGATGGCTGCTCCTGTGACAAGAGCAACCACCCACCAGTTAGGATTAAGCAGCGGGAGTAGCGGAGGTGCGATCAAAGTGGATCGCGTAACCGTACTGGGTCTTGCAAGGCTTCGAGGCCGAGGCAAGGATGCCACGGAAGAAGCCGATGGTGCCGTCGGGGTTGAGGTCGACGGATGGAATGTTCTTCCAGTCGAACTTACCACGGTAATTGATGGGATCGAAGGCGATGCCATTACCACCAGAGATAGGCTCAGGGATCTGGGTTTCCATTACCTCTTCGTGCAGCACGTAGGCGGTCTCATAGACGGCGACGGTATCGTCATCATAATCCGCGTTGTCGACCACAGCCTTGGTAGTGCCATCCACATCGAATGGGAACACACGGACCCAAGTGCCATTGTCACTGCCGCTGACCTTGTAGCGGGGTGCTTGGTCATCTACGAGGTGGTAGAAACCACGGAAGGACTTCTCAACGCCGAGAGGAGCGATCAGCTCGCTGACTCGGGATTCGTTGTAGCGGAAGTCGTCGCGGATACCAGACTCGTGGAGCAGAGTGTCCGAGGCGTCGGAGCTGAGGATCAGACCGAAGACAGGGCGAGCATTCTCACGACCGTAGGCGTTACGACCAGCACCTTGACGCACCATGCGGTTGTAGACCTTCTTGGTCATTGCGTCGGAGATGTTGGCAGTAGGCAACGTGGCATCATCAGCACCGAAGTCGAGGCTCGCAGAAGCGGTGCCTTCTTGTCCAGTGACGATGGCGGAACCAGTAGTACGGCAGCGGACGTAGTTGTCGCACTTGAGATCGTACTGGTCGCGGTGACGATTCTCCCACGAATAGTGGGTAGACTCGGTGAGGGCTTCCATGACAGCACGGAGCTGCTCGGTGCGGTAAGCGGCGAAGCGGAGGTCTTCCACATTGATGCGGGGAGACTCAACCACGGCGCGTTGCAGCGAGTATTGCTTGAGCTGGCGAGCGAAGCTGATGAAGCTCTTGCCGTCCTGCGGGCCAATGTTAGTGTCACGAGCACCAGCGATGAGCTGATCAAGTGAGCTGTCATTGGTGGTTGCAGTCTGGTCATTCGCACCGACTTCAGTCCAAGTGGAACCAGCGAGAGTGGTGCCATTGGCGGTGGTTACTGGCAGGGCGCGGTCATAAATGACAGTGCCGAGTTGATAACCCATTCCGTCGGGGAATTTGGATTGCTTGATGAGGTCGACCCAAGGAGACTGATGCATAGTCCGCTTGTGAATGTCGGGACCGATGCGGTTCGCTTCTTGGGTAAGGATGGTATCAATGTTGGTAGTACCATCAGCTTGGGTAAACAGTTGTCCTGCGTTAACAGCCATAGTAGTAGGGGGTTGGGGGGTTTGAAAAGATGGATGAGGTTACTCGGGGGTTGTCGTCGAAGCGAACGACTTGGCGCAGAGGCCAGTAGCTTCATTGATCTTCTCAAGTACTGTTCCAACTACTAGAAGATGATTTGTGGTTCATCAGCGGACCAAAATTGGTTGGCACTCTTGAAGTGTGCCGAAAGAATACAATGACAATACACACGCAGTCAAGAAAAACTAAAACGGGCCGCATCCGTGAGGACACGACCCGTTAGGGGGACACGGTGGGTTTGTGTTTAGCCGCCCAACTGGGAGGCAACTGCGGAAAGGAAATCCTCACCCGCAGAAAGGTTCTTACTGGCTGGAGTGTCGTCACTCGACCCACCGCCCGTGGAAGGAGTAGCATCCGCATAGGCCGCGAGCTTCTCGGTAAGTGAGTCGATCTCCCCTTGAAGCTCGGATTCTCTGTTGAGAATGTATCCCACCATCTTAGGTAGAACTTTGGAAGACATCACTTGATAGGCTCCATTTACTGGATCAACCAGAGCAGGATCTGTCTCTCCTCCGATCTCGGCGATAGCGTCCATGTCCAACTCCTCAATCTTTTCGAGGAATGGGATCTTAGACTTTAGAGTATTGGCGACCTGTGTGGCGGACTCCTTACGCTCGCTGGCTCGCTGGCGAATCTCGGCTTGTGCTCGCTCTTCATCCAGTTGCTGGGCTTCCTTGAGGGCCTCCTCAGCATTGGCAACCAACTCTTCGCGTTTGGCTGCGAGGGGCTGGGCGGCATCAATCATATTATAGACGCGACTGCGCTGACGCTCAGGCACATCAACCAGCAGCTCCGAGAGCAGCTCATCATTGTCGGAGGTCATAGCATCCAGCAGGGCGTCACTCTCGATGTTGTGAGTCTCCGCGAACTCTTGAGCTTCTGTTATGATAGCGTGAAGGGGTTCAGCGATTGCAGTCTGATAAGCGTGAGACTCTTCCAGATTGGTGACAATCAATCGGTTCTCGTAGTCAGCGATTCTAGCCTGCATATCCCCAAACTCAGGATTATCAGCAAGAGCTTTGTTCTCCACTGCGGACTGTTTAGCCTGCTCAAGTTCGGCCTTTAGGGAGTCATTCTCTGCCTTAAAAGTCTTCACTTCTGCCTTGATCTCCTTGAAGCGTTTAGCTGCTTGGGGAGTCCAATCTTTGGTAGTTGCTTCAAGATCATCCAAATCCTCGACTCCCGAAGCAGACTCGGTCGAATCAGTCGACTCTGTTGGCTCTGTTGGCTCTGTTGGCTCTGTTGGCTCTGTTGGCTCTGTTGGCTCTGTTGGCTCTGTGGGTTCTGTTGGTTCTGTTGGCTCAGTTGGCTCTTCCACAGCAGAAGCGGGAACGATGTCTGCGGGAGGTTCAAAGGCAGCATCAATGGCGTCCATGAAACCAGCGGGTTCGGACGAGGCGGTAGGTTCGGTAGGCTCCGCGGCGGGAGCAGCAGTAGTATCACTCATTAGTATCTTCGGGGTTAATCAGATATTCCCATTCGGTCGGAGTCTGCTCCACGGGAGTTTCGGGGTATTGGGTGAGCCCAACGAGAGCTCGCTCAAAGTCATTGAAGCCTGCGAGCCATTGAAGGCTGGCCGCAGCTTTGTCCGTTTCCATCTGGATGGCGGACACCGTAGGCTGGTTCGCGGCTTGGAGAACGGCACACGCTTGCTGGAACACTGGATCTTCGGTGATTTCCCGCAAACGCTCTACGGATGCAGGATTACGGAACCACCGTGCGATAGGAATTGGAGGCGGCGGTAGAGGCTGCTTCTTACGCAGTCGAAATAGCATGACGAAGAATTACTGGTTTTAAGCCAGTAAGTCAAATTATTTTGAACCTTTCTTGTGATCTTGTGTGGAGTTGAGGAGTTTGTATAATGCAGTCATGGCAAAGCCTAACTCACTCATAAGGTTATTTCTCTCACCCAAGAACACACCTGCTCCAGCGGCTATGGTGCAACTGGAGAAGACAACTACGCCAGCGGCTATGGTGCAACTGGAGAAGACAACTACGCCAGCGGCTATGGTGCAACTGGAGAAGACACCAAAAATAAAAATAAAGGGAGATGCTCCTGACATTGGAGAGACTGACTTGGAGGAATATTCTAACTTAGAGAAAGCTATCCAAACTGCCGAAGACATAGAGGAAATTAAATCCAATGTCGCGGCAGGGACAGGGGCAGGGGCTCTTATTATGAAAGGAGCGAGTCCTTTGGTGTCGAGGAAACTTGGCTCTGTTGCGAGGGTTGCTGGAAGAGGATCAGTTCCAGCTCAAGTAGCTTTTTGGGGGATAGATGGGGTTAGAGCCGCTGCCGATCCAGAGTACCAAGAAGAGGTTACTGAAGCATACAATAAACGGATGTATGGTCCCGATGCAACAACCAGCAGTGCTGTTGTGTCCAACATGGGCAATGCCGCGGCTCGCCCTATTTCTACTTTTGGAGCTATGACTGGTGACTACCTTAAAAATAGGAGTCGAATAAAAGCCGCTGAAGAAGCAAGCGAAGGGATGGATTTTGCCATTAAGTTAGCGCAAGATCGGAAAAGAATGAGGGAACAACGCGAAAGAAGAGCCCAACAAATTCAAAGAATAGAGGAAGCTTTGGAAGTAGATGAGGGGACACGCAAAGCCATAGAAACCCTGTACCCGAACCGTGACATGCCTTTGCAGTAAGGAGTCTAAACTCAGCTTACTCTTGGATTGTTCCTTCCATATCCATGGCACGTTCAGCGTCCTTCAACGCCATGTCTTGTTGAGCCTTGGCCTGCTTGATGGACATATCGACTTGCGCCTTCTGCTGCGTGATCTGCATTTGCAGTTGATGCATCTCGGCTTTCTGCTGGGCAGCGATCTGCTCGGATGAGGGGGCTTGCTGCTGACCACCCATGGCGGCTTGCTGCTCCATCTGCTCACGCTGCAACTTCTGCGCGGCTTTCGTGGCGTTGACGATCTTCTCTTCTGCGAACTGAAGAAGCTGACGAACTTGTGGGACTGAACCCGCAGCAGCAGGATCGTTCGCGACGAACTCAACATGTGAACTGATGTGTTGATAGAACGCTTGATACGCAGGAAGCAACTGTACGGGATCGGCTTGGCCATTGTCGGCGAGGTCGATGAGTTCTTGCAGCTTCGGAACGTGCTGACGTAGGTGCATGGTGTGCAGCTCTTCGCTGAACACTGGCACTTGGCGACCCTGCTCCATGTCGGTGTTCTCCTGCCATGCAATCTTCGCGTCGACAGTCATGCGCGGCTCTGGCTTAGGCGGAGCGTAGCGGTCGACCATGTCGCGACCCACGCGTTGAGCAGTGATGTCACGAGTAAGGTTGCGGCGACCAACATCATCAAAACCACCAGAGTTGGCTTGAAGCTCACGCAGGGAGAGCAAACGGTTGGCGGCACTACCAGCACCAATAGCGCGAACGGCGGAAGTCTTCTCAAGCTCGACGGACTTGAGCATCTCTTTGGAGACACCACGGGCTGCACAACGACGGACGAACTCAGAGGTGCGAGCATCGTAGGTGGGGTTGGTGATCACACGACGAACCATCTCGCGAAGCAGTCGACTCCAAGAGGAGTAGAACAAGTTGAGTGTGCTGCCTGTGAGGCGAGAGGATACTGCAAGGTCATGTTCAGTCTGCAACTGATTGCGGTAAGGAGAAGACTGGTTGCCATAGGTCGACATCAGATCGACGTTCATGGCGAGCTGGCTTTGAATGTCGTCGAGAGCTGGCTTCATCGCACTGCTCAGATTCGGACTGGCCTTTTCTACCACCCTTACGTTTGACGAAAGAATGGTGAAAGGTCCATAGGTCTGGAACGCCAAATCTTCGAGAGCCTTCTGAGACTCTGGCTGGAGCATCACGCTGCCAGCAAGCATCGCACTGTCCACAGTCTGACTGCGCATACGATTCGAGAGTTGGATGTGGTTGAAGATGCGTTGACCCAAACCGCGAACGGAGTGGTAAGTGCCATTGGTGCCCACGCCATAAGAGAACAAAATGTAGGCTTCCTCGGGGCGGCTGAAAAGCTTGGGCTTCGTGCAGAGAAACTTCTCGGGGCTGTCTTCAGCAAACATGTAGAAGGACACCTCGCCAGTAAACTCACGCGCCCACATGCGAACAACCTCCACGGAGGTGTTCTCCATGCCTGTGAAGATGTCGTTGTTCTTGATTTGATTCTGAACAAGCTCCCAATCCTGTGCGGGAGTAGTGGATGATGTGTCACTGTTCTTGGCTTTGCTGGCCAGAACGCGTTTTACTTCGGGGACATTCCACCCCATCTTCGTTGCGACCTCTTCGTCGCGGATAAATTTGTACAGCTCATGCAGCAAATACTTGCGGCGACTGCAAGCCACTTCAATGCACTCCTCACTGGCGGGAGTTTGGCGAGGAATCCAGAAGTCGCGAAGACCACTTGGTCTGAACTTCCAGTCTTTGGCATCGTCGAAGGAGGCTACCGAAACACCGTGCTTGGTGAACTCATTGCAGAGCATGAGATAGCGACTATGAAATTCAGGCCACTCCCTGAACAAGGAGGTAAGCTCCTCTTCAATGATGTCGGCTACCTCTGGCTTCATCGAGTCGTCGATTCTGTCGTTGAGCTTCACCCGCACCAGTGTGTCGAGGGAGTCATACAGATCCACGAAGGCGGACATCGAGATGTCGAGATACCGCTGGGCTTCGCCGAAGTTCAAATTGGTGCGGCTGCCTTGTCCCGTCGAGAGCAGTACCTTTGCGTCGTAGGGTGGGCGACCATCGAACATACCATCCAGCTTGGCCCGCGTATGCGCCGACAGATCGTCAGCATCACGAAGCAGGGAAAAGATAGAGTGAGCGGACCCAACGTCTTGAATGCGTTCAAGACCTGCGACCTCAGCCGCGGTTGCATCAGATGGAAAGGTCATCAACTGTAGTTCGTTGAGGCCAGATGTAGTTTTTTGAGCAGAGGATGGCACGGCGTAGAGTTTGCCTGTTTATTTCTTTCCAGTCAAGGCGGGAAGCTAAGACCAGCGAGGGGCATCATTGGTCGTTGTCGTGGATGAGTTCCTTGATACGGCTTGTCTCAATGCGGTGACGTTTACCGCTGTCACTGGTCATCGCGTAGTACCACTTGATCCCGCGCGGATGGCACCACGGGCGAAGCATGACTGGCTCCTCAATATCGGAGTAGCGACCGCGCGGGCTGCGCTTGATTCGGTACACGTCACCCGTAGGTGCCATCGCGTAATCGGTAAAGGCGGGGATGATGCGCCATGTGTCTGGCACGACGATTTCTGGTCGGAGGGGTAGTATGGACATAAGCGAGATGTAGCCGCCGAAATTGGCAGTGTCAAATTTCTTTTTGAATTTATTGAGAGTAACACCCCTATATAAAAAGTCTTCTATAAGTCTGTTATTCTCAGTAATCCATTAATTCCATAGTAATTTTCTTTTTGAGTTATTTGGATAACAGAGAATAACAGGGGTTGAGAAAACTTTTCAGAGTTGTGTTAGCTTTAATAAGACATTAAATCTGTATCCTTTTAGCACAAATATGTGCATTTTTGCACTGAGTTGGATAATGAGTAATTAAGAGTAACTGAGGATTATTAAGAGTAACACTCGAAATTCACTGAAGAATTGGTATTGAATTAATGGATAACAAGGACGTTTTTGGAGCCCATGTACCATTTATCCTGTTTCCTGTTTCTTTTTACCATGGTGTTTTCAGGGTTCGGGATACAGGGTTCGGGGTTCAATTTCGTGCTTCGCGCGAGTTGCTTCTTGCAAGCGGCCCTATAATTGTTCAACCTATTTCGTATGGGCGAAACCAAGCTGTGTCGCAAATGTGATTCGATCAAACCCATCACTGACTTCCCCCGCGCGGGTACTTTGTCGGGTGGTCGAGTTTGCTACCGCAATGAGTGTAAGGTCTGCAATCGAGAAGACCAAAAAGCTCGCTATCACAAGAATCCCGAGAAACACCTGCAAAGGTTGAAGGAGTACCGCCGCAACTTTACGGAGGAACAGAAGCAGGCACGTCGAGAGTATGCCCGCAAGCTGCATCACCTCAAATATGAATCCTGTCCCCAGTACGCGCTCCGACATCGCTACCGCTCCAACGTGCACATGTCGTTGACCCGCGCTGAGGCTTCCAAACACAAACACAAACACACGATTGAGTTGCTCGGCTGCACCTTCGAGAAGTTCCGCGATTACATTGAGAGCCTCTTCGTTGCTGGTATGTCATGGGACAATCGTGATGAGTGGCATCTGGACCACATCCACCCCGTAGCGTCCTTCGATCTAACGGATCCCAAGCAGGTGGAGGAATGTTTCCACTACACTAACATGCAACCTTTGTGGGCTGACCTCAACCTGCACAAGCGGGATACTATGCCAGAGGTTTGGACTCCTCCTTCATCTTCGTGACGGTTTCGAGTGCTTCTTTCTGTGCACGATACTTTTCTCTTCTCCGTGCTAAAATACGCTCACGATTCTTGAGGTAGTAATCGCGATTGTACTTCTTGAGCTCCTCTGTTTTGTCGGGCTCCAAGTGTCGCCGCAGCTCCATCTTGCGTAGAATCTTCTGTCGATTGTTGTGGTAGTATTGACGCTGGTATTCTTTCCGCGCTTGTTTGTTCCTAGTGTAGTAGCTGTCGGGGTCACTCATTGTTCATTTGGGTTCCTCGCTTGATTGCCAGCCGCAGATCAGCAGCTTCACGGATTGCCGCGTCCAAGCGATAAGGTAGATGTTCGTCCCCGCAGAGCTTAACGAGTGCAGAAATTGTACAGGCGGAACACATGGATCCAGCCCGAGTCATCTCCCCACAGGTGGGCACAACGCAGCCGACGAGTTGAGTGTCATTTTCTCTATCTCGTTGATCATGAAGGTTTTGCATTAATGCAAGAGCCAACTCTGCTTTGCGATCTTCGTCGCTCATACCCAAATTTATTGCCTACAAATTCTTTGTCAATCAATTTTTTCTCAGAGACACATACATAAATACAAACTTGTGCAAAAAATTCTGACCCCACCCGTGGCGTGGTTCCTGCACCCTGCACCCTAGCCATGGTTCAGGATTCTGGTGGAGGCTACAGGGTAAAGGATACAGGGGACAGGGTATGGAATCTTAACAAGGTGTTAACGTAGCCCCCTATCGTGCGGTATAGGGTGAAGGGGAAAGCCTTCTGTCATTACCCTTCAAACAAACAAACAAACAAACAACCAACCAAATAAAAACATGAAACAAACAATCCAAAACATCAAATCCATTCTGGAACGTGGCGAAGATTTACTTGTCGATCTTGCCAATGAAATCAGCGATTTCTGGAATGCCAATCGCGCCAAACTTAATGCCGAGCAAATCGGCACGAAGATGAATAATGAGCTTTGCGATCTTGGACTTCGCACCACGGATGGCGGCAAGTCTTTTGCTCGCCTTATTGCTGACAGCTTGGCATTGCATATGCCCATGCTTGACAGAAAAGACATTTCCGATTTCCTCAAGGGAACGGGATTTGTGGGTGGGAAGGACGCTGCCGTTGAAGGCGCGAATCGCTCGCGGATGGTTAAGTCCGCGCTACAGCTTGCAGGCCGCTTGGCCAAGACCAAGACCAAGACCAAGACCAAGACCAAGTCCAAGGGGAGCCGTCCCGCTATCAACGCCGACATGATCGTGGCATGGATTAACGAGGGTAACCTTACTTCC
>Ga0208792_1000160_pt1 | contig 28371 bp, 39 predicted proteins | sample 14_taG_FD_184087 | JGI IMG/M metagenome (GOLD analysis project Ga0208792, IMG submission 184087) | Marine viral communities from the Subarctic Pacific Ocean - 14_ETSP_OMZ_AT15311 metaG (SPAdes) (version 2) | ecosystem: Environmental > Aquatic > Marine > Oceanic | place: Pacific Ocean | collected...
GTAAAGATCAAGTAGCAGAACTAAGAGAAGATATAAGACGTCTAAATCAGACTATAATTAGTGAGTGTAAGGATATTCATAACAGAATTAATCCTGTCGCTGAGGATTTAAAGGTTGTAGTAGATAAAACTAATAGACATGACAAGATTATATGGGCTACCGTAGTAGGTATTGTAACTGTATCTGGTATGTTTGCTAAACTTTTACTTTTACCATCATGAAGACGTTTAAAGAGTATTTCGAGCAAGAGGAGGTTAGGGATACTGTTGGTATACTACCAGGTGGATTTAAGCCACCTACTCTAGGACACTTTTTAGCCTTAAAAGATTTGCTCGAAAAAGCTGATCGAGGTATTGTTTACGTAGGTACAGGAGCGCGACCGCTTGTAGCAGATGATCCAAGTAAAGGATCTATCACACAACAGCAATCAAAAGCTATATGGGATATTTATAAAAATCATTTTAATAAACCTGTAGAGATTATTGAATCCCCTATTTCCCCAGTGAAAGATACTTATGATTTTGCTTTAGATAATGATGATGTAAATATTATTGTAGGTGCTGGGGGCCCTCGTAAGCTTAAGGGTGGTGGTTTTACGGATGGTGATATGAAAAGGTATGAATCATTTACTAAGAATAAAGAAAAGTATCCACATGTCGCTCTAAAAGAAATTGAATCTAAACAAGATATTAAGGGTGAAGTTGTAAGAAAGGCAATAGTGGATGATATTGATCTAGCAATAGAGAACTACTTTCCAGATGTACTTAACGAGACAGATAAAGATACCATAAAGTCAATACTTCAAGCATAAATATACACATGAGTAAGAGACAGGATAGAGCTAGCTTACAAGAGGCTTATGAATCTGTAAACGAGATGGTTGGTGGAGCTCCTATTATAGCTGTAACTGGTCTTGATCCACAACAAACTAATAAATGTGGTTGTGGAAGCAATGAATGTGACTGTGATAGTCATGGTCATGGTGGTGAGGAACATGATAATTCCGAAATTCACATGGCAAAAGCAGAACTTAAAAAAGCTGCTGATTATGCTACTCAACTTTCAGCTATATTAGATAATTTAGATGGACTGGAAGGCTGGACAGCTTCAAAAATCACTAAAGCCGCTGACTACCTATCGTCTGTGTATCACTGGTTGGATTATGATGCTAACCAATCTCAAGACCCTGGTATGTTTAACGTAGGCTGTGAGCACAGCCCTGAGTATCAAGATAGGCCGTAATACACTATATTAAAATGAAAAGCTTTCTACAGTATATACAAGAAAAATCAGTTGTTGGTTTAATTGAGTTCTTTGATATTGACGGTGTAGGTAAAACACCTGCTAAGCTAGACTCGGGTAACGGTGCATATAATGTATTACACGGTGAAGATATTCAAGAACAAGGTAATAAGGTGTTCTTTAGAACTGTTAACGGTAAGACCTTACTTAAAGATAAAAAGGGTGAGATAACTATTAACGTTGGAGCAGGTAATTCAGAGCATAGACCTGTAGTTAATTTCGATTTTAAGATAGGTAATAAGGAATTTAAAGATATTCCTTTCTCTATAGGTAATAGATCGACTAACTTATATAAAATACTTGTAGGTAAGGATTTTATTGAGAATAAACTCGATGCGCTAATTGACGTCAGTAAGGAAAATATAGCCGACGACGATTTAGAGGTTAAGTATTAATAATACCAAGCTGGTATATTTCTTTTAGTCCAGAGAGCGAATGGCTTATCATGGATAATATACTGCCTATACTGTTCAATAACAGGTAAGTTGTTAAAGTCTTTATTTAACTTTCTACAATCACAGTCTGCATTAATAGCTACTGCATATTCTGTTAAACCCTCTCTAGACATAATGGTATTATGAACATTATCTAGACACCATTGAATAAATGTCTTTGTAAAGTGCTCATTAGAGTCTGGCCAGCGAAACATACGCTCAGTGAACATTTCTAAGGTATGCTCCGCTAACCAAGTGAAGTTATCTTTTGTCTCTCTAGCCCATATTGAGCATTGATGCTTAAAATAACCTTTACCTCTTCGACGCGGCTTACCTGTTGATGTACGTGGTGTAGATGGGTGATCTAAAACTTCTTGTGGAAACGCATGTGCTAACATAATTGCTCCTTCAATCTGCATTTTAGATCTTACATGCTTATCACAAAGCTCGCGCGCTGATTGTATAGGGTCATCATCAGTTACAAAAATATTCATAACTAATTATATGATAGTTCCTATTTATTAGTCTCAATAGCTTCTACTATTTCCTCAAAACCTTTAACTAACTCGAAATCATCTTTAGATCTTTTAATTAATAAGGTAGGTACAGATTTAACACCAAATTCTTTAAGAAGCTCTGGTTCATCATCTACATCGATCATGTCTACCTTTAAACTTTTCTGCTCTAGCATATTCTTTAACATGTGACAAGGGCCGCACCACTCAGCAGTGAATAATTTTATTGAAACCATATACAATATTATAATAATAAGCATAAATATCAACATGAGAAAGTTATCTCAAAAAGAATTGGTACGAGAAGGAGTTGGTGACTTCATAAAGAATACTGTTAAAGGTTCAGCTGTTCTAGGTGGTAGAGTACTTAAAGGGTTAGCGAAAGCTGCTTCACCAACAGCTACTGATCAGCTTCGTAAATTCGGTAAAGCATTTAAGGATACAGATAAAGCAGTAATTGCAGCGACTACACCAATAGATCAAAGAATAGATAAGTACTTTAAAGATATGGGGTATAACGTTAATCGTACAACTGCAGGTGCAGATAAAGGTATATATGTTGTACAGGTAAGTGAGATAGGATACGACGACGATGGAAGTGAGGTTAACAATATAATAAAAAAACCGTATGTTATTAGAGTTGAAAAAAGTGGAATTAAGATCTTAAGAGGGCCTAGAACACCAGTAAGTAGTAAAGGTCATGCCCGCTCACAAGATTCAGCTGCACAAGATTCAGCTGCACAAACGCAAGGTGAACGGCCGCAACCTGCAGCTGCTAATGGCCAATAATAAAGAAAGTTAAAAAAGTTTGCTGAAACACTTGCATTCCGGTTCTCAAATGAATAAGTGGTTAGTAGAGCGCTAAAAGAAACCTATATCTCTAAATCTAAAGCTCTATATTTAATATAATTTCAGTTGACTTTCTTCTTGCACCTGCTATAATTATATTGTATGAGGTTCACAAGCAATAAAGTAATTAATTTAGGATCTGCAGCTTTCAGGCAATGGAGATCAACTCACAGTCACTGTCAATTTATTCACGGTTATAATATTACAGCTGATATAACGTTCGAGTGTGATGGATTGGATGAACGAAATTGGGTTATGGATTTTGGAGGTCTAAAAGATCTTAAGAAAACTCTAGAGCATACATTTGATCATAAATTAGTTGTTGCATCAGATGATCCACAACTTGAATTAATCAAACAGCTAGATGCAGCTGGCGTAGCAGAAGTTGTTGTTCTAGATGGTGGTGTTGGCTGTGAGCGATTTGCAGAATTTGTATTAAAGACGTCTGATACTTATGTTGATGAGGCAACAAGTGGTAGAGTGAGAGTACAGAGTGTACAAATTAATGAGCATGGTAGTAACTATGCTACTTGTTATAGAGGTAATAAGCAGACAGTTACACAACAAGAGTTTGTAACCGGTGCAACTAACTCTATAGATGTCAAATTTGAAGAAGCTTCGGAGCAAAGTGATACAACTACCACTACTACAGGTAATATAGCTGGAGCAGCTAGAGTAGGACCAGCTCCTAAATCAAACAGTATGGGTAATCCTTTCGCTGGTACTTCATGGGGTTAACTATCAAGGATACCACATATAAACCGTAGTATCTTACTACGTACAATCTCTTTGATACCGAATTTATATGCATAAATTCCATTATCTATACATTTTTCTGTATCAAACTTTTTAAAGGTATCTTCAAATCCCGTTTTACGTACATCAGATTGCTTACAATCACCAGCAACTATATATTTTGAGTTACGACCGAACCTTGTTAAGATAGTAGTAAGTTCACCTTGAGATAAGTTCTGTGATTCATCTACAATAATAATACTATTGTTAAATGTTAGACCTCTAACGAAGTTAACAGGTATCGCATCTATTAAACCTTTTTGTTTAAGCATAGAACATGCACCTTCACCAGCAATCTCTCTTACTTTCTCTAATAAAGGCATTGCATAAGGTGAAAATTTATCATCAACCTCACCTGGTAACGATCCGAGACTTCTTTCTGCTGACTCTACTACAGATCTAATATAGATAATTTTCTCTATTTCACCCTCTTTAAGTAGTTCTAATGCAGCGTATACAGCTATATATGTTTTAGCGGTACCGGCCGGTCCATCAACAAAAGATATCTTTGTATTAGTATCAATAATACTTTCATAAAATTCCTTATGTTTAGGGTTAAAATAAAAAGGTCTCTTTATCTTAAAATTAAGTAACCAATTGGTACTAAATTCCTCTTCTAATATCTCGACAGGTTTTCGAGCAGTTTTTCGACTCATTCTAAAATATTTATATTGTAATCCGGAAATGCTATACTATAATAGGTATATGGACTTAGATAAAGAGACTTTGATCTTGTCAGATGATAAGATTTTCTATACTATAGAAGGGGAAGGTGAATATGTCGGGCAGCGTTCACTGTTTATGAGGATGGCGATGTGTAACCTAACTTGTATTGGGTTTGCATCTGAAGACTCTCCTCACGGTTGTGACTCTTATGTCTCTTGGACTGTGAAGAATAAGATGACCTTCAATGAGATCTTTAAGATGATGGAAGACAATAACTGGATTGAGAAGCTCGAGAAGGGTACGATCTGGAAACTCACTGGAGGTGAGCCTCTTATTCAACAAAAGCAATTGCTTAAGCTTGTAGATGAGTTTATCTATCGATATGCATTTGAACCTAAGATTGACTTTGAGACTAATGCTACTCTTATGCCTGATCCAAGATGGCATGATGAGCTTGGTGCTACCTTTACTACTTCACCTAAGCTAACTACTAATGGTGATCCTGAGTCAAAGACTTATAAGCCAGAGGTACTTAAGTATCATAGAGAGATTGGTTCAGGCTTTAAGTTTGTTATCAATGACCCTGATGCTGATATCAAAGAGATTTGGAATAAGTATGTTGAAGATGAGCATGGCATTAATGTTCCTCGCGAGCGTATTTGGTTTATGCCTTGTGCTGGTTCTCGAGAAGAACATATTGAGAATGCTATAGCTGTTGTTGAGTATGCTAAAGCAATGCATGTACATTTCTCACCTCGACTACATCTCCTAGTTTGGAATATGGCGTTGAAGGTTTAATAAATAAATAGTTGATAAACTCTACATTAATTTTATAATATATTTGTATGTCAGATAACAATAATAGCTACGAGTGGCTTGGTGATGATGAGCTTTCCGGTGAGAAAGATCAAATTGCTAGGGAAATTATGGGCAGTGAATCCGCAGGTGGGTATGTTCCACCTTTACGAGTGTATGATAATACTGTACAGGCGGATAAGAAGTATATTTCTTCACTACCCGATTTACAAAACGGTCCATCTAGTCTAATTCAAGGATCAGCTGTACCTATTCAGCAGGTGGGTATCCATAACTTTAGATTACCACTTACGTATAAAAAGCGTAATGGTGATACAATTACATTAGAAACCTCTGTAACCGGTAGTGTTAGCTTAGAGGCTCATAAAAAGGGTATTAACATGTCACGTGTGATGCGGTCTTTTTATGATCATAAGGATGAAGTATTTTCTATTGGTAAAATCAAAGAAGTATTAGAGTCATATAAGAATAACTTAGAGTGTTTTGACTCACGTATTATGCTTAAGATATCTTACCCTATTAAACAGACAAGTTTGCGAAGTGGTTTAGAGGGTTATCAATACTACGATGTAGTATTTGAAGGTGATTTAACTAAAGACGGTGAATTTAAAAAGTATATTCACTTCGATTTTGTCTATTCATCTGCATGCCCTTGTTCTTTTGAGCTTAGTGAGCACGCTGAAAAATACCGTAACCGTGCAACCGTACCTCACTCGCAACGTTCTGTAGCTCGTGTTAGTGTAAAGTTTGATGATATGCTTTGGGTAGAAGATATTCAAGAGTTATGTTTAGCTGCACTACGAACTGAGACGCAAGTTATGGTTAAGCGGGAAGATGAGCAAGCTTTTGCCGAGATGAACGGAGCATATCTTAAATTCGTAGAAGATGCAGTTCGACTTCTGTATCAGAACCTTTCAAATGATAAGCGTATTACTGACTTTAAAGTAGTTGCATCCCATAATGAATCGCTTCATAGTCACAATGCCGTTTCTGTAATTGTGAAAGGTGTACCTGGAGGATTCACAGCAGGAGTTGCCCGTGATGTATTTGAGTCTACTGGCTTGAGGTAACGCCAAAGCTGACTATGACAACAGAAAAAACATGGATGGAAGAGGCTCGTCAGATTGCAGCGCAATGCTGGTGCGACGAGGAAACGCAAGATCGTGAAATGGATGTTGTCCTCGCGGAAGCAGTGGCGAAACGGATCGCGGCTTGGATGGAAACCGCCGCACAGAACCAGCGCAACACGGACTATTATCGTGGGTTGCTTGAGCGATGCGGGAAGGCAATCGGGGATCGCGCCTATACTCAGGACGATGGAGGGAAAACTGAGGATGTTCTGTGCGCCAAGATTCCTGAGATCGTGGAAACCGATTACGTCACGGTGGACAGTGAACGGCTCGCATTGATGTCCAGCGACTTGTTATCTAATTTTTATCATGAACATAGAAAGTCTTGAAATCACCGAAAAAGGCGTGGTTGTTATCTACCGCGAGCCATCCAACCAAATACTTCTCTGCATCCCTCCACGACCAGCACCGGACAGAGTGTGGAGGGAGGTTTGGGAAATTCGTGATGGCAAACTGGAAAAGACCTCTTCGGAAGAGGGGCGGCATACCCCAGCATCATCAGTAGCGGAATCTATTTCTTTTGGATAACATTAATTGTTATTAACATACCAAGCCTCTCTTTTGCTTAGGTGAGAGAGAGGCTTATGTTTATAAATGAAAGATCATACTCTTATTCTCAACAAATACTATTTTCCAATTAATGTGGATGACTATAAGCGTGTATTTACAAACATAGCAACAGGTTCACAACTCCCATTAGATATACACTACGAGGTAAATGAAGATGGGACTATTAACTTTGAAAATATTAACTTTTGGAATGTTATTAAGTCTATCGATGCCTGGATGGAGCTTCCCATTAGACCGTATGATAATTTTATTCATACTGTTAACGGTCCTATACGGCTTCCTACTGTAGTTATATGTTCTGCTTATAAAGGTATAATGCACAAGAAGGCTAAGTTTCCAACTAAGAAAAATATATGGGAGCGTGACAAATATACATGTGTATACACAGGCAAAAAATTACAAAAAACGGAACTTAGCGTCGATCATGTATTTCCAAGGAGTAAAGGCGGGAAGGACACATGGGATAATTTGGTTACGTGTGATAAGATATTAAACTCTAAAAAAAGTAATAAGTTACTTTCTGAAACTAAATTAAAATTACGGTATAAACCTTTTAAGCCTGACGATGGTTATAAATTTGAAATATACAGAGAGGAGTGGCATTCCTTTCTTGCCAATTTTTAAAAACTAGTAAATAAATTTATGAGAATAGCTTTTAGTGGTACTGCTAATTCAGGTAAAACAACTCTCTTGAAGAGTTTTCTCTATACGTGGAGTAATTTTTCAACTCCAGAAAAAACTTATAGAGACATGCTTGTTGAAAAGGAACTTGACCATTCATCTTCAACAACAACCGAAACACAAAGTCAGGTTATGGACTTTATGGTTGATCAATTAATTGAGAATAGTAAGGATGACTGTGTAGTATATGATAGATGTCCATTAGATTCTGTAGCTTATACGTTATGGAGTAATGATAAAAATAAAGAAGGCTTTACAAAAGAGTTTGTTACAGAACAAATTACACTATGTAAAGAATCATTAAGAAACTTAGATATAATTTTCCTGTGTAAGTTTGACGAAAAGGAAGGTGTAAAGGAAGACGGATCAAGAGAAGCAGATCTACAATATATCAAAGAGGTAGATAATATTTTTGATTCTTTATATCAACAGTATATGCAAAATCCGCAAGCTGATGTTTTCTACCCTAAAGATGACTCACCAGCAGTTATATTATTACCTAACGGTACGCAAGAACGTATTGATCTACTTGCTGAGTATATTACACCAGAAGGGGGAATGTATGGTGATGAACACTCTATTTTAAATCCTGATAATCTTGATGAATTAGAAGCTCTTGTTAAACAGCAACAATCAGCTCTAGATAAAGAAACAAAGGAAAAGGAACTATTTGCAAAATTTGGAATAAAAGATGATGATAGGGGTAGCAATTATAACCTGCAACCGTGAAGACATGTATCGGGTTTGTATGGACTCGATACATGCTGATTGGTATGATGAACTCGTAACAGTTAATGACGGTGAACCGGTAAGGTGTACCAACGGGGAGTATATTGAAACTGGTGGTGTTGGGGTAGGTGTGGCTAAGAACACAGCTATGCAACATTTATTAGATAAGGGATGTGATTATATCATACTAGTTGAGGATGATATGCGCTTTAAGAAAGATATATTTAAAACATATATTACAGCTTCGAAAATTACCGGTATACAGCACTTTATGTTTGGTTATCACGGACCTGCTAACAAGGCTGGTATTAGTGGTGGTAAGCCTACACCACGTAAAGTTGTAGATTACGGTGATATAAAAATAGCTCTCAATCAACATTGTGTCGGTGCAGTTACCTTTTATACGAGAGAGTGCCTAGAAGATATTGGATTACATGATGAGAACTATACTAACGCATTTGAACATGTTGACCATTCTTATAGATTAGCTAAAGCAGGCTACAGTACCCCGTATTGGTGGTGGTCTGATATAGCTAATAGTTTAGACTATGTAGAGGAGCAAGCATGTTCTGAAAATAACTCTTCTATAAGACCTCGCAGTGATTGGCAGTCGAATATCGAAAAGTCGGCAATATACTTCTTACATAGACATAATGTCCACCCTGTACAAGTGCCTGATGTACCTATCAGTGAAGTAATAGAACATCTTAAAAAATTAAAAAATGAAAAAAATAAGTTTACTAGTACCTAGTCGCGAACGCTTAAATTTAAAACTTACTCTTATTAGTTCTATCATTACTTCTGTTAATGATATTAATAATGTAGAGTTAATATTTGGAGTAGATGAAGATGATCCAGCAAGAGAAACAACTTATAAAATTGCTAATAGTATCCCATTCGTAAAGGTTGTAGATATAAAAAATGATGGTAAGTTTATAGGTATAAATAAAATTTGGAACGAATTATATCCGCACGCTGAAGGGGATATTTTAGGTTACGTTGGTGATGATATGATCTTTAAGACAAAGGATTGGGACGTAAAAATATTAGATGAATTTAACGAGGATAATTTACCAACAGACAAAATTAAATTAGTACATTGCTATGACGGGTTTAGAAAAAAAGATGAAATTTGTGTAAACGCGTTTATACATAAAAAATACACAGATGTTGTTGGTTATTTGTGTAGAGAGGAATTCTTAATTAATTGGTCTGATCAATGGCTTTATCAGACCTTTAAAGCTGTGGATAGGGTTAAGTGGCGTGAAGATATTTATATTCACCATAATCATTGGGTTTTCGGCAATAGGCAGAAAGATGAGGTTGCTGATAGAATGCTATCTGATAATAAGGATACTATTAGTGATCAACTATGGTTTGATTTAGCTCAGGAGAGAATTGATGATGTTAAGAAGATCGCAGATTATATTAATGTCGAACCGAATTGGGATGTAGTTGATACCGAGATTGGAGTAAAGGTATGAAGGTAAACAATAAAGATTTAATACATAAACATGATTTTTTTCAGAATGTTTTAGCTAAACTACATAAACTAATTAAGGATGATAATGTTATTTTTACTTTAGAGAACTTATCCGCGGAGCATACAGATCGTGGAAAAATAGAAGTAGATAAATCAAAGTTTAATGTACTATTAGGTATGTGGGATGAATATGATACAAAGTATCATAGAGAATTGATAGATAAATATGATATAATATTCAATCAATATATTACTAAAGAAGAAGAAGAACTTTATGATAATTTATTCTCTCTACCACTCGGTTATAACGGTAATATAATTATAGAAAATGAGCATGTTCAAGATATTAAAAAAATAACCGATAGATCGATAGATGTATTTTTTGCAGGGCATATGTCATCACAGAATAGGTATAATAGTATGATTAAAAATATCGAATTCTTAACAAAGAGCGATAGCCGTAAAAAATATAATTTTGATTTTAATATAACAAGAGGGTTTATGCAGGGGTTTAAAGGTCCGCAATATTATGATAAACTTTATAACAGTAAGATAGCCTTCTGTCCTCCTGGTAATATAAGTGCAGAGACATATAGATGGTATGAAGCGATGATGTGTGGTTGCGTTATTGTTTGTCCTAAACTACCAGAAACAGAAATATATAATGACTTACCAGTAATGCAGGTTACTAATTTTGAAACAGACGCGTCAAAGGTAGTCTTAGAGCTACTTAATGATAAAACCCGTCTACAAGAATTACAGCAAGAAAATATAGAATACTGGAGTAAGCATTATGATCAGGAACTAGTCGCTGCATATATAACTTCTAAAATTAAAAGAAAATGATAGTACAAATTACTAGAACCAAAAATGAAGCATTCTTAATTAAGGAGATGTTACCGTTATGGTCAAAATATGCGGATGGCTTTGTTTTTTACGATGATGGGTCGACTGACGATACTGTTGATTTTTTAAAAGCTAATAAAGATAAGTATAATATATTAGAAATCATCGAAGGTAATAAAAAGGAAAATTACATTAAGGAGCTTAAGATGGAGACTGACGAAAGGCAGCCACTATATAACGCTGCATACAAGTACAGTAATAAAATTATATGTTGTGATTCGGATGAATATCTAGATGGTAGCTTTACTAAGCAAGATTTAGAAAACTTACTAGAGAATAATCCGGATACAGTTTTTAATCTTCAATGGATACAGTATACCAGTCAAAACAATGTAAGAGTTGACGGACCGTGGGGAAATAATTTTAAAGTAAGAGCTGGTTCATATACATCACAAGGTGACTTCGGAACAGCTCAAATGCATTCTTTACATCTACCACCTGCATCTAAATCTAAAGCAATTAACCCGTCGCAATTATTCATAGCACACTTACAATGGTTGAGTAAGAGATGGGTGGGTGTTAAGCAATATTTTTGGAAAATTAACGACTATGTTAACAGGGAGATTCATGGTGCAGAAGTTATTGAGGCAAGCGCGTATGATGTATCAGTAAATAATTTTAATTGGAAATATTCCCAATACCCTATCAAGCTAAAAGTAGATGAGAAGATTTACGAAAGTCAGGATATGAAAACAAATTATAAGCTAGAGTATATTAAGAAATATACAAAAGAATTGAACATACCTAACTTAGGTGATTGGGGAATGGGTATTCATGAGTTTTGCTTAAAAGAATAGTTGCATCATACTCTTAACATATTATAATTTATGGTATAATGTCTCTTAATTTAGATAATGTTACAATTATTTGTATAGATGGAGTTAATCCTAATGTAGGGGTAAAGGCTCTTAAATATAGTATGCAAGAAATTAATTTTGCTAAAAGCATTATTCTTTCTCATATAAAGCCAGACATTATTCCTGATGGTGTGGAGTATATAAAGATACCCGAGTTAACGCATCACACATATAGCTCTTTTTGTTTACATGAGTTATATAAATACTTTACAACAGATTTTGTCTTAATAATACATGACGACGGATTTGTAATAAATCCACATAAGTGGACTAATGAATTTTTAAATTATGATTACATAGGAGCTCCTTGGCGTGGAGAAGGAAATAATAGGGTTGGTAACGGGGGCTTTAGTTTGCGTAGTAAAAAATTAGTAAATTTATGTCGTGCAATACAGTGGGGTGGAGGTCATGAAGATGGTGAAATTTGTATAACCCAAAGACAACACTTTGTAAATAATGGTTGCAAGTTTGCTCCAACAGAATTAGCTGCTCTGTTTTCATTAGAATCGAAGTTACATGATGTTGAGTATAATCTAGAAAATAGCTTCGGATTTCACGGTAAAGGTGTTGTTGAAACTGTTCACTATGGTGAAGGTCAGCAATTTAAAGATAAATTAAAACTAAGAGATGCAGTAATATTATGAAAGTTGTAGATACATTTACGTTTTTCAATGAACTAGAACTATTAGAGGTTAGGTTAAACACCTTAAATGACCACGTCGATAAATTCGTTTTAGTAGAATCAACAAGAAGTCATCAAAACAAACCTAAACCGTTATTCTATCAAGAGAATAAACACCTATTTAAAAAGTTTAATTCTAAAATAGAACATATTATAGTAGATGATTTTCCTGAACATACTTATCATTCTTTTGAGCATCATCAAAGGGACTGTATAGAACGTGGATTAGGACATTGCGAGGATGACGATATAGTTTTTATATCTGATATTGATGAAATATGGGACCCTGCAAAGATAGATCTGAATATAGACGGTGAAAAAATCTATAAATGGGGATCTTTACTAGCATACTTTTACTTAAATTTAATAGCGCAACCTAACATGTGGTGGCAGCCTCTATTTTTAAAATATAGTCTTTTAAAGAGTCTTAGAGCTAAAAATTTTGAAATAACACGCCATATTCTTAGAAACGAGAGTAGGTCGCCAGAAATAATTTTCGAACATTTACCTGATTTGAGAGGTTGGCACTTTTCCTATATGGGAGATGTAGAGTATAAACTACAAAACTTTTTACATAGTGAACATAGAGATAAAAAGAAATCCTATATACAACAATGTATAAAAGATAGAGTTAATCCCTTTCATCCGAGCGTAAAGATGCATAAATTAAAAGATGTCGGATTAGATAATTACTTACCTAGCTATATATCTAATAATATTAGTAAATACGAGCATTTAATTTTGAATGAGTAATGGTTGATGTTGAATTAATAGGTGGTTTAGGTAATAATATGTTCCAATATGCTCTAGGGCGTATAATTGCAGATAGTAAGGGCTATAATTTAGATACTACAAATTTAGATCAATTAGGTCAGTTTTTTAAAAATGTTAAAAATATAACAGATAGAAAAAGCATAACCTCTCCAGTTTTACAAATAGGTTACGGTACCGAAGTAGGTCCACAAACTTATATAGAGCAAGAAGTTGCAGATTTTGAAGGTAACATAAAAGTTGAGGGATTTTTTCAAAGGCAAGAATTTTATAATGCACATAGAGATAAGCTATTAAAATGGTTTAAGACTGATATTAAACTTGAGAAAACACCAGGAAAAAATGATTTAGTATTACATGTAAGACTTGGTGATTATATGGGACTAGGTTGGCAATTAGATACAGATATCTTCATTGATATATTAAAGAGAGAAAAATATAATAAGTATTTTATTGTAACAGATGATCCTGATAATACAATTATTGATGATATACTACAAGCAGTTGATGGAGGTGAAGTAGTGAGTACGGATAAAATATCCGATTTCGAATTTTTATGTAGAAGTAAACTTTTAGTGCTATCTCACTCATCATTTAGTTGGTGGGCAGCTTTTTTAGGTAATGCGAGAAAGGTAATAGTACCTTATAACAGTAATAAGGGATGGTGGAAGTTAACACCTTCACAAAATGACATTGATTTAATCGAAGACACGTCTAAATATTTTCGTTATGTTTATGACTCTTGACCTGCTTAATCAAAAATTTGATCTCAATATAAAAGGAATTATTCATTGTGGTGCCCATCATGCTGAAGAAAGTGACGCTTATGAAAGGCATGGTATTAGTAAGGTTGTGTGGGTTGAAGGTAACTCAGAGTTAGTTCCGATAGTGGAGAGTAAGGTCGGTAATTTGCCAGAAAATAAAGTTTTTAATTATCTAGTTTATGATGAAGATGGTAAAGAGCTTGAATTTAAAATAACAAATAATACACAATCTTCTTCTGTACTAGAATTTGGTACACATAAGCGTTATTACCCCGGTGTTGATTTTATTAAATCGGAGGTTAAGAAGGCTTATACACTAAAATATATTATCGAAAAGGAAGATCTTAAAATGGAAGATTATAATATGCTCAATTTAGATCTTCAAGGAGTCGAACTTAGAGCATTAAAAAGTATGGGTGACTATATCGATAACATTGATTATGTATATACAGAAATTAACGATGATATGGTTTATGAAGGTAACGATCTCTTAGTAGATTTAGAAGAGTACTTATCTTCGAAAGGCTTACATAGAGCTGGTATACATTTATTGAGTGAAAAATGGGGTGATGCTTTTTATGTTAGACGGTAGGTATAATGAATAGTGAGAAAAATAAATTATCTGTTTTTGGATCGAAGGGGTTTATAGGTAGTCGATTTACTGACTTATATCCTGATGATGTAATTGAAATAGACAGGGAAGACGACAAAGCTAAATCGAGTAATATTTTATATTTTATTAGTACAGTAGATAATTACAATATACATAACGATCTACATATTGATATAGAAACTAACTTAACAAAGTTAATGAAAGTTATCGAAGCTAATAAAAAGGAAGATCTCGTTTTTAATTTTATTAGCTCTTGGTTTGTTTATGGTCAAAATCCAAATATACCGTTTTCTGAAGATACTACGGAGTGTAACCCTACAGGATTTTACTCTATTACTAAAAGATGCGCTGAAGAAATGTTAATATGCTTTTGCAATACATTTAACATACGCTATAGAATTTTTAGATTGGCGAATGTGCTCGGACCTGGTGATGGTAAGATTTCTAGAAAGAAAAATGCGTTACAATTTCTTATGAATGAAATGGTAAACGATCGCGACCTGCATTTATACTACGGTGGTGAAGTTTTAAGAGATTATATTCACGTTGATGATGTATGTGATGCTTTAAAGCTTTGTACAGATACTGCACCCACAAATCAAATTATTAACATCGGTGCCGGTCGACCGTATAAGTTTTTAGATATTATAGAGAAGGGTATGGAGGTATCAAAATCTAAATCGAGGGTTATTAATATTGAGCCAACTAAATTTCATAATATAGTTCAAACAAAACATTCATATTTAGATATTAAAAAGTTGAAATCTTACGGGTTTAAGCCAAAATATACAATAGACGATATAGTTACTAAATTAATTAATCACTATAAAAATATTAAAAAATGAAAGCTACAAAAAAAATATGGTACGCTCCTAATAAGTTTGAATCTTACGGTGAGGAAGAAATTAAATCAGTTGAAGAATGCTTGCGTGATGGTTGGATTGCTGGCTTCGGTAAACGGAGTAAGCAATTTGAAGAAGAAGTATCAGAATTTTTCGGAAAACAATATGGTGTCTTTGTAAATTCAGGTTCATCAGCTTGTTTACTTGCGTTAGCTTCTATTGACCTACCTAAAGGTAGCGAAGTTATTACACCCGCTTGTACATTTTCGACTACATTGGCTCCTATTATTCAACTCGGACTTACACCAGTGTTTGTAGATGTTAATCTTACCTCATATGTGGTTGATGTGCAAGATGTAGTTAATGCTGTAACAGCTAAAACCAAAGCATTAATGATTCCTAACTTGATAGGCAACAAGCCTGATTGGAAATCTATAAAAGAAGAGTTAGTTAAGATAGGAAGAGATGATATTATTTTAATTGAGGATTCTGCTGATACAGTAACTCATACATCAGAGACAGATATCTCTACAACAAGTTTTTACGCAAGTCATGTTATTACAGCTGGAGGTACTGGTGGTATGGTAATGTTTAATAATAAGAAATATGAACAACGATGCTTACAGTATAGAGATTGGGGTAGAATAGGTGATAATAGTGAGGATATGTCAGATCGCTTTGCACATGAAGTAGATGGTATTGCATATGATTATAAATTCTTATATGGTGTACTTGGATACAATATGAAATGTTCAGAGATGAACGCAGCTTTCGGTCTAGTGCAAGTCAAAAAATTAGATACGTTTTTACGCAAGAGACGTGAGAACATTAAGCGTTATTTAGATAATCTAAAGGACGTTTCAGAGCTTATTTTACCTGACGATACTATCGAACCTAACTGGTTAGCAATTCCTCTACAGACGGAGAATAGATATGAGCTTCTTAATTTCTTAGAAGAAAACAATATACAAACACGCGTTACTTTTGCTGGTAATGTTACACGTCACCCTGTATATAGGGAATATTTCCAAGAATTTGCTAATTCAGATACTATTATGGAGAATGGATTTCTTTTAGGAGCGCATCATGGAATGTCTGTTGAGGATGTCGATTACGTGTGCGATAAAATTAAAGAATTTTTTAATAATGAATAAAGTTGTTTATATTACAGGATGTTTAGGGTTTATAGGCTCTTACGTTACACGGTCTTGTCTCAAGAAGGGCTGGCATGTACGTGGCGTTGATAAGATTACATATGCCTCAAATACTATTTTACTTGACGAGTTTGAAGGTTATGATAATTTCGTATTTACTCATACAGATATTAATGACTTAAAATTTCTATATGACTGTGATTACATTATTAATGTAGCTGCAGAAACGCATGTAGGTAATAGTATTGCCAATAGTGATGACTTTGTACACTCAAATATAAACGGGGTACATAATCTACTAGAGCTTTTAAAAAATCATAGAGGTGAGCATAGTCATAAGCCTGTATTCTTACATTTTAGTACAGATGAGGTTTATGGTGATATTGCTTCCGGAGCTCATACCGAGACTGACCTGCTTCATCCTAGTAATCCATACTCTGCAACTAAAGCTGCTGCAGATCAATTAGTACTAGCATGGGCTAGAACTTACGACCTACCTTATAACATTATTAGACCTACAAATAACTATGGAATAGGTCAATATGTTGAAAAGCTTATTCCTAAGTCTTGCAAGTTCTTAGGATTGGGTAAAAAGATACCTATCCATAATGATGGCACTCCTATTAGAAATTGGTTACATGCTCAAGATACAGCCAATGCTATAATCACTATTATCGAGTCTGGTGAACAAAATGAAATTTACAATATCGCAGGAGATTTCGAACAGCAGAATATAACCACAATACAGAAAATTATTAAGGAGTATCACGGAGATTCAGATGTATCATCATACATAGATAATACTTATAGTAGAAAAGGTCAAGATGTAAGATATGCTCTTGATGATTCTAAACTAAGAAAGTTAGGATGGTTACCAGAGAAAAAATTCGATCAAGAACTTCCTGATATTATTAGTTATTATAAGGGTAAGTTTATATGGTGAAGGATCAGTACAGATTAAAAGAAAGAATTTTAAATATTGCTTATAAAAATAAACTTAGTCATTTAAGTAGCTATTTTACAAGCGTATCTATTATAGACGACATATATAGCAGTATGGCTGAGGATGATATTTTTATCTTATCTTCCGGACATGCTGCACTCGCCCTTTATGCTTGTCTTGAGAAACATAAAGGTGTTGATGCAGAACAATTGTTTTTAAAACATGGAGGGCATCCTCATAGAGATGAAGAAAACTTTTTGCACTGTTCAACAGGCAGTCTTGGATTAGGTATTACCATAGCAATAGGTCGCGCGATTGCTAATCCCGAGAGGAAGGTTTATGTACTAATAAGTGATGGTGAGTGTGCAGAAGGTAGTGTTTGGGAGTCGCTTAAGACAATAGTTGAGCAAAATATTAACAATATTGAGGTGCATGTTAATGTAAATGGATATGCCGCATACGATACTATTGATACTGAGTATCTTTCCAAAAGACTTCGAGCATTCTTACCTAATATTAAAATACATAAAACTAATTCGGAAGAGTTTTCATTTCTACATGATTTAAATGCTCACTATCATATAATGAGCGAAGACGATTATTATAAAGCTTTATCGGAATTATGAGAAAGGATCTAGCAAAACTATTATTAGAGGAAATGCGTGTTAATGAAGATGTATATCTTATTACCGGCGATTTAGGTTATGGTCTTTGGGATGATATACGTGATACCTTCCCTGATAGATTTTTTAATGTAGGGTCGTCAGAAATGGTTATGATGGGCACTGCTATAGGGTTAGCTATGGAAGGTAAAGTACCTTTTGTTTACTCTATCACACCTTTTGCCTTATATAGACCTTATGAGATGATTCGTAATTATGTCAATCACGAAAAAATACCGGTTAATATATTAGGCGGAGGTCGCGACCGTGATTACGGTTACTTAGGATTCTCACACTGGGCTGAGGATGATAAAGAGTTAATGAAACCGTTTAAAAATATTAGCACCTACCATCCTACAAATATAAAAGAACTTACAAGCACCTTTAAAGTAATTATAAAAAATCAGTCTCCATCATACTTAAATTTAAAAAAATGAATATACTAATTACAGGAGGTAATGGGTATATTGCAACTTCGTTAAATAGAGCTTTTAGTGAGTATAAAATAACTACTATAACGAGAAAAGATTTTGACCTAACAAATAAAGAATTAACAGACAGATGGTTTAAAGGTAAGCATTTTGATGTAGTAGTTCATACAGCAACAGTTGGAGGTAGTAGATTAAAACAAGACACGGGTGATGTGGTTTATAACAACTTAAAGATGGTATATAACTTGCTCGATAATAAGCAGCACTTTGATAAATTTATACAATTTGGATCAGGTGCAGAGCAAACACAACCCAATCTACCATACGGGTTAAGTAAGAGAGTAATAAACGATGTTATAAAACAATATCCTAACTTTTATAACTTAAGAATATATGGTGTATTTGATAGTAACGAGCTCAGCACCAGATTTATTAGAAGTAGTATAACTAATTATATTAACCATAAGCCAATTATAATTTATAAAGATAAATTTATGGATTTTATCTTTATGAAGGATTTAGCTAATATAGTTAAAAGTTATATCGCAGGTACATTAGATTATGGTGAGTATAACTGTGTATATAAAAATAAATATAAACTTTCAGATATAGCCGGCTTAATTAATAATTTGTCCGATCACGAAGTTGATATTAAAATAGAGAATGAGGGATTAGATACAGCCTATATTGGTGACTATCTAAAAAGTGAGAGTACTATCGTAGGTATAGAAAAAGGCATTCAGGATACATTTTACAGCTTGAAAAGTAAAATCGAACATCTATAATAGTAGTATGATTATTGATCAGCAAGTATATAATGGCGATCTCATTCACGATCGCTTCGCGTATAAGTTTTTTCGGAAAGAGGTCTCGCCTTACGGTAATATTGTAGCCTTTAGGGCTCCTATGTATGTAAGTGATAATTTAATTGATCTGGAAGATACACTAGCTAATGACTATATTTTTTCAGAGGATGCAATTAACTTCTGCTGGGAGATACCTAATTTATGTCCATTAGGAGCGGTTGCTTTTCAACGTCTCTTCAATACTACTATCGCAGGTATGTTAGGTCAACTTATCCAGAGATCTATCAACATGGATGGTGATGATATTATGGTATCTGACGAATTTATTGGTAGTGATAGTAAGAAGCGTTCGGAAGGTAAAGTAAGTGTTTCAATTACTTATAGTAAGGAAGATATTGCTTTAGGTCATACAGGTATCAACGTACAAGCGGGTAAGAAAGCTCCTGGATTTGCTTATTCAAGTAACTTAAATGATAGTCAGATAGAGGCATTTATGGAAGCCGTAATTAAAGCGTTTGAATTGGAAGTTAAAGATCAGTGGATTGCTACAACTAAAATAATTAGTTAATGAACTTCTTTCAGCTACAAAATAAGCTATTTTACTCTAAAAAGACTAATGCTGAGTTTTTAGACTCGGAAGGGGAGCAATCATTTGTACCGTTTATGTTTAATAGGTGGTTATCCTTTTACAGTAAAGGTATGGCTTCTATTACTAACGAAACTTTAAATAGGTTTGGTAGTGTTTTTCAGGATAAGCAACAGCAATATAGACTTTACTATTACTTTATTCCGAGATTAAAGTTTAAGCGTATAGCGTATAATAAAAAAATTAAAAAAGAAGATAGTGAGGAAGATAATTTAGATCTTATTGCGCGAAATAAAAATATCTCTGTAAGAGAGTTAAAGTCGTATATTGATTTACAAGAAAACATTAGTAAATAAATTATATGGCAACGGCATCTATTGATAATCTGGCTCCTACAAGAAGTCTAATTGACTTAACACAAGGAGGTAGGGGTGATTTTGGGTTAGACGACTACCAGCTTAGTTTTGTTTTCGATGATATTCTCCTCGTTGAGTATGCTGATGAGTCAGCTAACGGAGACGAGGTTTTACGGAATGGTATAGTTGTACCGACAAACGCAATGACTAAAGCGTGGCGTAAGGGCAGAGTGATTCTCGCAGGTCCTGATGCAAAGTACGCAAAAGAAGGAGATATAGTTATATTTCCAAATAATCTCGGAGTTACCATTTCCAATGTTGAGATTACGGGTAAAGGTAAAATTGCTAAAGGTGTTTTTCTAAACGAAGAAAGAATGTTTGGTATATGCAAACCAAAAAATGATAATACAGAGGTCAGCGCTTGATTCTATTCTTTTAACGAATGTAGTGGACTTAAGATTTGCGCGCAGAATACCTAAAGCGGGTTTCCCTGCTACTCGCCGTATACTCTGCACAAAATCATACAACTTACTAAATTCTACAAATGGTAGAATTACTCTAAACTACAAGCCGCCGAGAGGTCCGCATAAAGTAAATGAAGCAGCTGATAATTTACTTGTAGTATGGGATATTTTAATGCAAGGGTATAGAAATATTAATATGAATCAAGCTAATTTAATAACACAGTATCCGGCTGATGATTCATTTTGGACATATTTTAACGAGAGCGTATATCCTATGTCAGCAAACCAAAAACTAGCTTTTATGAACTCATGAATATAAATTTAGAAAGAGTAAATCAAAGCTTAAAGCCTTTTTTGCTACAAAATATAGTAATTAAGACTGATAAGAAGATCATTAAAAAGGGTAAGCTTAAGCTTTTTAAAATTAAACAGTATAATATTGCTCTTTCACTAGAGATTGACGGTAAGATCAAAATCTACGAAATACCCTACCCGTTTAAAATTGAAGGTTCGTTAGATAAGTTAATATTTAACTACCGTATAAGTTCCTTTATACCTGAACAATACTCCCTGTTCATAAAATTATTAGATTGCAGCTCTAAATCAAAATTCTACGACAACCTGCTTTACATATTGCCTAATAAATGAACTATGTTATAATTAGGTGTGCTAACTGGACTAATTAATAGCTTTCCATCTGGATATGATCCTAATCCAACTCAAGTAAAGCTTCTAAAGAATATTGAACAAGCGTTTACTGATGGCTATAAGTTTGTCATCTGTAACGCTCCTACAGGATCAGGTAAATCTATGGTATCAAAAACCGTAGGCAATGTTGCTGATCAATGTACGAAGGAGTATCGCGATATAGTAACGAGTTACCTAGCATATAAGAGAACTCAGGGAGGTAATTATGCATACGAGGATGAGTGTAATGAGGAGAAGTCGTTTGGTTGTACAGCGCTAACAATTACCAAGGCTCTACAAGATCAATATAAAGAGTTATTTAACGACGTTGAGGTATTAAAGGGTAAGTCTAACTACAGCTGCGTTGTAGACGAGGATTACTCGGTCGAGGTGGCGCCGTGTTTACATTTACCGAAACTTCGTGAAGAGTGCTGGAGTAAGAAGTGCTGCTCGTATTATGAGCAACGTAATAAAGCTCTAACTTCACGATTCAATACTCTTAACTATAATATGTTCTTTGCATTACCTGAACATCTTAAAAAGCGTGAATATTTGATTTGCGATGAAGCATCGGAATTAGAAGACCAATTAGTTAAGGAGTTTAGCTGTACTATTAACCTTGAGTTTCTTTACAAAAATGAAGTTGAGGTTAAACCATTCTTAACTAAGAGTACTAACGTTGAAAAATGGATAAACCATTTAGTACTATCACTAAAAGAACGTATCGATTGGTTAAAGGATGCAATCGGGAGTACCAGTAAGGTTAAAACTAAATATCTTATTCAAAAGAAGAACGAGTTAGTTGCTCTCGGTAATCTACACAGTAAGTTATCACTTATACTAGAAACTTGGTATGATAGTGAGTATATTTTTGAGAGAGATAGTAAGGCTATTACCTTTATGCCTCTTAAGGTAGACAAGCTATCGAATTATTTGTTTAAATATGCTGATAAGGTAATTCTTATGTCGGCAACTATTATTGATCCTAAGAATTTTTGTAAGTCGTTAGGTATTGATAACTATAAGTATATTGAGGCTGAGTCAACGTTTGATGCAAAGAATGCGCCGATTTATTGCAATACGAAGGTAAAGTTAAATTACTATAATATGCAAAAGAACTTACCTAAGGTATGTAAACAGATAGCTCAAATTTGTGAGTTTCATAAAAACGAAAAGGGTATTATACATTCACAAAATAAGAGTATTACTAACTTCTTATCAGAAAATCTCACAGATCGTAGATTCTTAATACGAGAGCCGGGTGTACGAAATGAAGTTATTTTGGAGCAGCATATGGAAACCGATGATCCTACCGTTCTTATATCACCATCCATGTCTTATGGGGTTGATCTTAAGGATGATCTAGCTAGATTTCAAATTATTATTAAGGCGCCATATCTTCCTACTAAAGATAAGCGTATTGAGAATCTAATGAAAGAGGATTTTGACTGGTATCAAAATAAAATGCTATGTTCATTAATTCAAGCTTGCGGTAGAGGTATACGATCTCATAAAGATCACTGTATAACATATATACTAGATGCTGCAATTGTAGAGAGTATAGTAAAAAACAGACATAAGCTCCCTAAATACTATCTAGACCGATTTGCGTAATAAATATATATAGTGCGTAACAGGGCATACCATTTCGAGATTAAAGATCTTCTTACACAGTTTGTAGCTGCGTTTGATGATACGGTCATTTCGCGTTTCGATAAAGATCGTAATGCTAAGCAAAATATTGATGTAAGGTACGTCTTTGCTCCAAAGCAAAGAGTAATGTACGATATAGTTAATAAAGCACAAAATCTCACACTACCGGTAGTAGCAGTAAATCTAACCAGTGTTACTAGAGACGAATCTAGAGTTTTTAATAAACTTTCCCCTTCTTATCTACCAGGCCAATTAGATGAAAATCCGAATAAGGCTTCTAAGTTCTTAATGCCAGTACCGGTGGATTTATCAGTTAGTATGTCAATAATGACACGTTATATGGCGGACGCTGATCAAATTATATCAAATTTTGTCCCTTATAACAACCCATACATTATCTTATCTTGGAAGGTACCCGCTGACTTCGGTGCTGACTACGAGCAAGAAATAAGGTCCGAGGTATTATGGTCTGGTGACTTAAATTATAGTACACCTACAGATGTTACCTATTCAGATAAATTTAGAGTAGTTATTGATACATCATTTACAATCAAAGGTTGGTTATTTCCAGAGCCGAAAGATATACAGAAAACTATTTATAGAGTAGATAGTAATTTTATTAATGTTAATCTTGCTAACAGAATATACGACCCGGAAGGTAAAGAATTAGATTTCGCTACGTATGAGCAACAAGGTTATGCTACATTATCTGGAAATAATGATACATTACCAAAAACATATACAGAAACAGTCACTATATCAGGTATCCCAGAGTTCACTAATATCTTCTATGCTACTACAGGGACCTTTAACGCTGCGCGTGGTTTAACTACTATATTGAGTAGCTATGATAATAGCTTTATTCTTTATGGTAAAAGGTTTGACGCAAGTAACAGTTACTACCTCTCCTCCAATGTAGATAACTTTCATACCAATTATCAGGTAATTACATCTGCTAAATCCCCTACAATATCAGGTTACAAGTTGGATAGTTCGTATTATTCGTCCGGTAACGATAATATTGTTACCATGTATTTTCCTGCTTCGTCGCTCTCAACCTCAGGAGACTTTACTATCATAACAGCAAACGAAGCAGGATGGGCTACTACATATCAAGCCCAGTCATCAATTATTAGAATTTAAAGACTCTTAATAATACTATTCGCGGTATGAATTTCTTTAAATTCATCATATGGACACTCATGCACTGCACCGGTGAAGTTATAATCATAAAGATAACTATCTATATGACCTTCAGGAAACTCTGTTTTAGGTAATACATTTTTATGCATATCATAACCAAAGATTTTAGGTGAAGTACCTACCCATACCACTGTTGATGGCTTATCAAGAGCCGCGGCTGCATGTTGCAACGATGAATCAATGAGGAGTCTCTTATCAGAAAAATTAATAAGATTGAAAAGTTCCTTTTTAGATACCTGTTTTTCGAATCTAATAGCTCCTTCTAGCTTTGGATGAAAGTCGTAGCAAACATGTAAGATCATATACTTTTCTTTTAGCTTAGTCACGATCTCTTGAGCCACAGGCGGTGGGATATCACGCACCCACGAGTAAGGATGTTGCTGGTGCTCTTTACCCGGACCTCCAAACGGTTGAAAAAGTAGTAACGGTTTGGTTTTCTGTAAAGACGCGAGCTGTGGATCAATTAAGTCTCTCTCTCTTAAATTAAAATGTATATATGGCTTCTCGCTGTTATACTTAACGCCTATCATATCACACCACGATTTGATTAGATGCGTTTTTTTAGTAATATGACTTGTTTGCTTATAGGGCTCTTGCGCGAATACCTCCACATCTTTACCGTGTATATAATCTTGATAAAAATAAGGTACGTTACCTAATCTAAAAACTCGGTGTATATCTTTATTATTAAGATACACCTCCGGCCACGCACAAACAACAATAATCTTACGATCTGGGTTTTGTTTTTTATATGCTTTAACTACAGCTGTAGAGGCTACGTGTTTACCAATACCTCCTTCGATATGAAATATAGCGTGCTTTGACATTACTATAATTTAATAGCAAAATCGGAATTTTCAACTAAAGCTTACGTGCAGCAAGATATTCTTAAAATATTCTCTCCTGGGCAATACCAAACTCCTCCTGCAATTAATGGATCAGTTGTTGGTAAGTTTGGTAGTATTAAGGTACCCATGCCTGTAATATTACCAGAATTAGATGACCCAGAGGTAGTTAGATCGCCACAAACTGTAAGATGTTTACTTGGGTTAACAGTATTAACACCAACATAACCAGTACACCCATCTACAAATAAAGCAGTTTGTGCCGAGGCAGCAGTCCTTACACATAAATCCAAATCTGGATCATTATCTTCATTTATAGCAACATAACCTGACCCTATCTGTATACCTGGACCGCCATTTGTTTGTGTACCAGCGTAGAGATCCATAAGGCCATTGCGATATTCAATATATGTAGTCGAATCACCTTTATGTGTAATTTTATCAGCAATTACTATGTCAGAAGCATCTACACTACCTGTAGCACTTAGATTACCTGTACCAGTAATATTTCCATTAGCCGATAAATTCGAACCAATCACACTACCTCCTGCGATAGCTACCGTATCACAAATACTATCACCTAATATCGTATTACCTCGTACATTTAAATTGCTACATATATCAACTCCACCATAAGCAGATAACGGAACTGTAGTACAAATATAATCAGTTCCTGCACCTGTAACTGTTAAACTACCACCACATACCTTTGCATCGCCACAAGCTGTTACATCGGCAAATTCAACATTACTACAATTACTTAAACCTAAATCTACTGAACCGTTTCCTGCACCGGTAAATGCTAAGTATCCTTGAGTGGAGCAACTAAGGCCACAGACATAACGACCGTCGTTCTGTGAAGTTAGAGCTGTAAAAACAGAACTAACTGCTGTCTGTCTAGTCTCCGTAGATTGAACAAGTGGGGTTAATTCATTACCCGCAAGTGTACTAGCTGAAGTTAATTCGGTTATTTTAATACCCATGTATATATTTATTGCAATTGACAAAAATTACATTAAAATATAATTGTGAGAATTAAATTTGATGAAAAATCTCATACCTATACGCACACTGAAACGAAGGAAAAATTTATTTCAGTTACGACGTTATTAGGTAAGTATAAAAAACCCTTTGATAAAGAATTTCACGCTAAGCGAGTAGCTAGTCGTGAAGGAGTACCTATCGAAATGGTGCTTGAGATGTGGGAAACTGAGAAGAATAAAGCTTGCGATAGAGGTACTAATATTCACAAGCTTCTCGAAGACTATATTGAGTATGGTGAGGTGAATGATACATTTAGCTGGTTATATAAATCATATGATAGGGCAGTCGAACGGCATGTTGATAATTTTAATAAAATATTAAGTGAGAGTGTACTTTACAATGAAGAGTTTAAAGTAGCTGGAATGGCTGACCTTATATACGAACATAAAAATGGTGAATTTACGGTAGGTGATTTTAAAACGAATAAGAAGTTTAGATTTAGTTCACCGTTTGGTGAAAGAATGTTAGAACCAGTTGATCATCTACATAATTGTGAGTTTAACGTATACGCTTTACAGCTATCAATGTACGCGTATATGTATGAAAAGCAGACAGGTAAAAAATGTAGAAAATGTGTTATATTCTATTTAAAGGATGATGCATTTAGAGCATACCATGTTAACTACTTAAAATCAGATATTGAGGTTATACTTAACAGCTTTACCCAATAAATACCATAAATGGCTAAGTTATCAAAGAAGTTTAATGAGAAGGTAGAACAACTATATGATTGTCTTTATGAAATGAAGAGTATCGCTTATGAGGTTGAAGATGATTGTGAGTTAGAGGAACTTTTAGATGGATTTACCGAGCAAATAGAATATTCTATATCTGACGGGGATATAAATCTAGAACAAATTATATCTCATATAAAACAAATAGAATAAATGAAGGCAGTAATAGTAGGTAAAGGTTATGTTGGTAATAATATCTTCAATCAGTTAACTCAAAATGATTATTTTGAAACTGTTGAGCTTTTTAGTAGGTCAGAGCTAGATTATTCTGATCCATTTGAGTTGAGACGTGTAGTGGATAGAGATACAGTTGTAATTAATGCAGCTGGGTTTACAGGAAGACCTAATGTTGATGAGGGAGAAATTAAGAAAGAGCTTTGCTGGGACTTGAATGTAAAGTTACCTCTTACTCTCAATAAGGTTTGTAGGGATATAGGTGCATCAATCATTCATATTACATCTGGTTGTATCTTTACAGGGTATGAAAAAGATTGGGAAGAAAGCGATGTGCCTAATTTTGGAATGTTTAGTAATGATTCTTCCTTCTACAGTAAGTCTAAACATGCCTTTGAAAGTATCTCAGATTATGGATTGCATTTAAGAGTAAGAATGCCTTTCTGCGATACTCTACATGAGAGATCTTTTCTAACTAAAATTCTTAACTACGATAACTTAGTTAATACTCTTAATTCTAAAACTTATGTACCTGAGTTATGTCGTTTTATTGAACACTATATTACTGAAGGTTACGATGGTTATGAGACTATTAATTTCTGCAATAGAGATCCTCTCAGTACAGAAGAAATTGTAGATATGATGAAAGATCGTGGTATACAAAACGATAATTGGAATTGGGAAAATTGGGATAAGATTCCAATTAAAGCAAATAGGTCTAATTGCGTGTTGGATACAACTAAAGTAGTTGAGCAGTATGAATTTAATATTATCTCTGAGTACGAGGCGTTATCAAGAGCTCTTGATAAAATTGCAGAGCGGTATTAATATATAGGATGAGTAAGACGTATTTAGTTACCGGGGGATGCGGCTTTATTGGCTCGTATGTTATCGAAGAGCTCCTAAAAGATAGAGACGCAGATATAAAGGTTGTATGTATCGATAAGATGGGTGTAGGGTCTGATCTTAAACACATACCGTTGAATGATGATAGATTAAAGCATATTGTACGAGATATATCAAGACCCGGGTTTAAGGATTTTATAGGAAAGATAGATTATATTCTACATCTAGCAGCTGAGTCGCACGTAGATAGGTCCATTACTAACCCACTAGCGTTTATTGATAGTAACGTTGTAGGTACAGCAAATGTACTTGAGCTATGCAAGCAGGATAATGCTAGAATGGTTCACGTCTCAACAGATGAAGTATACGGACATTTAC
>Ga0208792_1000166_pt1 | contig 27882 bp, 27 predicted proteins | sample 14_taG_FD_184087 | JGI IMG/M metagenome (GOLD analysis project Ga0208792, IMG submission 184087) | Marine viral communities from the Subarctic Pacific Ocean - 14_ETSP_OMZ_AT15311 metaG (SPAdes) (version 2) | ecosystem: Environmental > Aquatic > Marine > Oceanic | place: Pacific Ocean | collected...
AAATAAAACAAAAGATGGCAATAAACGTAAATACTGTATATCAAACCGTTTTATTAATATTAAACAAAGAACAGAGAGGTTATATGACGCCTGTTGAGTTTAATAAAACAGGTGCACAAGCTCAATTAGATATATTTGAAACATATTTTGATAGCTTAAACCAGCAAATACGTATACCACAGACTGATGCAGATTACTCTAATAGAGTAGTGAGTCTTGATGAAAAGTTATCAATATTTAAAGAGTTTGGAAACGCTACGTCAATATCTTCCAGTAACGTTTTTAATTTACCACAGCAATTTTCAGGCTCAGGATCAATAGCAACAACAACCTCACCAGCTGCTACAGCTAATGCGACTACAGCTTATGTTATACAAACAGCTACAGCCGATCAAATAACTAATGGAGTAGTAGAAGTTTTTGCTAATGGTGTTTTGCTATCAGACACTTTGTATAGTATATCTGGGACAACAATAAATTTCTTTTCACAACCAACGACTGGTCAAACATTAATTGTTAATATATATCCTAAACAATTTTATAAATTAGGACAAGTTTTATATAAACCAAGTAGTTTTCCTATTGCAGAAGAGTTACAAAGAGTTTTAAGAGAAGAATTATATCATTTATTAAAATCTGATCTAACAGTTCCTAGCACAACAAACCCTATTTATTTATACGAAAATTCTCAACTTACTGTTTACCCTACAACTATAGTAGATGATATTGAAGTAGCGTATGTTAGAAAGCCTATTGCACCAATATGGAATTTTACAGCTGGATTAAATAATCAATACATTTTTAACGCTTCAACTTCATTTAATTTTGAATTACACTCAGCAGAGCAAACTGAATTAATATTAAAAATATTACTGTATGCTGGTGTTGTAGTCAAAAGTCCTGAAATAGTGCAAGTAGCGGCTCAACAAGTTGCTCAAGAAAATATTAACCAACAAAGATAATAAATTATGCCAAGACCTGACGGCGGTTTAATAACCGAAACTAATAGACAATATTACGCTGGAGCTCAGCAGTTTTATATATCATCTGCAGGTGCTGGTCAAACTTTTACTAGTACTTTTAACACTAATTTAATATATGGTAGTTCAGATAATGCTAACACGCAATATGGTTTAAATAATTTTAAAATATATTCTAGTGCAGATGGACTTAATTGGTTAGAACTAACACCTAATAATTCTAAAACAACAGCGGTAAATATTAATTCTAATGTTTCTACAGGTGAACAAACACTAACTATTACATCGGCTAATGTAAATATTGCAGCTGGTATGACAATACAAAATACTGCTGGAACACAAATTTACGGAACCGTAAAACAAGTATTAACTACAACAACTTTTGTATGTACTATAACTATTCAAATACCAGCAAATGTTGATTTAGTTTTTAAATTTATAGAACCTTTTACAGAAGCTAACAATGTTGTAACAGTAAAATCTTATTTAGCAGCTAACTCTTATATAAAAATACAATTAATAGAGTCAGCTATAGAAGAAAACTATAATAACTATTCTTATACTAAATTAACAGATGTTATTAACAATTTTATTGTAGGTTACGTAGGTGTTGGTAAACTTATACCTAGCGTAGAAAGAACTGATGTTATTTTTCATGCAAGGCGTGGTTTACAAGAGTTTAGTTATGATACATTAAAAAGTGTTAAATCACAAGAGCTTTCTATAAACAGCGCATTAAATGTTATTATACCACAAGACTATGTTAATTATGTTAGGTTTTCATGGGTTGATAAATTAGGTATTCAACACACTATATATCCAGCTAATGAGTTAACAACTAACCCTTACGCTAATCCTGTTCAGGATAATACTGGGACGCCTACTCAAGATAATTTTGATTCAAATATTCAAGGTACATCACAAACTGAAGAAGCTTGGTCTACTAATACAAATGAAGCGCTTAGTGAAAACTTAAGCAATATTAACACAATAGATCACAATTATAACGATGGAATATTGGGTCAAAGATATGGATTACAACCACAAACTAGTCAAAAAAACGGATGGTTTACAATAAACGAAAGAGAAGGTAAAATATCTTTTAGTAGTAATTTAAAAGGTAAACTAATAATATTTGAATACATATCAGATGGCAATGCTTACGACATTGATATTAAAATACCAAAACTAGCTGAAGAAGCTTTATATGCTCATATATTACATGCTATATTGTCTACGCGTGTAGGAATACAAGAGTATGTTGTAAGAAGATTTAAACAAGAAAGAAGTGCTAAATTAAGAAATGCTAAAATAAGATTGTCTAATCTTAAGCTTGATCAAGTGATTCAAGTTATGAGAGGTAAATCTAAATGGATTAAATAACAAACATGGCTGAAATTAAAAATAGTTTTCTAAGATCCAAGATGAATAAAGACTTGGATGATAGATTAATACCTAATGGTGAATATAGAGATGCGCAGAACATATCTGTAGGTAAATCTGAAGCTGATGATATAGGTGCTTTAGAAACTGTTTTAGGAAATGATTTAGTTGATATAACATCTCTTAATGATAATAGTTTAAGTATAATTGGCCAACATACCAACGAAGAAAATAATACTATAGTTGTTTTTTTAACGAATTATACTGATCCATATGATGATGGAAATCCAGCGTATGCGCCTTTATCAGCAAAGTGTTATATTTATGAATTTTTTTTAGGCCCTACATCTGCTCAAAACACTTGGAAATTATTGGTTTCAGGTTCGTTTTTAAATTTTTCAACAACACATTTTATAACAGGTGTTAGCTCTATAGAAAATTTATTATTTTTCACTGATGATAGGAATCAGCCTAGAAAAATAAATGTAAAAAAAGCTAAAGAAAACCCAGGTTATTATAAAGAAGAAAGTAATATTTCTGTTGCTAAATATAATCCTTATCAAGCTATAAGTTTATTAAACAAAGTTACAACCACAACCACAACTGCAGGCGCTTCTACAACTATTGCAGTAGCAGATGCTACTGGTATATATCAAGGTATGACTGTGGTTCAATATAATAATGTTGCTTTAGAAGCTAAAGATTATATATATGTAACAAATGTTTCTGGAACTACAATTACAATTAATAAGTCAAGTAATATTATTGCTGGAGACGTTACATTTTTAGCAACAACTATGACTGGTGTAGATATTACAGATAATTTTAATAACGGCAGCGCTAGTACTTGGCCTGGTGATCCGGATTTTTTAGAAGACAAGTTTGTTAGATTTAGCTATAGGTTTAGATTTAACGATGGAGAATATTCTTTAATGGCACCTTTTACACAGGCTGCTTTTATACCTAAACAAAAAGGTTATTTTTTAGGTAGTGGAGATCTTGGTACTGGTGCTACACCAACGCCTTTAGATGAAGATAACGCGTTCAGAAGCACAATTCTTCAGTTTATGGAAAACGGTGTGCAAGACGTAGGTTTATTAATACCTTTTCCAGATGCTATAGATAATGTTAACACCAGTGTTGATGCTAATTATAAAATTTCTTCTGTTGATATTTTATACAAAGAATCAGATGGACTTAGCGTAAAGGTTTTAGATACTATAAATGAAGAAGATTCAGATTGGTTTGGCACTTCATCTGTTTTTTATTATGATTATCAATCAAGAAAACCATTTAGAACACTACCACAAGATCAAACAACAAGAGTGTATGATAAAGTTCCTGTAAAAGCTTTTGCACAAGAAACAGCTGGTAATAGAGTTATATACGGTAATTTTAAAGATAAATACACTCCGCCTCTTCATTTAAATTATAGGGTAGCTGCAGGGCCTAAAAGCACTGTTAAAAACTATAACTCTTGGGCTGAATATCCAAATCATTCTCTTAAACAAAATAGAAATTATCAAGTTGGTTTTGTTTTAGCGGATAAATATGGTAGACAATCTGATGTTATACTTTCAAATGTTCAGCCAGAAAGTATATCTGAACCTCCTAATAACTATGGTGGCGACACTGTTTTTAATCCGTTTTATACAGCAACAGATGCAGCTAATTATGCTATTAAAGAATGGTTTGGTGATTCGTTAAAAATACAATTAGAAAGTACTATAGATTCTGGTGGAGCAAATAGCTTGCCTAAAGAATCAGGTCCATCAATAGGGCAGCCTGGTTTATATGCTATTCCACGAGGAAGTGGTTTTGATGTTGATAATGCTTTTGATGCTCTTGTAACAGGTTCTTCTTATGTTTTTATACCAACTGCAACGACTAATATTCCTCAAGAAAATGATTATCTTAGAGGTGAATATAAAGATTTTGTCAAAGTCACTAACGTTGAGGCTAATACACCTTCTGCGGGTAAATATACCGTAACATGTGACGGAAATATAAATAAAGAAATATATGATGACAGTGGCAATTCTGGAGCTGATGTTAAATTTGCATATAATTTGAATCCAATTGGTTGGTATTCATATAAAATTGTAGTAAAACAACAAGAACAAGATTATTACAACGCATATTTGCCAGGTATAGTAAACGGATATTTTGGTCATACAGAGTATTTTGGTGAAGAATTAGGAGAAACAGCTTTTTCTACTTTATTTGGAGATAATATAAATAAAATACCTAGAGATTTATCAGAAGTTGGACCAGAACAAAAACAATATAGAAGCAGTATTAAGCTATCTGGAAGAGTTGAAAATAAAAACCTAAATAAGGGTACTTTTGTAAATTTAAATCAACAGTTTTATCCTGGAATAAAAACACATGATGTAGACGCTATAGGTGTAGAATCTACTTTAACCGGTGAAGCTGCATTAAGCAAACATCCTAGCATATATCAAAATGAAACTGATCCTTATTTAATGAGGATAAGCACTAGAAATCAAACTATAGGTAGACAAGACACTCAATCAGGTGATGATGATTTTCCAGTTTTAGCTATATATGAAACAAACCCTGTAGAGTCTTTATTAGATATATTTTGGGAAACACCTACTACTGGTTTAATAGCTGATTTAAATGCAGCTGTATTAACTAATTTTACAGGTGCGGTTGGTTGGGCATCGTATACTTGGAATCAACCAGAAAATTTAGCTAAAGGCGCTGCTTTTGCGTCAGGTGTTTTTCCAGTTGACAATAGTGGTGTTCCAATAACAGGAACTACTATAAAGCCTGGATCATTTAGTGTTTTTGATAATGCTCGTAATAATGTAACTGGTTTATTTGGTTTTGTACCCGATTCTGGTTCTGGTTATAGTTTTATAACTGACCCTACTAATGGTAATTTTGTTTTTAATGAAACTGTAAACATTAGAGAATTTACAATAGGTTGTATAATAGTAGGTCCTGCTCCTGATTTTGTTGAGTCTTCACGAATATATCTTGGAGGTAATTTGTCTAACATTGCGCCAATAATAAATAGTGGAAATTCTTTACCAACTATAACTATAACTACAGCAGACACTGGAACTATAGGCACAATAACAGGCACTAATGGTTCTTCTTCAAATCTTCCTGGTGATAATACAGAACAGTTAAAATGGAGTATTATAGCAGGTAACACTTTAAATTCATTTTCAATAAACGAAACCACAGGCGTGTTGTCTAGACCTAATGCCTCTACTCCTTCAGGTACTTTTAATTTAACAATAAAATTAGAAGATGCAAACGGGAACACAACAAATGGTTCATTAAGCTCTACAGCAAATCAACAAGTTGTTGTAAATTCTACAGTTATAGGCACTCTATTTTATGCTAGTGATCCTGGAGTACAATCACAATCATGTCATTTTAGTGGATCTGTAAATTCCACGTGCGGTCAATCTGTTTATTACAACCAAACAAGCTCTACCCCTACAGTTGGTGATGAAATAAGAGTTGGTCCCAACGGAAGTAGTTCACCTTTAGCTCCAGCATTTTATTATTCTTATAACTGTAATAATACAGGTCTTAGTAATAGAAATTTTTTTAAAGTAGGTGCTAATGGTATAATAACTATTGTAAGTACATGTTAAAATAAGTGATAATAAAATTATGGCAGCTACTATAGAGATTAAATATTTTAATACTTTTTTAATTAAAAAGCTAAAAGACATTGTTGAGGCCAACACGAAGCCTACAGCGCCGTTTGCTAATGTTCCTTCAGATTATATTTCGAATACTGATTTAACTCACGATTGGTATATAGAAGAATCTAGAATTAGAGGTGGTTATAATAACACTATAGTTGATTTAGGTGTGAAGGCTTATTTAGATGAATTAGAGCCTTTACAACAAGATAGATTTAATACTTTAATATACTCTGGTGTATTTAATTCTAGAACAGGTATAAATAATACTAATCAATTTTCGGTTGGTCAAGATATTACTAGATCAACAGATCCTGCTAACGGTAAAATAATAAAATTATATGCTGAGGATACTAATTTAATTATATTCCAAGAAGATAAAGTTAGTAGAGCTTTAATAGATAAAGATGCTATATATTCAGCTGAAGGTAATGGAGCTGTAACTTCTAGTAATTTAGTTATAGGCCAAATAGTAGCTTATGCAGGTGAATACGGTATTTCTACAGATCCATTTAGTTTCGCTGTATATGGTTATAGAAAATATTTTACAGATAGAAAAAAAGGATGTGTTTTAAGATTATCTGCTGATGGTATTACAGAAATATCATCTTATGGTATGCACGACTTTTTTAGAGATGAATTAACTGGTATAAATAATGAGACCAACGCTTTAGAACCTGTAAAACAAATAAGAGGCGGTTGGGATGCTCATACTAAAAACTATATATTATCTATACAAAAAGATAATGGATCTTATAAAACTGTTTCTTTTGATGAAGGTGTTTTAGGTTGGACAAGCTTTTTTAATTATAAACCAGATTTTATAACAAGTTTAAAAAATAATTTTTATAGTTTAAAAATTACAACAAACAACGGTCAAGGTGTTTGGCTTCAAAATGCCCCAGTTAAAATAAATGGAGTTGATACAGGTGCAGCTTATGGTAAGTTTTACGAACAAACTTATAATTCAGATGTAACTGTAATACTAAACAAAGAACCATCTTTAGTTAAAAACTTTAAAACAATTAACTATGAAGGAGGCGATGGTTGGCAGCTAGAAAGCATGGTAACTAGCTCTGGTGACATTTCTGTTCCAGTTGGTGCATATACATTACAAACAACATTAAGCTCCTTAGAATCAGATTTATTTGTGAATAATTTTAAAAGAAAAGAAAATAAGTTTTTTGCAAATTTAATAAATAATTCACCTGCAACTGGAGGTGAAGTACTTTGGGGAGCTTCATCTACGGGTTTAAAAGGTTTCTTTACAGAGGCTAAAATAAAACTTGTTAATAGTGATTATCCAACAACTAAAAAAGAATTATTTGCAGTATCATCTGATATTGTAGAATCATCATATTAAATTAAATGGAATTAAATATAAGAATGCTAAAAGATTCTGATTGGAATACTTTAGTAGAATGGTGGGATGCTTGGCCTGAGTGGCAAGCACCTGCAAAAGATTTTTTACCAGAAAATGGTACAGGAGGTTTTATTGTTGAAAAACAAGATCAACCTATAGTTGCTGGATTTTTATATACAACAAATTCTAAAGCAGCTTTACTTGAGTGGATTGTTTCTAATCCTAAATATAGAGAAGATGATAGGCAGCAAGCTATAGAGCTTTTAATAGAAGGCGCTGAAAGCGTTTGTAAAAAACAAGGTATAAAATATATATTTAGTATAGGAAGAACCAAGCAATTAATAAATACACATAAAAAATTAGGTTATCATGTAGATGACAAGCCTTCACATGAAATAGTAAAAACAATATAATATGGGATTAGTAACAGCATTAGCCGTTGGCGCAGGAGCTTCTTTGTTAGGAGGAGCTGTTAGTGCTAATCAAGCAAAAAAAGCAGCGGGTAGAGCTCAGAGAAATAAAAACGCAGCACAGCGCGAGCTAGATTCTATAAAAGCAAGTAGACAAACTATAATAAATCCTTATTCTGGAGTAACAGATTTATCTGCTTCAGCAGAAGATTTAAGCGGTATGATTTCTAATCCTTACGCTAACTTAGGTGTTGCTACTAGTGCCGCTGAAATACAAATTGAGCAAGCTGATATAGCTTTAGCAAATACATTAGACACATTAAGAGCTACAGGTGCTAGCGCTGGAGGTGCTACTGCTTTAGCGCAAGCTGCTTTACAAAGCAAAAAAGGTGTTGCCGCAAGTATAGAACAACAAGAGGCTCAAAACGAAAAACTTAAAGCTCAAGGTGAACAACAACTTCAGCAAATGAAAATGTCTGAGCAACAAAGATTACAAAGTATTGCTATTTCAGAAGGGCAAAGGGTTCAATCAGCTCAAGCAGCAGGTAAACAGTTTATGTTTCAAGCTAAAGAAAATAGAACAAATATGGATCTTAATAGAGCCGCGGGTCAAATATCACAAGCGCAACAACAAGAGGCTGATGCAAAATCCGCTCAAGCAGCAGCTTGGGGTGGAGCTTTAAGTGGTGTAGGAAATATAGCGGGCGCAGCTATTGGAGCATACGCGCCGGGAAACTAAATAGCCCGACGGGGCAAACAAATACGTCTACTTTTAATACACGATACAAACCTAATGATACCGTAGGTTTTTATGGAAATTTATTTAATAATTAATATAAACGCATGGGAGCATACGAAAATCCAGCAATAATACGAGATACCTCAGGTCAGATATACGGTCAAGCTATAGCTAGTTTTGGCCAGTCTATAGCTAAAGGCATATCTATTTATGGGCAAAAAGTACAAGAAGCAAATAGAAAAGCTCAAGAAAAAATAGAAAGACAGCAAAGAATAGCTTATGATATTGAAGACAAAGCTTATGCGCAAGCTAATAAAAACTATGCTGAATTAGCGTCTAAAGATCCTTCATTGGTAGATCAGTTTAAAAAACAAACAGAGCTTTTGTTAAGAGGAAGTGGTGAAAACATTGGCGCTATAAAAGCACAAACTTTATTAGCAACTCAAAACGATTTAACCCAAGAAGAAAGACAAAACTATAGAAACATAGTAAATAGAGCTCAAACTTTTCAAATATCAGCAGTGGAAGGTGGTGGAAAAATTTTAGCAGATTTAGAAGATCAGCAAGGTATATTAGCACAAGATATAGCTAGTACGCATGCTTGGGTTGGTTCTAATGAATTAGAAAAAGACACATCTATGTTAACATCTTATGTTTTAGGTGGTAAAAAAGCTGACGGTTTAACTGGTGGTAAAGAGCTTATACCTGGTGAAAACGGCTCTATGATAGTTAAAGTTACTTCTACTGTAGATGAAAATTCTGATTTATTTAAAAACTTAGACGAAGAAACTAAAGAATTTTTAAAAAATAATGATTATAAATTAGAGTGGAAAAAAAATATAAACGAATGGAACGAAGGTCTTATTGATGAAATACCTGAAAAAGCAGATTATAATCAAATGTCTATAACTAACGGGTTTGAATCTAAAGAAGGTAGTATAACACCAAAATATATTATAGGTGGCGAGACAGGTGTTTCTAAAATAATTTCAAACGGAAAAATATTTGATGCAAAGTATATTGATGTAGATGGTTTTATTAACTCACAGTCTTTTCAAAAAGACATGTTTGGTAAAGCTACTAGTTATTTAGCTCGAGGCAATGGTCAGTTAAGTTCTTTTATGACTTACAAAATGAGAGATGGTAGTTTTAATGTAAATGAATTTAAAAAACAAACAACACCTCAACAAGAGCAAGAGGTTGTTAATGCTTTAATAGAAGATTTTAAAAATACTAAACTTTCTGACTTAGAGCAAAGAAAAGCTACACCACAAGATGTTAAAAACCTAAGGGCATTGGGTAAAAATGTTAAAGTTGGTCAACCTATTTACGTAGAAACTATTGGAAGTGGTAAAGATATTCCTTCTAGCAGTTATGTAGCAACTTTAGGTGATCAAATTGTTAATGAAGTTATTAAAATTCCAATAACACCTATACAAGCGGTTAGTAATTTATCTGGTAATGAAGCAAAAGATAAAACAAACGCAGATATAGTAAGAAATAAAAATATAGAAAAACACAAAACGTATTTAAGATCTAAAGGTATAAACGCTAAATCTAAAGCTGATTTAATTAGTCAACTAGAAAAAGTCAAAGGAACAAAAGATGGAGATGGTAATAAAATAGATGATGACTATATAGAAAACTTTAAAAACATGGCTCAAGATTTATATGTTTATGATGCTGAAAACAAAAAACAATATGAACTACCTAGTTACAATCCTGATAGTAACGAAAGCTTATTACCTATATTAAATGAATATGGTGGTTTTGGAAGCAAAACAAAAGAAAGATTAAGCACAACTATGTTACCATAAATAATTAAATTATGTTTGAATATAAAGGATCACAATTTACTTTAGACCAGATAGAACAAAGGGCTAAAGAAAAAGGTTTAACATTGCAAGAGTATTTATCTGCTAATCCTGAGATTACAGAGGTTGCTAAAGAAAAGCCAATAGAAGAAGTAAAGACAACACCTGTGGTTCCGGATGCGGTTGCAGGAGAAGAGATAGCATCCGATACGGTATTACCTTCGGATCCTGGTTTATCGGATTTAGTAGGTCCAAGTGAAACACCTAAGGTTGATACAAGCTTTATTCCTTTTGAAAGTCCTGAAGCCGCTAAAACAGCTGAGCAAGAAATTGAAATATTAAAAAAAGCTGAAAATGACGCAGCTAGGGCAACTATAAATGAATACTTAACTTTAAAAGGCATTAAACCCGGTGAAGCTGGTAAAGATGAAGGAGAATTTACTGAAATAAGTGTATTTGAAGAAGCTCAGAGAATATCTAAATCTGAAAAAGAAGCTAGGGAAAAAAGAAAAAAAATTAACAAAGGCATTGCTTCTGGTGAAATAGATCAAACAGCTGCAGAAAGCTCTATAGCTAGCGCTGAAAACTTTTTAAATCAATTAGCAGGTGTTGATGATAGAGCAAAATTTACATTTGCTTGGTTGCAAAAAGAAATGGGTTTATCAACAGAAAGCTCAGATAAAAGATTAGCTGAAGCAAATGCTGAAATGGATAGGTTAAATTCAATGGCTAAAGCAACCATAGGGTTTACTGATTTACCTGAAAAAAAAGGTATTGAAAAAGTAACAGGAGGATTAGCCGCTTTATTTGGTGCTGTAAGTTCATTCGGTGCCTCTATGTTAACTAGTTATGCTACTTTTGGTACTGGTTTAGCAACAGATATGATAGGTGGCTCTATTAAAGATTATAATGATCAAAAAGCAGAAACCCTAGGTATATCAACAAGTGAATTAATTGAAACAGGGCAAGGTGAAACTTTAATACCAGGAACTATAGGTGCTTTAGGTTTTGCTTTAGAAAAAAGAGGTATTGATGGTGCTAGTAAAGCTATTAATGCTATGGCTGTTGGAAAGAAAAAAGCTTTATTTACTTTTTTAAATTCTGGAAGAACAGAAGGTTGGACTGAATGGCTGCAAGGTGGTTTAGATAAATTAAATAATCTTATTGCTAAAGGCGAAAAAACAGCAAACATAGGTTTTAAAGTTTGGGATTTTATGACATCAAAAGAAGGTTTTGAAATAGCTTTACAAGGTTTTTTTGGTGGTGGAGCTATGAGTGTTGGTGGTGGCAATGTTAAAGCCGCATTAGCAATAAGAAATGATGGAGAAAATAAAAATATAATAAATAAAGTTCAACAAATTTCTGAGCTAGAAGCTAGTAAATTTAAGAAAAATTTAACACCAGATGAAATAGGTGAAATAAATGCAGCACAAAATAGTCTTAGAGCAGATTTAATTGTTGGATTTGAAAAAAACAAAAAATTAATAAACGTTTTAAATCAAAATGAAATAAACGAGGTTAACAAAAACTTTAATATAATAGAAAGTTCAGAATCTAAAATACAAGAAACTATAAATTCTGATAAATATACTGATGAAACTAAAAATATTATAGTTAAAAATTTAAGACAAAATATTGATAAAGCAAATCAAGAAATATATAACATAAGAAACACAGCTGAAAAAATAACTCAATCAACTGAAACTATAAAGGAAAAAGCTGGTGAAATAAAAGGAGTTAAAGTTAAAGATTTTGAAACAACAAAAGAAGTTGAAGACTTTGTTAAACAACAAAACCCTGATCAAGACACTACTAAAGCTTCTGAACAACAAGGTTTTATAGTTCAAAACCCTAACACTGGAGAACAAACTATAGTTATTAATAAAGAAGTTGCTAAACAAGAAAAAGCTGTTAACGTTGCTGCTCATGAGTTTTTACACGCTATATTATATAAAACAGTAAAAGATAGTCCTGAAACTTCCGTAAACTTAGGTAATGCATTGTTAAATGAATTAAATAAAATAGATGCTAGCCAAATAAAAGATAGTAAGTTTAAAAAACGAATGGAACAGTATGCTGATCAAAGCAAAGATGTTCAAATGGAAGAAGCTTTAACTTTATTTTCTGATGCTATAGCTACAGGTGATATTAAATTTAGTGAAAATGTATTCACTAAAATGGGTGATGTTATAAGAAGATCTTTACAAAAACTAGGTGTCAATATTAAATTTAACAATGGTAGAGATGTATACAACTTTGTAAAAGATTATAATGCTAGTATTGCAAAAGGAGATTTAAGTTTAGCTCAAGTTAAAGCTGCGGCTAGAGGTGTTGAAGGTAGATTAGTTACGCCCAAGCAACAAGAACAAGAAATTGAAACTATTATAAAAGAATCTAAATCTGATTCTGATGCTGTTCAAACTATATTTGAACAAAAAGGTAAAGAAGGTGCTTTTGAAATAATAGAAAAGTTTAAACCTATTACAAATAGAATTGTACAAAGAAGAAGTGAAGCTCCTGGATTTGATAGACAGTTGTTAACCGATGAAATAGAAACTGGTAAACGTGGTATATTAGATTTAATATCAGAATATAAACCAGAAAGTGGAGTTCCATTAGCTGCTTATATAAATAAGTTTTTACCAGCAAGAGCTATAGAAGCTTCTAATAGAGTTTTAGACACTGAGTTTAAACTAGATGTCACAGAAGCTAGAGGTGTTACAGATACTACAACAGAAGAAGTTACTGAACAGGTTGCAGAAAAACCTACTAAAGCAAAAGAAAGTTTAAGGAAAAAAATTAAACTAGATAAAGCTACTACACAAAAAGTTATTGATGCTGTTACAAAAACATTTGGTACTAAACTACCACCTGTAGATTCGCCTCAGTTTAAAAAAGCTTTACAAAAAGGTTTTAGAACAGAACTTAAAACTACTATAGCTAAAGATGTTTTAGGATCAAGAGCTGCTTACGAAACTTTTTTAAGAGATAACTTTGAAAACATTTATGAAGCTATACCTCAAGAAATTATAAATAAAAGATTTAGACCATTTGCAGAAGACACTGGTAAAAGAGAAAAAACTAAAGAAGGTAAAAAGATATTTAAGAAAAAAGATATTACTAAAGCTGAATTTATTAATTACTTTTTAGGTAGAGATGTAGGTACATCGACTAAAGGTACTAGAAAAGACGCATTAGCTGAAGCTTTAGCAGAAGAGTTTGCTTTTGATGCTACAATGGAAACTATACAAAAACCAGAAGTTATAGAAAAAAGAGAGTTTGTAGATAAAACACAAACCACTGAAAAAGTTTCTGAAGCAATCAAAAGACCTATTGATTTAAAGTTTAGTAAAACCGCTAGTAACAATCAAAATTTAAACAAAAGTTTAAGAAGTTTAAAACCAGAAGAGCAAACTGTATACCGAGGTTTATTACCTGAATTTATAAGTTCAATTGCAGTTGATAATTATAATGTTGACGCCGCTTTTCAAAGTGTTTTTGGTAATTTTCTAAACAAAAGTGATGGAACACCTAGTAAAAAAAGAGAAGAAATAATAAGTGAATGGAAGAAAGTTAGAAAAAGTATTATTAAAAATCAAAAAGATTTTAAAACTGGAAAACCAAAAAAAATAAATATAAACGATTATTTAACACAGGCTTTTGAAGAGCAAACAGAAACAGAAGTTGTAAGAAATATATTAGGCGTGACTAAAGGTGGTGTAAATTTTAGAGACGATAAACAAATAATGGGTTATGTCAACTTTATGAATGAACTTGTTGGCTCTAAAATGCAAGAATTTAAAGGTAATGATTTAAAAATAGCTGATTATGTTGTAAATATTTTAGGTCCCACTCTTAGCGCTGGTGCAAAAGTTGGAGGTAATAATTTTATGTGGGAATTAAACAAAGAAACAGATTTGTTACACTTAGTTCCAAGTACATTAAAAAGAAGCAGTAGTTTAAGAACTAGTATTTTTGGTAATCAAAAAGAAATGAGTGAAGTTTTAATTAAACCTTTTTTAAAAAAACCTGAATTACTTACTTACAAAGGAAATGCTCCTCAATATAACGGTAAACCGTTGTTAAAACCTAAAGTTGCTCAAAAAGTAGACACTTACGTTACATCTTTAAATAAAACCGGAGGTATTTCGAAAAATATGTTAGATGATTCTGCTGATTATGCAAAGAAAAATCAAAATGCCATAATTGATATATTAGATTTTTATAAAGGCTTAAATAAAGAAAGCGAAATAACTATTAATGATTTAGCTATGTTTTTTGCGGCTTCAAATGGCGATATGACAGCTTTAGTTAGAGCAGCCGCTAGAGTTGATAGCTTTGCAAAGTCAAACTCTAAAAACAAAAAAGATTATAGATACGAACATAATCCACCAGCTAGAACAATTTTAGTTAATATGGCTAAGTATGTTAATGGCCAAATGACTTTAGAAGAATTAAAAAAAGGTTTTGATAACTATACTGTTTCTATTATACCTAAACAAATGGATGATGTTATAAACGAAAGATATAAAGATTCTAGCCCCTTAGTGGGTTCAAGATATTATAATTCTTTTACTTTTGGTAGATTTCCTTTTTCAATGACTGTTTATGAAAAACAAAATAATGGAAATTATAAAACAAAAGTTTTAGGAGCTTTTGCACCACAAGCTTATAAAGAAGTTCAAGCAGCTAAAGCTAAAAACATAAATTCGTTACCGTCTAAAATACAAACAAAATTTTCTAAAACAAGTAGTAATCAAAACGTTCTTAATGAAATGCAACGTTTAGACACTGAGGCTCAAGATGCTAGAATTAAATTTAGTAAATCAAAAGATCTTAATAAAGATTTTAATGATATAATTGAAAAAGCTACAGGTATTGGTACAGAAAAAAGATATGGCCAAACTAAAGCTAGAGCTGTAGGCGCGGATAAAGGTAAATTTAATTTACTAGGTATACCACCATCTGCTCAAGACTTTGTAGGCTTAACTAGATATTTTGCTGGTAAAAGTAAACAAGGTGATAAAACTATAGCTTGGGTAAAAGAAAACTTTTTAGATCCGTTTGCTAGAGCTAACATAGATATATCAAACGCTAGAGTTGCTTTAGCTAATGACTTTAAAGCTTTAAAAAAGCTATTAGGCGTTAGTCCTAAAGACTTAAATAAAAAAATAACTGGTGAACCCTATACTGTGGGTAACGCTGTTAGAGTTTACACATGGGTACAACAAGGTATGACTATACCAGGTTTATCTAAAGCTGATCAAAAAATACTAGAAGACTATGTTACTGCAGATGAAAACTTAGTCACATTTGCTAACGAGCTTATAGCTATAAACAAAGATAATGGTTATCCTAAGCCTACTGATGGTTGGTTAGCCGGTACTATTACAACTGATTTACTATCAAGTTTAAACACTGTTGTTAGAGCTAAATATTTAAAACAATGGCAAAACAATGTTGATGAAGTATTTAGCGAAACTAATATGAACAAGCTTGAAGCAGCTTATGGTAAAGGTTACAGAGATGCTTTGGAAAATATGCTTGGTCGTATGAAAACTGGTAGCAATAGAGGATTTAAAGGTGATACATTGACTGGTAGATTTATTGATTGGATAAATAATTCTGTTGGAGCTATTATGTTCTTTAATATGAGATCTGCTGTATTACAAACTATATCAGCTGTTAACTTTGTGAATTGGTCTGATAATAATCCATTAAAAGCATCTGCTGCATTCGCAAACCAACCGCAGTATTGGAAAGACGTGATGAAACTTATGAACTCTGATTACTTAATTGAAAGACGTAATGGTTTAAAAATAAATGTTAGTGAAGCTGATATTGCTGAGATTGCCGCTGAGTCTAAAAACAAAGCTAAAGCTTTTATAAGTAAAATATTAAAACTAGGTTTTTTACCTACACAAATAGCAGATAGTTTTGCTATCGCTTCAGGTGGTGCTACATTTTATAGAAACAGATATAAAAGTTTAAAGAAAGAGGGTTTATCTGACAAAGAAGCTGAAGCGCAAGCGTTTCAAGATTTTAGAGAAATAGCTGAAGAGTCACAACAATCAAGCAGACCTGATAGAATTAGTCAACAACAAGCGGGTCCAATGGGACGTATTATATTAGCTTTTGCAAACACCCCAGCCCAATACGCTAGATTGATGCAAAAAGCCGCTAGTGATCTTAAGAATCGCCGAGGGGACGACAAAACTAATATATCTAAGATATTATATTACGGAGCTATACAAAATGTTATATTTAATGCGTTACAGCAAGCTTTATTTGCTATGGCGTTTGGAGATGAAGAGCCTGATGAAGAAAAACTAAATAAAAAATATACAGGTATAGCAAACGGTATGGCTGATTCATTGTTAAGAGGTGTTGGTTTTCACGGTGCCGCTATATCTACACTTAAAAACGTGGTAATGAAATTAGCTGAAGGCAAAGAAGCTCAAGACGCAGCTATAGAATTACTAGATATTTCACCTCCTATATCTTCTAAAATAGGTAAATTAAAATCTGCAGGTAGAACATGGGACTGGAATAAAAAAGAAATAATGGAAAAAGGTTGGTCACTTGATAATCCAGCTTATTTAGCTGCTGGCCAAGTTATTAGTGCTGCTACAAACGTACCACTTGATAGAGGTATAAGAAAGTTACAAAATTTAAAAGATGCTTCTGATGCTGAAAATGAAGAGTGGATGCGAGTTGCAAATGCTTTAGGTTGGGCTAAATGGGAGTTAGAGTGGCAAAAAGATAAACCTAAAAAAGGAAAAACTAAATCATTTTTCAAAACACCTAAAATTAATATACCAAAAATAACTTTACCAAAATTTTAAAATATGGAAAAATCAAAATCACCATTGTTAAGAAAGCTAAGCGCTAGTTGCAAAGCTGCTGCTAAAAGAAAATTCGATGTATACCCATCCGCTTATGCTAACATGTGGGCTTCAAAACAACAAGGTAAAGGTAAGTGCTAATGGAATATAAATCACCATTAACCTGTTGGAAAGGTTACAAAAGAAAACCAGGTACTAGTAGATTTTCTAAAGGTAGTTGTGTTAAAAGTAGTGCACCTGCAAAAAAAAGCTGTGGTCCAAAGAAAGGTACTAAAGGTGGTGGAACTAGAAAAGTATGTTTACCTAAAGCTAAAATAGCAAGTATGAGCAAATCTGAAAGACAAGCTGTTATAAACGCTAAAAGATCTGCTGCTAGTAAAGGTAAATATAAAAGATCTAGCAAAAGCAACGTAAGTGGTACTGCTAGTAAAAATTTAAAAGACTGGGTTAAGCAAGACTGGAGACAAGTTGGTGACCCAAGTAAAAAATGTGGAGAATAAAATTAAAATATGAAATTATGGAAAATTGCCCTTTTTGTTCTAGCTGCTGCTGTAAGTAGTTGTGGAACACACACTAAAAAACCTAAAATACAGATAACCCATGTGTTAGCTGTAACAGAGCAAGGTGACACCTTGAGATTACCTATAAACATGATTAAACCAAATGTTTATTATAATATTGTATCGTATCCCAGTTATCCTAGATATTATAGCAACTGGTACAATGAAGGCTATTACAGACATAGGAGTGAACCTATTTATGTACCTAGCAATAACAGTTCTAACAACAATAACAACAACAGTAGTAGCAAAGGCTCTGTTGAATCTAAAGATATATCAAGACTAGATGTTAATGCTACTAAAGTAAAAATGAAAAATTAAATGGCTCAAAAAATTTCAGAGAACACAGAGATACAATTAGATCTTAAAACAATTGGCATGCTAGTGGCAGGTGCAGTTAGTTTAGCTGCTATGTATTTTACTTTGCAAAAAGATATTGATCTTGCAAAAGAATTACCTAAACCAGAGGTAAGTAGAACAGAGTATGATCTTAAAGACGAGCTGGTGAGATCGACTATTATGGACATTGATGAAAAGGTTCAAGATAATAGTGAAAAACTAGACAAAATAGATGATAAACTGTTTGAAATTATAAATAAAAAATAAAATGAAAAAGCTTTTAATTATATTTACTTTAGCATGTGGATACTTTTCGAGCGCTCAATACACTGTATTGCATATAAATTCTTCGTGGAACACAAAACATAATGTAGATTTACAAGGTATAAAAAACGCTAAAGTTCAGTATACTTTATTAGATAATTTAACACCATCTTTAAAGCAACAAATAAAGTCTGTACCAACAGTGTTAATAATAGGTGAAGATAAGAAAACAAAAATGATTTGGAGTGGAGGAATTGCATTAAAATTAAACATAACAAAAGATGATGTTCAGTCTGTACTTGATCAACTTATAGTGCGTGATTCTGATATACCCTTAAGAAGAAGATCAACAAATTAAGACATTTGCAAAAGTGATTTTAAAGGTGTAAATAACAGGAAACCAAGTGATTATAATAATGTAACACTTTAATTATTATAAATGAACTTAATTTTATCTTTCTTGTTATTTTTTAATATCTCAACTGATATTGAAACTGAACTATTAAACGCTATTAATGAAGGAGATTACAACAAAGTAAACTCAATGTTGATAGTAAACCAAATCCACGCCACAGAAAAAATTGATGGTAAACCATTGCTAATTCATGCTATTATAGCGGATAAAGCTAATATTGTTTACTTATTATGTTTAAGAGGAGCGCAGCCTTATGTAGACATGTGTGATGAAGGCTATAACGCTATGGATTGGGCAAAGAAAAGTGGTAGTTATTACGCGCGAGCCGAGTTAATAATGATAACCACACAGTAAGGAATAATAAAATGGGCACCATACCCAAACATTCCTGTAACAAGAAAGGGAGCTATGAAAATAGCCCCCTTTTTTTATTATCCGTCGCAACTAAGACAGCCGTCATCCATTGCTTGTTCAGCAATATCTCCACGCAACACTGACTCAGTTCTAGTATAGTATAAGGTTTTAATACCTTTCTTCCAAGCTTCAAAATGTACTTTATTAATCCACTTAGGTGTAGCAATACTAGGGAAAGCTAAGTTTAAACTTACGCTTTGATCTATATACTGCTGTCTAATACCTGCTTGATTAATTAATTCTAATTGATTAATCTCTTTAAATGTCTTAAATACATCTTTAGCTGGTATATCATTATAAGGACCTAATGTTACCTTATCTAGTTCTTTTAAACCTTGAACTGATCCTCCGTCTTTTAGTATTTTACCCCATGTTTTTTCATTATCAATTTTAAGTTTTCTTAATAACTTTTTTAATGTAGGGTTTTTACGTATAAACGTACCTTTAGCTGACTGCTCTGTAAATACATTTGCAGCCCATGGTTCTATCCCTGGCGATACATTTCCACTAAGCTTACTGTTAGATACAGTGGGAGCGATAGCGCGAAGATGGGTATTGCGAAAACCAGTACCGACACACCAAAGAGGTTCTCCAAAAGATTCAGCCAAAGACATTGAAGCTCTTTCAGACTCGATTTTAATTTGTGAGAAAATTTTTCTTGTTTCATATTGTGCTAATAATCCTTCAAATGGTAGGCCCTTTTCCTGTAGATACGTGTGCCAACCTAAAACGCCTAATCCTAAAGCTCTACCTTTTTCAGCAGATCTTACAGAATTATGAAATCCAACTTTACCTTTGGATCTCTGTATAAACTCTTCTAATACACCATCTAAAAACCATATAGCATCATGTATTAGATTACTTCCTTTCCATTCATCGTACTTAGCTAGATTTAAACTAGATAGACAACAAACAAAACTGTGTGACTCATCTGTATGTAATGTAATTTCACTACATATATTAGTCATATGTACTTTTAAACCGTGCTTTTTGTAAGCTGGTGGGTTACACTTGTTTGTATTCCCTTTAAATAACACGTAAGGTTCTCCAGTAGCTTTACGCTTTTGAAGAAGTTTTCCCCAACGTTTTCTAGCTTCTCTATCTCCTGACTCAACTCGTCGCATAAACTTGTCGCCGACCACAGCGCACTGGTGCAGGTTGAGCGATTGACGGTTAATGTCTCCTTTAGGTTCACGTATTTCGAGCCACTCATCGAAATCGGGGTGTTCAATGTTAAGATTAACCGATGCAGCTCCTCGTCGGACAGATCCTTGATTAGTGGCAAGTATTGTTGAATCGTATATCTTACAAAAAGGCACAACTCCATCACTTGTTCCATTTCCTTTAATTTTTGCACTGGCGGGTCTGATTTGATTAATTCCGATTCCTACTCCACCGCCGTGCTTTGCGAGTAGCATCATCTCTAGGTTTTTACTACCTATATCGTATATACTGTCAGCAACATCTATACCGAAACAACTGATCGGTAAACCTCTGTCTGTTCCTGTATTAGACAACACAGGGGATGCAAGACACAACCAACCTGACCAAATATATTCAAAAAACTTTTCGGCCATCTCAGGACGTTCTAAACGTCTTGCTACAGTATTACAAACTCTATGGTATGCATCCTTTGGTGTTTCACCTTTTAAAAGATAACCACCACCAATTGTTTTTTTATATACGTCAGTATCACCCCACGAAGGGTAATCAACTCCTTTTTTCCATTCGTTATTCCACATCTGTTTCAAACTTTTTTTCTTTAGGTTTTTGCAACTCTTGTAACTCAACAACTAACTCTTTCCACTTATCTTCACCTAAAAATAATTGAAAAGCAGTTAATGTACCTTTACTAGTTGTATCAACCTGTTGAAGCTTTTGAATTAAACCGTTAGTTACATTAGTCAACTGTTCAATCTTTTTCTTCATTAATATTAATTCGTTTTCTTTCATATCATTTAATTTTATTTTTACCAAACGTCTTCAAAATCTTCTCCTTCGTTTGCTTTACTATAGTCAGTCGGCCTAATAGCGAAGAAATCAGTGTGAGTGTGACCCCCAGTAAGATGATCGAACCAAGCCATTTTTTCAATTGACTTTTGGTCATAAGACTTTTCTGTCCAGTCCCACTGCTTGTATTTTCTTTCGGTATATCCAAGCTCTGCGAGTTTGTCTCCGACTCTTTTTTTGATGAAGTGTTGTAAATCATAAGCTGTTAAATTTTCTATATCACCCGCTTCAAACATTTTAGTGATATATGACATTTCTGCATTATGCATTTCTAATGCAGCTAAATATATATGAGGTTCACACTCTTCCTTTAATCCAGGAATTTGTGAACACATGTGTCTAAATAATTGACAACCCATTTTACTATGTAATGATTCATCTCTTACAGACCATTTCATTTGTTGCCCTATACCTTTTAACATATTTCTCATTTGAAAACTGTATAATACAGCAAAGGCAGAATATAAACTAACGCCTTCAGCAAAAGCAGAAAAAGTAGCAAGAGACTTACCAATACCAACAGGATCGGAACCGACATAGCTAACCAAGTTATCAAACCTTGCAGCGGTTGCAGGCTCGTGTAAAAAAGCTTCGTAATCTTCAAGCCCAAGTGTTTCATTTAAATAACTATAAGCTACAGCGTGTATTGTTTCTTGTGAGCCGAACATCATAGCCATTTGCTGTATCTCATGTTTAGGAAACCATGATACGACGTTTTGTGTCCAGTAGTCAGACACTGCACATTCTGTTTGTGCAAAGCCTAATAGTATATTACCTACTAAGTTTTTCTCTGCTGGAGTTAATTTTTCATTCCAGTCTTTAACATCACCGCTCATAGGTATTTCTGTATGTAACCAAAATGCTTGTGCTTGTTTCAACCAACCTTCTGTATAATACTCAGGGTATTCAAAAGGTTTATATGGTATTCTCTCTGTAAATAGTGGTATTCCCATTAGCGTCCTTGGCCTCTATATTGTTTCTTATAACCAGTTTGTCCCTTTGAGGCGTTTTTAGAGTGTACACCTGGTCGTCTTGTTTTGTGTTTTCTTGTATAATTTGTTAATACTATTTTAGCCATTATTCTTCATAATATAAAGTTAAACATATATCTATAAATCCTAAATATAAAACGTGGTCTATTTGAAACTCGCCGTCTTCATAACTTCTTATACCGAATAGTATTCCTGGAAATATACCTGTAGATAACTCCCAGCCTGTTGATTTTTTAACCATAGCATTTTATATTATATTTATTATGGATCGCTATAAGATCCTTCCATTTTAAATAACCTCTTTTATTAACTGTCCATTTAATATAAGTATCGATCTTACGTTCTTTATATTTAGTTCTAGCTATGTGTTTAGAGGCTAGTTTGTTTTTTCTTTGCATTTGTTCTAAGATTTTTTCTCATGAGTTCTATTTGTTTAATAGTCTCATCACAGTCTTTTTGGTTTTGAGGTTTAAACAACGCTATACCAGGTGAATGTTGTGCTATCCATGATTTAAATAATTTCCACCTTAATGGAAATGATTCGTTAGCTCTACCTTTACATTCAATTATAAAATCTCTACCTACAAAATCTGGTTTGTATTTTATAGGTAAAATCTTTTTACAACCTCTATCTTTATATTCACCTTTGCCATTAGCTTGTTTTTCAAAGCATATACCTTCGTAATCAAAACCGTTAAGCAAAGTATAGCTTGTAGGCTCATACTCTGCTACGATTCTAGCTTCTTTCAAAGCTTTATACATATATACTTCTAATCCTGATGCAAACTTAATACCATCATATGTTACTTTTTTTGCTCGGACTGGTCCTCTTTTACGTTTATAAGACTTCTTCATTTACGTTTATATTAGTTACATCTTTGGTAAACCTATTGTATGCAACCTCTTCTATCTCATCTTGTAAACATCTTTTAGCTGCTTCAATATACAGTAATGCGTCCATTAATTCTTCTTGTACATCAATTAAGAAACGATTAAGATCTTTTTCTTGACCTTCAATCTCTTGCATCATTGTAGCTCCGTATTTTTTCTGGCCTATAAGGCTTCGTTCGTCCATCTTTCTTAAGACTTGTTGAACTATTTTATCTTGAGTTTTAATCTTCATCTTTTACAAATGTTCCGTTAATCATTTTACCTGTTCTTTTGTTTATAACATCATAAGCAGTCTGTATACACTCTTCAATATAAACACCTCGTTGATGAGCTAAGTTAGTTAACACTACAACCATATCACCAATAGCATCTATAACCTCTGGTTGATCATCTTTTAATAAAGCTTTAGCCAACTCGCCAGCTTCTTCTTGTAGTTTAACATATTGTACCATTGGATCTCCTTTCTCATATAAACCTCTAGTTTCAGCCCATGTTCTAATTTTATTGAACATCATTTGAGTTTTATTATAGTCTGGTATTTGAATACTATTGTTTTTTAAATTTCTTACAGCTTTAAAATATTCTGCAAAAGCCTTGTTGTATATGTATGATCTTTTATCATTATACATTGAAATCTTTGCGTTGTCTGTTATCCATTTGATTGTTTGCATATCTAATTCAAATGTGCCGTGAGATGTTTCCCAGGACATTCCTATATTGTCCATTAGATGGCCTTTAAGTTTGTTTAAAGGTATTGCAAAAGTTGAAGTTTGTTCTGTTACGTTTATTTTCATTTTCTTAAAAAGGTTTTTATATTTCTTTCTATCAATCTTATAGCCATAAGACTTTTGAAGTTCTATCTCTTTGTCCGATATATAATCTATATCGTCCGACTGATCAAGAACTTCATATTCACTAGGTTTATAACCCTGAATTAACGTAACACGAGTATTAAGATCACGTGTTACACCAATCTTTTTACCTGGTATGTGGTATAAATAATACATATTATGTTATTTTATCGTTATACAAATGTAGGTTGTGTGCAAAGTGGTAATAAGTACCGATCTCATATCCTGTCCTCTCTGAAACTAATTGTTGTAACATTGAAAAACAATACTGATCGTTACAAAAACCGTACCAGAGGTCATTAGAACGCATCACAACTGACATATTTAATTTGTTATTTAATACTGTAAACTGAACTGCATACGTACAAGGTGTGTCCTTGCTGTATTTTTTAAATTCTTTACAGTCGTATATACTAATAGCTGCATGTCTTGTGTTAGGATTATCTTTTAATTTAGCCACAACATAATCTAATTGATGATTACGTTGCCATTGATAACCATAGTTACTATTTACATTACCTTTACTATCAGCCATACGCTCCCATATAGGTGGTATCTTACCATATATCTGCCCTAGTTTAATTATATTAGGATCACCAGATAAGTACCATTGCCACTCAGCCTCTGCATATTCATGATTCCATTTTCTGTTTTTAGCTAGTATATGGTTATCCATAGGGTTTTCTATATAAAAACCTATGTTAAATAAAGCTCTAGTATTATCAAACTTTTCTCCATCAAACATTATCATTGGAAAAAAATAATTAAACGCATCGCTTGCTGTTTTAAATTTTGTTTTTATCATAATAAAATCTATATAATTCAAATATTTTTTTGTTAATTTGTCTACCGTCGTATTTAAATGGTGATCGTTTTTTAGCTCCGTTAACCTCTACATCTATCCACCAATAATAATTATCATAATCACTACTAGCTGCAAACGGTCCTATTTTAATACCGTGGTTTACACACCACAAATAAGCTTCAGTGTCTTCGTCAGTCCATTCAGGTGGTTCAACAAAAACTTTTTTCTTACGCCAAGCCATTAATCCCAAGGCATTGCTTCGTCTTCAGCCATAGTTGGTAAGACGTGTGGTATAAAACAACCTGATCTTGGTTCCCATTTAAAATGAGCTTCAGCTCCGTTTTCACCTAAGTTTTGAAACTTAACTTTAAGTATCTTAGCTTTTACAGTTTTTTCTTCATAATTCCTGTGTACTAATATACCGTGATAAGATGCATCATACCATTCACCACCACCTTTAATGTTATACATTGTAGGCTCTTCAATATTACCATCTTTATCTCTGTACATCTTAGTTGGATGCGCTACAATAAAAACTAATACATCATATTTTTTTGCAAACGTTTCAATCTTAGTTAGATATTCCATTGTATATCTGTTTACATCTTCAGTCTTGCAATCAACGTCTCTGATCTTATTAAAAGGGTCTATAACAAGACATTTAATACCTTTACGTTTAACAAGCTCAGCACCTTTACGTAACACAGATTCAAGAGTATATCGTTCCATGTCAATAAAGAAAAAGTTATCATTAACATGTTCAGCAACTTGATTCCATTTATCAGTACCAATATCATTTCTTGTTGGCATATCTTGCCAAACTTTTCTCATTAACTTATGGGCATGTAAATATGTAGGAGCATTTTCAGGAGATGCGAATGCTGTTTTCCATTCATACCTCTGATTATATCCTACTACCATTTGATCAACGAAGTCTGATTTTCCGCTACTAGGTATGCCAGTAACAGTGATAAACTGACCAGTATAAGTACTAAAAATGCTGTCAAAATTAGGTATGCCAATTTGATAACCAGGTTTGAAACCGTTTTTAACAAAGTCTGTGATTTCATCTTCTATATCTTTTAATGTGGTTACGTTTTCTAATGGCACAGGTCTAGCGCCTTCAATACGATTAACTAGTTTATCTTTACCATATTTAATAAGATACTCATTAGCATCTTTACAGTCTTCAAATGTAGTTAAAAAACAAACTTCAGCTCCAAGACGTCTAATAAGTTCTTGTTGTAAAGCTTGACCTGGTTCATCATCATCTAAAGCTAGTATTACTTTTTCTTTATCTTCAAAGTAATCTATACAGTTATCTAAATAATCTAAGTTGTTAGAGTTTAGAGTTGCACCGTTAGGTACTGATATTGCGTTTTTAATTCCAGCTTCATGTAATGCTAACACATCCATTTCACCTTCGGTTATAACGCAACTGTCATACCCAACTATACTATTTATGTTATAAAATATTTTTTCAGCACCCTTATATAACTTAAAATTCTTACGACCATCTCTGTATTTAACATTGATTAACTCATCGCCTATTATATAATTGAACTGAATTGTATTCTCGGACTTGCCGGTCTGTGGCATAAACTCAGGACCCTCTGTGACCATAAGATCGTCGAGGGTTTTCTGAGATATTCCACGGGACTCAAACCATTTCGAGACCTTAGACGTTATTTGTTTTGGGTCTACAACGTTTAATGCATTAGGACGTATATATGTCTTCTCAGACGATCCTTTACGTTGATACGTATGTAATTGAAATGATGAATCACAATGATGGCAAGTACCCAAACCTCGTTCCCAATCGTAACTAGCACATTTAGCTTTTTGATTTTTAGGTTTCCTCTCATGTGAACACAGGGGACAAATCCCCTGCGTTTTTCCTACATCTAAATTGTGTTGGTTAAACTGGTCGATTAAAAATCCATTAATCTCCGTGTTGTTTACTTGCATTTATTATTAATTAAAAGGGTAAATCATCTTCGATAGCTGCTGCTGCTACAGGTGCTGCCTGTTGCTGTTGTGGGTTATCGAATTTTTTAACTTCTCCGTTGGTCCATACTAATTTTACATTACCTAAATATGTTTTAGCCTGTTTCGCTTCGCGTTCTTCTTTGCTCTGCGATACAATGACTGGACCTTGATTACCGAATTGATCAAGCTCATCATTAAGAGTAATACTGATAGGTAAGTATTTACCTTTCTTACCAACAATGATCTTGTCTTTAGGTATTTCATTTAGATTAATGCTTGCTGCTAATATTAATGCCATTATACTGCTGTTTGAAATAAATTATTGAACATAGTTCTTAACTCAGTAGTTCCTACTGTAGCTCCTGTAGCCTGTAATCTTCTTCTGAAGTTATCAGCTTTTTTACTATATGCGTGTAAACCATCATTTGATGTTTTGTTTGCATAAAATTCTGACGCTGGAAATGTCATTCCTGTCATTGCACATTGTTTTGTTGCTACTTTTCTTTTTCTTGCCATAATAATAGGGTTTAAAGGGTTTTACTAATAAAATATTGTTTCGGATCGAAACTGTCTGTCTTATAAAACAGATCGTAAGCCTCACAGGCTCTTTTAACCTTGTCCTGCCCAGTTTCATAAAACTGAGGCGAACAGTCATAAATACCTATTTGATGTGTCTTTTTGTCTATAACAATAAACATAAATTCATAACCAAATAGACTACTATAAATAAAAGCTTGACTATCGTAATTGTATTTAGAAGCTGAATATCTAAACTTAGAAAGATCTGCTGTAGTTTTTAAATCAATGATTAACTTTTCATCGTGATTCACTATGTCAGCTTTACCTTTCCACATCTGACCTTCAAGTTCTGTAATACCAGGTTGTTCATATTCAACATTACCTGTTATTAAACTTTTACATACATCATTACTCATGATTTTTTCTCTCATTAATTCTATAGAGTCAACCTCATGTTGTAGTAGACATAACTCTCCTCCAGCTATGTCTTTGTAAGCTTTAGTATTTCTAGTAGACGATTTCACAACTTTATACTTATCAAGCTTGTTAGGCTCTAGTATAGCTGTGTGAAAATAACCACCAACTAAAAATGCAGCTGATGGTTTTG
>Ga0208792_1000167_pt1 | contig 27796 bp, 22 predicted proteins | sample 14_taG_FD_184087 | JGI IMG/M metagenome (GOLD analysis project Ga0208792, IMG submission 184087) | Marine viral communities from the Subarctic Pacific Ocean - 14_ETSP_OMZ_AT15311 metaG (SPAdes) (version 2) | ecosystem: Environmental > Aquatic > Marine > Oceanic | place: Pacific Ocean | collected...
AGCCTGAATACCTGCACCTCTATCCCTGCTCCAGACGATGGTCTCGAGGGATGGTCTCAAGGCTCTGACGAATGGTAATATGAAGATTCACAAAGTTCTCGCCCTTCCCCCTTCACTTGAGGAGGATGCTATCTATTTCGTAAAGAACGGCACAGGTGCTGATCTCTACATCGTCTCCAACGAAGGTGTTGCAACCAAGGTCTCCAGTGGTGTAGACTACGGTCTGACGCTCGGAGAGGAAGGTGACACTGCCTACCGGGGTGATCGTGGTAAGTTCGCCTATGATCACGCTCAGAGCCCTCACGTTGAGACCAAGACTGATATTGGCCTCGGACACGTAAACAACACTAGCGACCTCGACAAGCCAATCTCGGACGATACACAGGCCGCTCTAGATACCAAGGCGGAACCGATCACTGTGGCTGAGGTTGCTCCTGTATCCCCGGATGAGGGTGATATGTGGTTCGATACCGTCATCGGTCAGCTTTATGCCTACTACACTGATGGAGACTCCGGTCAATGGGTGAGCGTCAATAGCAGCGCGTTCAACTCAACACTCACAACGGATCAGGCTGAGGTATTATCTCACCTGTCCTATGATGCTGTAAACGAGAAGTTGATCGCTGATCGCGCCATCGAGACAACCCTGAACTCCTTATTCTTGGGTGAGCAGCACAAGATGTCATCGGGTGCTGAGAATATCTTCTTTACCAACCTTGGCAACAACACGAACTTCTACCCAATGTGGGGCGGCCTGAAGGATCAGAGCCTCACAGAGAACCAGGGTGTGGATGGCTACATTCCCCCCAGTGGTCGTGTCTACACTGACATGTTCAGCACTACGCTGGGCGGTAATCCAGTCCCAGCATCATCCATCGGTTACAGTGGGGACAATTACTTCGGTGTCTCCATCGCTGGTCTCGGAATTACTACGGTGGCGGCCGAGGAGATCAACCTCGATAACGTTAAGTTGGAGTATCGCCTCTTTGTCGGTGGTCGCCCAGTCTACAAGCAGACACTCCCTCAGACTGGCCTACTTGCAGCAGACAGCACCGTTGAATGGTATTTCGATCACCCTGTTGAGATTCATGCTGGAACCACCATCTTCGCGGAGATCCGCAAGGTGAGCCGGACTGATGACTCTGACATGGGCGTGTTCCAGGTTCGCGTTGGTGATACCAATGATCCCACCACGGGAATCCCTCGATATCAGGCAATCGTCCACAATAGACTATTCGAGGATAAGGATCTCGAACTAATTAGCCCTTATCAGAAGTATCAGGCGATGGACTTCGGAGTTGACACCACTGGTTCCTCGGTATTCCTGCGCGATCTCTCGCTAGGATCGGAGAGTGCTCTGGTCGCTTATGGCATCAATACCATCGAGGCTGTTGCCAATGGTGACAAAATCAAGATCAAGCTGAAAGATGGACAGAAGATCCTTGTGGAGAATCTGCCGGTAACGGGGGCGACGATTGACGGCAACCCTGTCAACTCGGTATTGAACCAAGCGGTTACTGAGTTAAATAACCTCTTCACCAATGGATACAGCTTCTCGTCTCAGGGTAATCCTGTCACGGGATTTGCCCTCGCTGGAAACAACCTCACGCTCACGCTTCAAGACTCAACGTCTTATGTCGTGGATGTCACATCTCTGGGTGTGGACGAGAACAAGTTCGTGCAAAGCGGATCTCTATCAGGCAGTGACCTAGAGCTAACCATGAGCGACTCATCCACTGTAACGATTGACGCTACCAACATGGTCAACGGATCGCAGCTTCTAGCTCCCAATGTGAGCAATCAATCCTTCGATGTCACAGAGGGCGAGTCCCTTAACGCTCAAATTGTATCCACTGACTACATCGTGAATCAGTGGGGTGAGGTTGACGCGCCTAGCTGGGTATCGTTGAATCAGAGCACCGGGGTCCTCTCTGGAACTGCTCCCGCTTGGACTGACTCAGCAGCAGACACCATCCTGATTAACTGCAAAGCAGCCAACGCCCTCGGAGGTGTGGTGACTTTCCAAGTGACGCTCAACGTGCAGGAGTTGACCTACACTAATACGAAATCACTTTTATTCGAGGATGGTGATAGCTCCTATCTTGGCGCTAACGCTGCGTTACTGGACGGCATCTTAGGTCGAGCGTCAAACGGCGCTGGCGGTGGTGACGCTTGGTCGGTCAGCTTGTGGTATAAGGGGGCGACATCCAGCTCCGGCCAAACCATTTTCTATTTTGGGGATAATGACACGGCAAACGGTGGGCATATCGAGTTTCGGCAGACTAACCTCAATGGACAGAAGCGACTTAGGCTCAGGTATGGCTCTAACGCTAACCACTTACAAATGACAACGCCAGACGGATCTATTGACCCGACTACATGGCATCACATAATGGTAACGTATGACGGGGGAACTACTGGAGCAAGCTCTGGCAGTCTATCCAATTACTACTCTAGGTTCAACATCTATATAGACGGGGTGGTCCAGACCACATCGAACACGCATAGTAACTACGGATACTCCAGTGGAATAGATGCTGATAACTATCGAGTCGGTAGATTTGCTTCAGGTAACTACATGAAGGATGCCAAGATCAACCAGATCGCCGTCTGGGGCTCCGATCAGAGCGCCAACATCTCCACGATCTACAACAGTGGAAGCACTCAGGATCTCTCCTTGCTCACCACTGCACCCGATCACTACTACGAGATTGAGTCTAGCGTCACTACGGTGCAGGATCTCATCGGGAATGCTCACTTCGTTGGGTATAACTTCTCCTCCTCTGACTTGGTAACTGACACACCTTAAACCACTACGAATCATGGCACTTAACTTCCCATCAGCACCTAACACAGGGGACATCCACACGGTTGGCTCCATCATCTGGAAATACAACGGCAAAGCATGGGACTCCCTGTATGAGCCCTCTGCTCCCGCTCAGGTGGGTCTCAGTAACGTAGACAACACAAGCGACGAGGATAAGCCTGTGTCGACAGCACAGCAGGCAGCACTCGACGCATTGACCAAGGATGATGTCGGGCTGGATAACGTGGACAACACGAGCGACATCAACAAGCCGGTCTCCACAGCACAGCAAGCGGCAATCGATGCAGCAGGTGGAGGTAGCAGCTTCGATCAGGATCTCAATACCACAGATTCCCCCACGTTCGCCACGCTCACCACAACTGACACCATCGCAACGGATGTCTACGCTGTTGATGTCTCAGCATCAGGCACGGTGACGGCTGATTCCTTTGCCTCCCAGACTGGAGTCATGCCTATTAAACCCGCTGGCGTCGAGAGATTTCGCATCGCGAACACTAAGTTTAACACGCAAAACAGCGGAACTTTCGGTTGGTCATCGGGAGTTGTCTCATCAAATGCTGACACATATCTCGGGAGATCATCTGCTGGGGTTGTCTCGGTGAATGCTGGCTCTGGGTCGATCGAGGTGACAGACCTCGACGCATCAGGCACGGTGAAGAAGGGGGTCTTCACCGTTGCAACACTTCCAACCGGAGAGGCTGGGATGACCTGTTTCGTCAGTGACGCTAACGCCACCACAAGAGGGTCTACTGTGGCTGGTGGTGGCGCTAACTTCATACCGGTATACTCAGACGGAACGAACTGGATCATCTCCTAAACACTCATGCCCAAAGCATCACAAATCACATTCAACGGTGGAGAACTCACTGAGTTCATGGACCCTCGCGTTGACACCGCCAAGTATTCCAAGGGTTGTCAGAAGCTGGAGAACTTCCAGCCGATGCCATTCGGAACGATCCTGAGTGCGCCAGGCACAGAGCACATCACCACTACTAAGTATTCCGACAGGAAATCCCGCCTAGTCCCCTTCAGCTTCTCAAAGGATCAGGACCTCATGGAGATCGAGGTGGGTCATGAATACTTCCGCTTCTTCCTCAACCAGGCTCCGGTCATGGATGGGCCGACCCCGTATGAGGAGGCATCACCATATCAGGAGGAGGATCTCTTCGAGTTACAATTTGAGCAGATCAACGACATCGTGATGATCGTCCACCCTGACTACGAGGAGAGGATGTTGGTGAGGACGGCTAACGATGACTGGGAGCTTCAGACGATTGATTACTCGGTATCCCCTAACTTCCCGGCGCTGGCTCCCGTGAACACCACGGACACCACATTAACGTTGACAGACTACGCGGACCCTTGGGCTACCTCGACATCATACGCGGTGGATGACTACGCATTTGAGGATGGTAAGTCGTATCGATGCGCTGTTGCTCATACTTCTGGGGTGTTCGAGACGGATTTGGATGATGAGAAATGGGAGGACGCGGGAGGCTTGCAGATTGGTGACACCCCAACACTGACTTCTTCCACGGACCTATTCAGCGCAAACAGTATTGATCAAATCATTAGTATCTCCCATGATCGGGAGGAGGTTCTACAGGCTTACATGGCTAAGTCTAACGATGTTACAGGTCACAGCGCTGCCTTCTACGCCTTCGGGGATGTGGTATTCGAGACTGGTGGTATTGCGAATTGGACAGTCTATCTGGAGGAGACCAAGACTCCTGGTGATTCTAGCTCCTGGAAGACTCGGAGGAAGTTTGAGATCGAGGGTGCATCAAGGAATGAACGCGTAACACTATCTCTCTCTGAGCCTATCTTCTTGCGTTCGCGATTCGAGGATAAGAGCACCGGGACAAGCTTAGGGGCAAATCAGCCAAGATTGACGATTGAGGTTTCAGATCCCACGGTGAAGGGTCTCCTCAAGATCACGGGCTATACTAGCGAGACCGAGGTGACCGCTGAGGTGATTGAACCCTTCCTTACCGGGGAGGCGACGATTGAGTGGCGCGAGCAATATTTCAGCAAGCGCCGAGGCTATCCACGGGCAATCTGCTTCCACAAGGAGCGGCGATGCTTGGGTGGTGATGATGTCCTCCTGTCTCAGCCGGGTAACTACTTCAACTATCGCGAGCGCAATGATGCTGACTCCGGCTTCATGGTTGGTGTGAATCGCAATGGAGCGCCGCACGTGCAATGGCTTGAGAGCCTTCGAGAGCTTCGAGTGGGAACAAACCTAGCGGAAGGCGTGATCGTGCAGGAGAATACGACTGAGGCGTTCGGATACAACAACTATGACCTAAGGTGGGACACCAACCACGGATCAGGCAAGTTGAGGGCAGAGGCCATCAATGGTACGGTGCTATACCTCCAACCAGAGGGCAGAACTCTGAGGAATCAGGAGATCACGGGCATCGAAGATTACTACTCATCGAACTCGGAGACCATGTTAGCCGATCACATCCTAGAGGGTGGGGTCACTCAGACGGCTTACCAGCGCCAACGCTACCCAACATGGCACGGTGTACGGGCTGACGGTGAGCTTGCGAGCATGCTTTACGAGAAGAATCAGAATATCTTTGCGTGGTATCGTCGAAAGACCGACGGGGAGATCGAGTCCATCTCAGTCAATCCGCGAGCAGACGAGGAGGATCAGGTGTGCTACATCGTCAAGAGATCCGTCAATGGCTCTACGGTTCGCAATATCGAGTATGTCAAGCTGGGTCAGTATCGTGGACTTCAGAACGATGACACCTCCGAGATGTGGTTCGTCGATGATGGTATACGCGTGGAGGGATCGGGCATGACCAGCGTGAGCGGTCTCGAGCACTTGGAAGGCGAGAGCGTCGCGATCCTATGTGATGGAGCTAAGATAGGCGAGAGGACCGTATCAGGTGGTTCTGTGTCTCTCGACTACCCCACCGATATTGCTATCATTGGGAGGCCATATGAGTATACAGTCATCCCCATGTTCTTAGAATCCCAAGGAACGATGGGCGCAACAAAGAAGATCACCAACGCAATAGTAAGACTCTGGAAATCAGGGACTTGCAAGATGCGCATCAATGAAGGTGATTGGAGCACGCTGTCCTTCCCCAATTTTCAATCAAGCCAAGCTCCCCTCCTGCAGACTGGAGACTCCGCAAAAGTCACGGTAAATGGTGACTGGAGTAGAAATACTTCTATCGAACTACAGGGGAGATCACCCCTCCCCCTCAATGTTCAAGCAATCACCCTTGAATACCAGATGGCAGGCAAATGATGGAAGTCGAGACATACACCTACGAGGATACAGATGAGTCGCACTCTCTGTATCTTATGATCGAGAGTTGGTTCGAGGGTCGCTTCCCTGATCCTGAACTGCTTCCCAAGCTTGGAGTGCTGGTCAAAGAGGATGATGAATACCTATGTTTCGTTTGCGCGGACATGAGCAACAACATCCCCCGGGCGTATATCGACTACCTCATGACTAACCCGGAGATCGGGGCAATGAAGCGATACAAGGCCGCGAAGCTAGCGGAGGAGTTCCTATGTGAGCGACTCAGGGAGCACGGATACAGTCTCATATACGGAATGACCCCGCACATCGGAGTTGCTTCACTGTCCCAGAAGCTGGGGTTTCAGGTGGATATGACACCAAACATTTCAATCTATAAAACACTTTAAGATATGGCAGCACTTCCCTTAATCTCTGTGATCGGCTCCGTTGTCGGGGCTGGTGTTCAAGTATACTCAGCTCACCAGCAAAGCAAGGACGCTCAGGCTGCGGCGGAGTTCAATGCTGAACAGACCCGCAAGGCGGCGAAGATCAAGTCACTGGATGATCGGGAGAATGCCCTACGCAAGCAGGAGCAGAATCGCAAGTATCTCGGAGCGCGTCGGGCGCAACTACTCGAGAAGGGGAATGGGTTGATCGAGGGTGGCGATGAAAACTTCCTTAATGAGGAGGTCGGGAATCTAGAGCTTCGCATCATGGATGACTCGATCCGGTCTCAGAGAGCGCAGGCGGGATACCAGAACCAGGCATTCTCTTACGACTTCCAAGCGGATCAAGCGAAGAGTTCCCGTGGAATTAACACAGCAGCGGCGGCGCTTAGTGGATTCAATTCAGTCGCGAACACTTACGGTAAAGCTTATGGCTTTGGTGGCGCGGATGCATCGAACGCAAGTAAGGCGGAGGTCGTAGGATATTAACAACTCAAGAACATGGCACAACCAATCGGAAAAGGACAAGCTGGCGGGGGCATCCCACAGCAGAGAGCGCAGGACAACTCAGCGCAGACTCGTGCTGTCAGTAATCTCGGTGGGGCTATCGCTCAGACTGGCAAGCTCGCGGAGCAGATGCACGATGAGCAGAAGCGCCAGTGGACCGGTCAAGCCGAGCTTCAATTCTCGGAGGCTGAGGGGGCATTGCAGGCCAAGCTAGCCCGGACACCAGATCCCAGGTTGCATGCGGGGATTGCCAAGCAGCACTTCGAGGAGGCGAAAGCCAAGATCCTTAGTAATGATGCTTACACGGGTAAGTTCCGCAACGAACTCACCGAGAGGCTCAATCATGCCGGAGCCACTCGACTCAACAAGATCACCACTAATGCCTCCCTCCAGCAGGTCCGCAATGGTCGCCAGATCAACAACGAGCGGATTAAGAACCGCTTAGCTGACAACGACTTCGCCGGTGCATCTCAACTCATCCGTGACTCCGAGGGCGTTTACCTCACTAAGGAGATGATCGAGGTGCAACTGGAGGAGGTTGGCATGCGTCAGGTTGATCAGGCCAAGAAGCAGGTGAAGGAGGATGCGATGAATGAGATTGCAGGAGATCCCATGGGCTGGGCTGAGAGGAATAAGGAGCCTTGGGAGGGTGACATGGCTGGCGATTGGCTCGCTCTTCAGAGTCATGCTAAGACGGTTCGGCGAAATAAGGGATACGAGGAGACCGATAATGTCCTTGATTTGATTTACAGTGACGAGATGAGCATCGACCAGCTAGAGGCGATGACCCCCCACTTGCGTCCTAAAGCACGGGAGTCGCTGCGGGATGAGCACATCAAGCGTCAGGAGTATCTCGCGGAGGGTATCCGCACCAGTAGCGTCTACCAACCAACACTGCTTGGACAGGTAGGGGATCTCATCGCGTCGTATTCTGCGGAGGATGCGGACGAGACGGATAATGACTTCGTGAAGATTTCGGGGATGATCAGGCAGATAAAGGACCCCGATCAGAAGGCGGAATATACCAGGGTTCTCAAAGCGAAGCGATCAGGGCAATGGGCTGCGTCTAAGGAGAAGAGGGATGTCTCCATGAAAATATTCGAGGAATCACTCGGGGGCAGTAGCGCCCTTATACCGGAGGCGGCTCCACAGGTTGAGATGTCACTCAGCGCCCATCTATACGATGACTTCCTATCCGATCCAGAAAACCTGCTACGCGCAGGATTCCAAGAGGATCACGCGGAAGAGATCGTGGCAGCTTCGAAGAAGTGGTTTGGTGAGGGGAGTAAAAAGGGGAAAGATCCTCGCGAGTTGGTGAAGCGACACTGGAGTGCCGGGTGGAAGCAGGATGATGACTACCCGGCAGGTAAGCGTGCAGTGCTCGACGCTATTCGTCACGAGAAACCACTATCTTCCACGGTGGTTGATCCGACGGCAGCAGGGAGGGCGGCGCGTGCCGAGCGTGAGCGGCAGGTTGAGAACACGCGCATCAAAGGTCAGCTTCGTCAGAAGTTCATGAAGTTTCTTGATCGTAATCCAGATGCAACGCCTGAAGAGATCCAGCAGAAAGCTCACAGCTTAGGTGTTGAATTTACCACGGAGAGCATCAAGTCGAAGATGCTTCAGAAGCAGGGAGATCGGACCACAGCATCAGTGGGAACTGGTGACGCGCTACGTGTCGCTCAGAGCTATCTTGGTATTCAGGAGATTCCAGGATCTGGCAACAATCCCCAGATCAGCAAATGGATCAACCAGATCGACAAGAATAATCACTCAGACTCAACAGCATGGTGTTCCGCCTTCGTTAATGGTGTGGCGGAGGAGGCTGGGCTAGAGCACACTGGCAGACTGAATGCTCAGTCCTGGCTGGATGTCGGTAGATCCGTGCATCCGCGATCCGCGCAACCGGGAGACGTTGTGGTGTTTCGGTGGGGGTCACAAAAATCTTGGCAGGGTCACGTGGGATTTTTTCAGGGATACGATAAAAATGGCAGAATGCGCGTCCTCGGTGGCAATCAAGGCAACAGGGTGCAGGTTAGCTCGTACCCAGCAAACAGACTCCTCGGGGTCCGTAGACTCAAAGAACTTAACGCATAAACTATGGCAACCACAATTACCTCCAACGAAGGGTTCAGCAGCAGCACTCCACCAGATCAGATTCCATCATTCACTCCCGAGGCTTATGCTGAGGAGCAGTCGTTCGAGCAGGATCTCCTCCGTCCCTCTATCGAGGCAGAGAAGAAGTATCAGGAGGAGGGGTTGAAGATCCGTCATGATAACTACAAGACCATTAAGAAGCACACTCTGGACTTCGATAAATTCGAGCCTGAGCAGACGACAGAGGTGCGGAATCGCGTGCTGGTGTCTGGATACATCGATTCGATCTTCCCGGAGCACGAGCGACCATCCAATGATCATGACATACTGAGGGATTCTATCGCGAACCATAAATTCAATGGTGCAGGCGCGGGGGATGATGCAGCATTCCTTGAGGCTATGAGGGGTGATTTTGCGCGTGAGGATAAGGAACAAGCGTTCTGGGATGATCTAGACCGCAGAGCTACACTCTCAGCTATGTCGGGAGGCGGACAAGCCCTTAAGGATTTCAAGGAATGGGCGTGGAGTGACGAGAACGCCGAATTCACAAAGGCTAATAGACTGGAGATTAATGATCGGTGGCAGAAGAATCAGGATGCGATCCGGGAGAAGTTCGGGGTGGATATGCTTCACGATCTCAGGACAACCTTCAATGACATGGGCACTGAGGATCAATGGCTCGCTCTTGCATGGAGGAGAACAAAGGACTACTCGGATGAGGAGAAGGATCTCTTCATCGCAAGCTTGCGTGATCTCGCGACGGAATATCCTAGTGAGGCAGGCAATTCCTTTCTCGCAAACTTTGGGACGAGCGCGAAGCGCGGTGTGATGGGTGCTCTTGACAGGACAGCGTTTGCAACGGAGGAGTATTTTAGAAACGTTCTGCAGGTGGCTCCACACAATGTCTTCGTGGGTCCATGGGCGGAAAATTCCCCCTGGGCCACTTGGGGATCGAGGAAGTGGTCGATTGAGAAGCGCAAGGAAAACGAGCAGGAGGTCCGGGATTGGCGAGATGGGGTCGATTGGCAGCTTGAACTTCAGAATACGTATGAGCAGGACTGGGACCCAGTGCGTGGACTCGCAGCAAAGGATACAACATTGCGAGCTATTGAGGAGGGGGTCTACGCGATGCCCGGAGCCTTGACTACGAGTGCGATAGCATTCATTCCGTATGTGGGTATGCCACTGTCATTCGGCACGATGAAGGAATTTGATCGTGAGAAGTATCGACGTGAGATTCTAGCCAATGGCGGATCACGGGAGGATGCGTATCATCTCGCTGGCGGTATGTCGATGGTGTCTGCTGTTCCCAATATGCTTCTGGAGAAGTTCCAGTCATATGGATTGACTGGTAGGATACCTGGGATGGGGAAGGTTTTCGGCAAGATCGATAATATCTTTGCGAATAAGTTGGGCCGCTTCGGGACGAAGATGTTTGTCGCTGGGGCTGCGGAGACTACGGTGGAGCTTACTCAGCACGCGACTACCGATCTCGTGCAGGATATCACTAATTCCTTGAAGGAATTCAATCCTATTGTTCCCGATATCGAGTGGAAGAATGGCGAGGATGGTCACTTCGATGGCTACTTCAACAAGGCTCTCACGACCTTTGTGGCAGTGGCTCCGTTGGGTGCCATTGTTGCTGGTCGAGGCATGTCGATGGAGAGCAGGGCTGAGGCGATGAAGACCGCATCACCATTGGAGCGTAAAGCTTTCGGCATCACAGAGGAGGCGAGCGCCAAGCTCGATGAGGCTAAGAATCCGCGTGAGATGGTGGAGGCTTTCCAGAATGCCGTCAAGACACGGGCTCCCTGGTCTGAGACCGCGCAAGCGAGCGTTATGGAGTTGGAGGAGATGCAAAAGATGCGCACTCAGACCAATGAGGACGCGGAGACCTTCGGTGTCTCACCATCCGTTCGCCGGACTCCTGATAAGCCCACCTTCGAGGTGTTTGATAGGTTGACTGGTGACACACTCGCCGAGGTGGATACAGCACACGAGGCAACCGAGGAGGTATTCGAACAGCTTCAGATGAAAGAGGAGGAGAATCGCCAGTATTTCCAGCAGCTTCTCGCGTCATTCGAGGCGGCATCTTTGGATGTGGAGCAGTCAGGTGAGGCTGTAGAGGTGGGCACAGGAACATTTACAGATGCGGATGCAGAGGCAGCAATGCCAGGCTCTGATAGGCGCCTCCAGACGGAGCGTGAGCTTCTTGAGCAGCGCGATGGTGGAACTGGCGCGGTTGCACAGGAAGTGATGTCAGAGGGGCAATCTGGGCACATTGCGGGGGTATATGTCCCGGCAGGTCACATGGGTCGAAAGGAAGCAGTCACGCAGATACACAATGGGTCAAGCGTCCTCACGCTCATTCATGAACGAGGTCACGCTAAACGCCGCAAGCTCATGGAGTCCGGCGCTTGGACACGGGCTGACCAGATCTCTTCGATGCGGGAGTTGGACAATCTCATTGCCAAGGTTGGCGAGAAGTTCCTGCCGGAGAATTTCGAGGGGTTGAGTGATTACGATCAGGAGGTCGCTCTCGATGAAGCGGTCGCGGAACTCTCTGAGTCTCTGGCGCTTACTTCACGCAAGGGCAAGAACTCCAAGATGGGTGGACTCATTCAGCGCAGCCTGTCAGCAATGGTGCAGGCTCGGGTTCCCGGTGCGGCGCAACTCAAGTCGTTCCTTGGTTCCATGCGTGACTTCTTCGGTCTGCAGCTTAGACGCGCCACCATTATCAGGAAGGCAGTGCGTGACGGCAATCTCGATCAGGCACAGGTGGATCAACTCACTGATATGCTTGTGGGGACAAACTCACAGGAGGTGTTCGAGCAGGAGCGCGAGGCGATACCTACGCAGATGGTGGACGGTCAGCAGGTGACGCAAGAGGGTGACGCTAAATTCCAAGAGGCGCTGGAGCATGCGAGTAAGGGGTGGGTTTATTACACCCACGACCAAATCAAGAGGGTATTGCGCGAGGGCAAAACTGCACAAGCTGAGACTCTCCTCGAGAGGCTGGAGGTTGGGGTCGCGCAATCAGAACAAAAATCTCTTTCCGAGGGAGAGCTCAAGAAGTTGGAGGAAGCTCGTCAAGCCGTGGAGGATCAGCAGGTAGATACTCCATTCTCAACAGGGAAGGCTGGTCTCTTATCACTTGGCAACACAACAGTAACACCTAACGCTGAGACCAAGACATATCCCACTAAGGACGGTGGAGTCGTTGGCCCTGCTAGCTTCTCTATCACAGCACACCACGGGACACCGCACAAGGTGGATAAGTTCAGCACGAAGAACATTGGCACAGGCGAGGGCGCACAGGCGTATGGCTGGGGGCTTTACTTTGCAGAGAGCGAGGATGTGGCGCGTGATTATAAGAACCGATTGACTGACTGGAATTCTGCGGGGGTTTACTCCTTCCAAGGTGAGCAATATGCCAGTGATGACTTTACCAGTCCAGAGCGTCACGCGATAGCTCACGTTTTCCATAACGGCATCGAGAGCGCAAGGAAGCTTTCCGAGGTTTTATTGAAGGATGCGCGGAATGGCGAGCCTTACACAGAGGAGCAGGGAGGGCTTCCGTATTATGAGAGACTCGCCAAAACTATCGAATCAATCCAGAGCGAGAGCGACATCACCTTCGATCAAGGCTCCCTCTACACCGTAGACCTCAACGTCGAGCAGGACGAGCTTCTTGACTGGGACAAGCCGATGGGTGAGCAGAGTGAGTTGGTCAGAAAGGTGGTCGGTTATGTGGAGCGAAATCCCGATGCGGAGGTTGCTCTAATCAGGAAGGCGAAGGAGGAGGGTTGGTTTAATTCCGAGAGATGGAAGAGGGAAGAGGAAAAGATGTATGAGACGATTGATGCAGCAGCCGAGTTCTCAGGGAAGGACGGGGCAGAGTATTACCGCGACTTCCTTCTCAGAGGCGGGGACAAGCAAGCCTCCGAAGCCCTAGCAGCAGCAGGCATCAAAGGCATCCGCTACCTCGACGGCGACAGTAGATCAAACGGCGAAGGCACATCCAACTACGTCATCTTTAACGATGCCGACATCACAATTACCGAGGAAAACGGGCAGGTCGTTGACACTGCCAGCCCATCCTTCTCCATCACGCCAGCTGATACCTCCTACAGAATTCAGCACCAACCATCCCCCGATGATGCCACCCTGAACGATCTCACGGAGATGTTCGGTGAAGACATTTACGGCCCGAATGCGGCTCAGTATTACGGAGCAGGAATGACTGGCGAAAGTGAGGTGCTTAATATCTTCAAGAAAGTGAGAGGCAATCCCGAGGCGAAGGTAACAATCTATCGAGTGGTTCCAGCGTCTGCCGATCAGATCAATGCGGGTGACTGGGTTACCATCTCCAAGGCGGCAGCTGATGAGATGAATAATTCTGAATTCCTTGGTGTAGATTCCAGCGGAAATCCCCAAGAATCAAAGATCATTAGCAAGGTTGTCATGGCAAAGGAGGTAACGTGGCCCGGCGACTCCATGCAGGAGCAGGGGTATTTCCCCTCAAGCCCCTCCTTCTCCCCCGGAGATGCTCGTATGCTTTCGGATCTCTCTGAGAATGTCATGCGTAGGGTTCGCGCTCCAGAGGCTCGGGCGGTTGTCTTCGAGCAACTGGTTGACCGTATTGATTCGCAGAGGCGTGATGTTGCCAAGATGATCTTCGGTGGCACTGTTGTTCAGGAAGCTCTCCCTGATGCTCGCTCGATGAAGTCCCTGAAGAAGGAGGCGGCATTCAGACAGGCTGCTCGACACGATGAGCTGGAGATGGAACTGGATTCGGAGATGAGAACTCTCGGCGCGGATCTCGCGGTATCAGTGAAAGATATGCCTGTTCACTCCGCTCTCATCGATGGAGGTTACAAGCTCACAACTAAAAAGAAGGCGCTCACGGAAGGTCGCATGCAGGAGACGGACGGAGACTTCGATGATGCCGGGGGTTTACATCCCTCAGTATTTGGCGGGGACACGATGCCAGACGTAGCAGCGCAGGCGCTCGCCGGGCTTCAGCAGGATGGGCAAGTCATACTGCAAGAAGGGACTGTCTCGGAACTGTATGATGCTCTCGCTCAAGAGTGGCAGCAGGTGCAGGAGAATCGCCAGAGGAATAAGGAGGCGAAGAGCAATATCCGCAACACCGCGAAGCAAGCTCGCACCGAGGCTAATGAATGGCTGGAGGCGGAGGTCGCCAAGCAGAAGAAGCACTACAACCCAGTAGCTCGCATTCGTCGCTCGCTGGTGATGTATGATGCAGTCCTTAAAACCCTGCCGCCTGAATTGCGCGGAAAGATGGGCGGGTTCGTCCAGATCGGGAAACTGAACAGCGATCAGAAGCGACTCGAATTCCTCGAGAAGAAGCTGGAGCAACTGGATGTCGAGGTGGACAAGTGGATCTCAGGGAAGCACCGCAAGCAGATCGAGAAGATCTTCAAAGCCAATCGCCCGAAGAAGAAGTCAAGCGGTCAAGCCAAGGTGGACTCAAATTTCAAGTTCGCGGATCTCGTAATGAAGATCGAGAAGCTCTCGAAGCTTACGCGGGAGGAGGTCGAGGCTAAGATCCTGAAGATTGACGGCAAGCTTGAGACCGAGACGGATGAGGCTGAGATTCAGAAGCTCACAGAGAAGCGGGATAACCTGGCCGTATTTGGCAACATCGACGGCATGAAGGCGAATGCCTTGGGTGACTTCTACCAGAACCTCAACACGATCCACAGGCAGGGCAAGCTACTGAAGGCCATGTCAGATGAGCAGTTCAATCAGTTCCTTGAGGAGACGATCTCGATTGTTAATAACGATGTCACTGGTGGGCGAGGGGATCTCAATCAATCCGATGCTAAGCTGCTGAAGGATGCTCGCCGTAAGAGGAAGATCAACCTCAAGTATCTGGGCGCGGAACATATTGAGCTTGAGGGCATGAGCGACTTCCAGCGGAAGAACATCTCGTTCGAGTGGTTGATGAATAATATCTCTCGCGGCAATAAGGATGCTGAGACGATGAAGAGTAAGACGCATGAGCGGCTCTCAACCATGGTTCATCTCTCGACAACTCGGGAGGATCGCGCCAACATGGAGACTCAGGAGGAGTATCGTGAGATGATCGGTGAGATTTTCGGCGTTAAGGTTGGTGGTCAACTTAGTATCGGGACAGGCATTGAGGATGTGATGGCTGAACTGGAGCGGATCGATGAGACCAATATCTCCAAGATGGAGTATGGCAAGGATGGTCGTTCATCAACCAAGAGACTCCCAGCTTCCAAGGTGCAGTCCATCCTGAATGGGGAAGCCACCATTGAGGCGCTCGGCATAAGTGAAGCGGACTGGGCAGCGATACAGGCGCGATATGCTGAGATCCAAGAGAGTGGCAAGAAGATCAAGTCGAACACGCGGGTGGAGTATGAGTCTCAGCACCAGGGTAAGGCGCAGAACATGGCGCTATCGCAATCTCAGGCGCTCAACCTGACAATGCTCTGGAGGCAGGAGGGTCTCAAGGGTTCGATGGAGCATGAGGGATACTCGGAGCAGACCATGAAGGACATGGAAGAATTCCTCTCGCCAGAATCAAAGAGGCTCCGCGAGTGGCTCACGATCAAATACGAGGAGAACTACCACAAGATTAACGAGGTATTCCGCGTACAGAATGGATACAGCCTACCGAAGACGGACTTTTACTCACCTGCTGTGCGTATCGCTCAGAAGGAAGCGAAGGAGATGAGCATCGACAGTGAGGGTAGGCAGGCGATGTCGGTCGATCCAAACTTCACGATCACTCGAACAGCGAATAAAGCTCCGATGGATCAGGAGGCAGGAGCACTCAGCATCTACGTATCTCACACCCTCCAGACAAATCACTACACATCTTGGGCGGACACAGTGAAGACACTTCGCTCCGTCTTCTCGGATCAAACGCTACGGGATAATATCAAAGGGTATGTGGGTTCAGATGCAATCAAGACCATTGAGGAGCGAATTCAGTGGTTCGCCGATGGAGGCAACCGAAAGGCGACACACATCGCGTGGATGGATAAGTTGAGAGCGGCGCACACCTACAACTCCCTATCCTTCAAGTGGTCTATCATGGTGAAACAGTTGACCTCTCTACCAGCATACGCGTTTGATATGGGAATTGGGAACTTCGCCAAGTATAGCGCCCGGTTCATGAAGCATCCAGTCAAGAACATGCTGGACATGTGGAACACTGATTACGTTCAGACGCGATTCAAGAAGGGTTACGAGCGTGATGTGATCGATGGATTAAGATCCAAGGCTGGCGCGAATAAATTCAAGAAAGCTCTACAGGTTGGCATGCTCTCCGGCAAACTAGGTGACATCGCTCCCGTGATGATCGGGGGGTGGATAGCTCGCGAGCACGCGTATGATCAAGCGAAGCGTGACGGCATGACAGATGCAGATGCCAAGCGCAAAGCTGAGATCGTCTCCGAGATGGTGTCGGATCGCTCACAGCAGGCTGGTGGGCTGAAAGACCTATCCTCCTTCCAGGGTGATGGGTCGGTCTTCAAACTCTTCACGATGTATAAAACCTCTCCCCGTCAATACTACGCCAACGTGTATGAGTCCGGCTTGGACATGCTCGCGGGAAAGAAGAAGGGGAAAACTCAGTTTGCGAGAAGGGCTTTCATTGCTCACATGCTCCTCCCGCTCGCCTTCCAATTCGTCAGTGATGTCACGCGCATGGGTCTACGTCCAGATGATGAGGATGCTTTCTCTGGAGAGAATTACCTGAGAGCAATGCTCCTCGGGCCACTGAATGGCTTGTTCATTGCGGGTGATGCGATTGATATAATGATTAGCGCCATCTCCGGGGCTAAGGTATGGGCTAAGGAGATTCCGATACTCGGTGGGGTGATGGAACTATCGAGAGGTGGAGACTTTGAGAAAGCAGCGGACAACATAATCAGGGGTATCGGCAAGCTGACTCCCGGCGCATTCACCTTCTACGACATCATTACAGATGAATACAAGAGACTCATGAATTGATCGGTGTCGCAATCCTCTGTCCTTCACTTACAACTAAAAACCAGATACCAAAGATTCTATGTCACTTCCAGACGTTACACCAATCGCCTCCTATCAAGGGAATGGCAGCACCGTGACTGCTTACCCCTTCCCATTCAAGGTGTTATCAGCTTCACATGTCAAGCTGTATATTGACGGGGAGCTGTCGAATGATGCCATCACGGTGACTGACGTTGGGGAGGAGTTTGGAGCATCGGTCACCACCAGCGTGGGATATAGTGACCAGCAGACCGTGACGCTGCGCCGCGAGGTCCCCTTCTCACAGGAAACTGATCTGGTGGAGGGCGGTAGACTGCGCGAGGAAAGCTTGGAGAGTGCCTTTGATTACGGGGTCATGCAGGCCCAACAGCTAAAGGAGGAACTGGGCCGCACGGTCCAGCTACCACCAGGCAGCGCGGGTTTAACTCTTCCAAGCTCCACCAATTCCACGGTTGGTCAGGATGAGAATGGGGATCTAGTTAGCCGAACCGCTGAGGAGGAGCTTGATCACCTTGGCGTGGGTGAGGCAGCTACCGAGGCGGCAGCATCGGCAGTAGCGGCGGCAGCTAGCGAGACCGCAGCAGGGATCAGCGAGACCAACGCAGCAGCCAGCGAGGATGCAGCCGTTGCAGCACAAGCCCTCTCCAGCGCCACATTGCTGGATCTGTCTACTCGGTCCTTCCCAGTGGTGCGGATTGGCAAGAAGTCTGGAGAACCCGACATCACATCAGATGTGACAATCAACTTCCCCGGCGGGGGGTCGCTCACTCTAAAGCACTCAGAGAGACCATACAGTGAACCCAACGCCATCAATGCCAATGGCTCGGGTCAGGATATAAGCTATTACATCGGGAGCATTATCGACATCATCAACGGCGACGTAACAGATGCGGAGACGGATGAGGATCACGGGTTGTCACTAGGTTACACCAACGTGAGCAACCCCACACCCATTCCCGCTTGGAGCGCAAAGCTCGCCACTTCCGAGGGGGAGACTGTCACTGGCCTCGCGGATCTCACCTACTACGGATCAGATCAAACCGAATTCACAGTCCCCCTTCCTTTGGAGGTCAAGGCTGGCGCGGATCTAGCACCGCCTGAAGATTTGCCTTTTGCACAAAAATCAACCATTAACTCTGGCAGGTTCGGTGGTTACACCCCCCTGATCGAGCTGCCAACTTTCGACGATAATCCCTCCGTCACACACCCTGATGTCATCGAGCCACCCAATGGCTTCCTGGGTTATAAGTATGTGATGGCATACACTCCATTCCCGAATGCCCCACGGGAGAATCCCGAGATTGCATTCTCGCAGAACGGATACGATTGGGTGAAGCATCCCGACTATCCTGATCTTGCTGACCCCTTGGTATCCTATGCCGAAGTCACCTCGACCACGCTCGGCGCTACGGTTGGAGGATGGGCTGCGGATACCCACCTTACCATGCTCCCCAATGGGAACCTCGCGTGCTATTTCATCATCGCTCAGTCTACTGGTGGAACAGGATACGCAGGCAATTTCATGGTGGAGATCACCACCGAGGGGACCAAGAAGAGTAAGGTTGCCACCACACCAGTGACCACATCCGTTGACGTTCCCCGCACAGGTAACGGCTCACCCTCAATCATTCAGGAGGAGGATGGAACCTACACCATGTTCGGCACTGACAGCCGAGGGGACGGGTTGGATCGTTGGACATCAGCCGATGGAACCTCATTCACGTGGCAGGATCGGGTGACCTTTAACAACTACGATCATGCTGACTTTAAAATTTGGCATGCGAATGTAAAGAAAGTCGCGGGTCGATACCATGCATTGCTCTTCGACGATCAGCCTCGCAGCGGTGATTTCGGAGTGGGGGGGGTTCCTTGCTACTATGCCTATAGTGACAACGGTACGAGCTGGTTTGCGGATCACTCCAAGGCAGCGGTGAAGCCGACCGGCAACGGAGATGGCTATGGATTCTATCGCTCCGCATTCCTGCCGACTTACGACAGTCAAGGCGATCTGAAGTGGAAGGTTTGGATGTCCTGCATCCCGAATTACAACTCATACACTACGCTCCCAGCCAATCCCTCGAGCGCAGACCAATGGCTCATTAGTCACCGTGATAATGTCTCATTCATCAAGGAGGAGCGCCCACTTACCTACGAGGATCTTATGCGTATCCGTCTCAACTCCAGCGATCTCAGCACGGTAGCGGGAGACTGGGCAGTGTTCACTAATAGCGGAGGGTCAGCTAACACCACCGAGTCCAAGCAGGCCGGGTTGTATCTGACCACGGGATCAAGCGCAACTTCATGGGTCTTCTGCAAGAATCTACAGAATAACAATGCGGCTCCATATGCGGAGTTCGACAACGAGAATATGCGCTGGGACAACGACATCGAGCTTGCATACAAGTTTAAGATCGTCACCAACAACGCAAACACGATATTCCAATCTCAGCTAGGAAACTTCAACAGCAGCCATCAAAGCCCCACAGATCTTGTCACCTCTGGATTCGGATTCAAAGTCGTGAACAGCAGCGTCTTTGTTGTCGCGCACGATGGCTCCACCCTTGTCGAGACTAATACGGGCGTAAATGTTTCATCGACAGATATTAACACGCTGCGTCTTCGCTCGCGGGGGGCTAACTCGGTTGAGTGGTATATCAACGGTGTCACAGGGGCAACCACTCATGGCCCGAAGAATGTCCTTCTTGACAACCGTCACGCCTTGTCGGTATGGGCTGAGAATGACGGCGTTAATACCGGCGCGGGGGGATGGATCGTATCCAAGGCTATCATCACCAACCTTCGGGAGACTTTTTAGAAATCATGATTGAAAAACTGAAATCCAGAAAACTATGGGCCGCTGTGCTCGCCGCCGTTATCACAACCATTGGTGATCACCTTGGTTTAACCCCTGATCAGCTCACTGCTATCAACACTGTCATTGCCGCATACATCATTGGCCAGGGCGTTGCAGATGCAGGAGCTGGAAGATCCCAGAGCTAATGAAGAGACTGATCGCACTCAGCATCCTCTCGTTCGGTCTCGCGTCATGCGGATCGGTCGAGGGCTTCTCTGCTACTTTCAACGTGCCGCTGCCGGATCAGTTCGGTGGAGGTAGCATCCCTATCACTATTGAGAAATAATGAGAACCCCGCGACTTAACGAGGACGAGCTGCGTGAGATTATCGCTGTCAATGGCGTGGATTCCACGGTCGTCTCGTTGGTCGCGATAAGAGGATACTATCTCGACTCCATGGGGACTCCGGGAAAGAATGATCGACGCTTGTATGATGATGCTATCTTCATCGTCCACCCTGATGGGGTCGAGCGTTATCAGGCTAACACTGATCCGAATGGCTGGCGCAACAAGACTAGCAAGCGAAAGGGGATGGCTATGCTCAAAACGGGCATCCACCGCTTCGGCAAGGGGACACACAAAGGCGCTCAGGCGTTCCGTCAATGCGAGCCGTTCACAGTTCACCGTGACGGGGACAGCAAGCTGGACTGTGGCTTCCATGCTATCAACCTGCACTCTGGCGGATACAACTCCACATCCTCCCTTGGTTGCCAGACAATCCCCAAGTCAACCTGGAAGCGATTCAAATCATCCCTCTATTCCTTGCTCGACGAATACGACAACCCCATGAGTCTCAACGACTGGGGTCAACGTGTTCGCTCGTTCGACTACATTCTCCTCGACGAGACTGAGCGACGCAAGGGTAACCTCATCACATCTCAACGATACATCAAATGATCACACCTATCATTATCGCAACAATCGAAAGCCAAACCACCCTCCTCATCTCGGCACTGACCGTGCTGGCTGGAATCATTGGTCTCTTCTGGAAAATTATCCACTCTAATCATCGCGAGACCAAGGAGCGCGGCGACAAGCTGGAGGTTAAACTAGAGACCAACAACGCTCAACTGATCAGCCTGACTGATGAGATGGGAGAGTTGAAGGGGCGCGTCTCACTGGCCGAGGAAGTCTCACCAAAGTTAGACACGATCTCCGATGGCATCACTGCCCTCGCCGCTCGCCTAGCAACTAGCCAGGATTAGTCAACTGGTATAAAAGCGCAATCGGAAAGATATAGCTGGTATAAATGCGCAACCGGGGTTAAATTTGTCATTCAAATGACAAAGGAAATCCAAGAGCTTTCGCGATCCATCTACTTCTCAGCATTCTCCGTCGCCATCATCTCGATCACATTAATGATCGCAGTGGTGGCTTTACTGCTATCAATCTTTGCTGCGGTCAGTCACGACCACAAAGATGAGCAAGTCTCGCCGCCCGTAACTCACTCAGAGTCACACCATTAAAAAATAGTTTCTTTTTAGGAAACTTTTAGTTGCCAACGGGGAAACTCCCCCGTAGTTTGTCGGCGTCATGAACGACAAACCAAAACCAACAAAGACAGTGATCGAGGTTTCACCTGTGATCAAGGACCGTCTGACCATGCTTGCGTCAGACTCAGAGACAACCCTGAAGGGCGCGACTGCTGCCATTCTAGATTGGGTGTTGCCACGATTCGAGTCTGGCACGCTTCAGCTATCGAAGAAGGAAATCTCCATCACAGAATAGACCCATGATTATCGACCAAGAAATCATCAAAGAGCTCGCTCAGGCCGCGCAGGATCTGCTCGACTGTGAGGAGGAGCTTATCGACAACGGTCTCCATCTGGAGCCAGAGTGCGAGGATGCTCATGAATACAAATCACGCATGCTCTACAACGCGCTTTCTGAGTTCAACGCAGCAGTCAGGCTCGACGAGGATCACAACATGGCAACCTCAACCACCAGCCCCTATGCATGATATCGCATTCCACCCCGCAGTCCTGACATCAACCACCATGCTGATCGCCGGACTTATTTTCATCCTTAAGAAATTCTAACCAACGAACAAAATGAACGAACTGATACAAACAGAACAAAGCCTTTCGCCTCGACGCGCATGGCAAGACAAGCACCAGATACTAACCTACCAATTCAAGACCGGCCCCGTATGGGCGCGAATGCACGTCGCGCACGTGGACGGTGATGATTTAGTTGGCAAGGGCAGCACACAAGAGGATGCGCTCCTCGACTGGGCAGCGAACAAGGGCGTGCCGTGCTGGCGTGCTGAGCAATTCATCAAGAAAGGTGGGGACAATGAGTAATCAGATTGCACCTCAGGTTTCGAACCTGAAGAGCATCATCTCCAGTGATGCGATGAAGCAGCAGTTTGCTACTGCCCTACCATCCCACCTGTCCCCAGATCGTTTTGCACGGGTAGCCATCACGGCGCTTACCCGCACTCCCAAGCTGCAATCCTGCACACAGGAAAGCTTCTTCAAGTGCCTGCTGGATCTCTCAGCCATGGGTCTTGAGCCAGATGGGAGACGCGCCCACCTCATCCCCTACGGTCGCGAATGCACACTAGTGCTAGACTACAAAGGATTAGTGGAACTCGTTCGCCGCTCTGGTGATGTCGTAAAGATACACGCTGATGTTGTCTGCGAAAATGACACCTTTACCCACAACATGGGCCAGGTGACTGAGCACACATACGACATCAGCAAGGATCGTGGTGAGATCATCGCAGCATACGCGCAGGTCGCGCTCAAGGATGGGTCTACCCAGTCTGAGATCATGTCCCGCGCTGAGATTGACGAGATCAAGAACAAGTCCCGCGCTGGCAAGTCCGGCCCTTGGGTATCGAACTACGGTGAGATGTCTAAGAAGACTGCCTTCCGCAGACTCACCAAGTGGCTCACACTGTCACCCGAGATCATGGATGCTGTATCAGCTGCTGAGAAGACTGAGTTCGCTGAGTTGCGTAACGTGACCCAGGCTCAAGCTGTCACGGTCAATCCATTCGAGAGACTGGAGACCACTGAGCAGGAGGAGGTGGAATCATGATTGTCCATGAACACCTAGCCCAAGGCTCCGAGGAGTGGCTGCGTGCCAGACTTGGTTGCGCTACTGCCAGCATGGCCTCCAGCGTCATCACTCCAACGGGCAAGCTCTCTGCTAGTCGCATCGGCTATGCGCGGAAGCTCGCTCGCCAGTGTAGCATCGCTGACACGTTCCCGTTCGAAGGCAACAAATACACCGAGTGGGGTCATCAGAATGAACCTGCTGCCAGAGCTTACTTTGAACAGGAGACTGGTATCAAGGTGAGTGAGGTGGGTTTCTGCACCCGTGAGGACAAGATCATTGGCTGCTCACCCGATGGACTCATCAAAGGTGAGGACGGTGAGTGGGTGGCTGGGCTTGAGATCAAAGCTCCGCAGATTGATCAGCATAGTGAGTACCTCATCGCTGGTGAACTGCCTTCTGCTTATAAACCCCAGGTCCACTGGTCCCTTGCGGCGACTGGGCTGAAGAAGTGGAATTTCGTCTCATACCATCCTCAGCCTGAGAATAGCCCTAGAGAGCTTCGACAGCTTATTGTGGAAGTGTATGCCGATGACTACACGGAACGCGTCAGAGAGGCACAGGATGCGTTTCTGGGGACCTTCAGAGAACAATACGATCTCGTCATGAGTAAGCTTTATGTGGGAGGAGGTGCGGCATGAACGACCTGCTCAACACATATGGACCTGATCCATACGGCCCTATCAACCCCAAAGCAATCGCGATGGGTGAAGGTGACATGGAACCAGTCGGCTACCCATCGAAGCCTGAGCCTGACAAGCATGCAAAACGCAAGGCTATCCCGCTATTCAGTGGTGTGTTCCAATACTTCCCAAAGGCCCTCTGTGAGGTTGCCAAGTGCAGCCAAGCGGGGTCAGACCAACATCACCCAGGTCAGCCACTCCACTGGGATCGCGCTAAGTCTAGTGACGAGCCTGATGCTCTATTGCGGCATTTGCTCCAGTATGACCAACTCGATGATGACGGGATGCTTCATGCTGCCAAGGTCGCATGGAGGGCGCTCGCTCTCCTTGAGAAGACAATCGAAGCTAGAGGGGAAGATCCATTGTCATGATTGAGCTATTCGTTCAAGGTCACCCGAAACCTCAACAGAGACCTCGCGTCTCGGTTCGAGGTGGACGGGGCTTCGCGTATAACGCTGACTCCCAAGCAATGAAGGAGTGGAAGCAGGCGCTAGACTCTGCCCTGTCTGAGATCCCCGAGCGTGGGATCGAGGGGCCGGTAGAGGTGATGCTGCACTTCTCCCTACCTCGTCCTCGGTCTCACTATCGTGCCGGGAAGTTCAGTCATCTGCTGAAGGACTCAGCGCCCGAGGATCACCAATCCCGATGCGACATCGACAATATCTCGAAGGTCGTTTTGGATAAAATCACGCGTGCCGGTATCTGGATTGATGATTCACAAGTCATTTCTTTAACCGCCTCGAAGCGATGGAGCGACTGTCGCTCAGGGGGTTGCGAGATAACCGTTATCGACTGAGAAAATAATTAGCATTTATGTGTTGACCAAAACCAATAATTCTGTAGATTTCCAACACATCACCTGTGGCGGGTATCAAAAGAGTTTCAAAGCTCCCTTGTCTGACCAAACCCGCCACGGTATTAATCACGGTCTACACAAGGGGGCTTTCTTTTTTGATTCAATGAACCACAGATACCAAAACCAAGACAGTCCTTGCCAATTGTGCGCAAGGCTCGCAGAGGAGAACGACCTCCTACAGCAGCAGCTAGACCTAGCTACCTCTGTGATCGCTCACCAGATTGAAATGCTGGAAGAGATACGCGATGAGGTCGAGCAGGCTAATTTGAAGCACCTGAATGACTTCGGCTTCCGCAACTAAAACAATCTTATGAAAAACAATACAAGCGCTATGAGCGCAAAACTAGATACGCAGATCGCCTCCGTTGAGGCTGCTCTGGAGATTAACTCGAAACGTAAAATCCTTCGGGTCAAGGTGGAGGAACTTCTCGAACAGGTGTTCCCTTGTGATGAGCCAGATGATGGTCATGACTGGGTGAACGATGCGATGGAGTTCTTTAGATTCGGCGTTGAGGATGTCCTTCTTGAGGGGCTTCGCTGGCCGGGGTATGAGGTTGATGAGGTTGACCCCGTTGAGCTAAAGGAGTTTTTCGACGAACTGGGTTGCCCTCGTCAGATTGCTTATGATCGTCCCTTGGAGAAGACTCCTGTTCTCGACGAGTTGATCTCTGAGGTTCCCGATGAGATGGATCACCCGGCGACAGAGAAGGAGCTTCGGGCGTTTTTCTCCAGCACTAGAGAGATGTTAAAGGAGGATGGCAATGAATAGTAATCGAGGATGGATCAAGCTGGATCGCGCTATCTTCGACTGGGGTTGGTATACCGATCTGAATGTGAAGAGCGTATTCCTGCACCTGCTCTTGAGGGCGAATCACAAGCCCACTCAATGGAAGGAGATTGAAATGAAGAGGGGGCAATTCTACACTTCTCTCGATACTCTAGTTCGTGAAATTGGACTCTCGAAGCAGAAGATCAGAACAGCTTTGGACAAACTCAAGTCAACAGGCGAGATAACAAGCGAGGTGTGCTCCCGAGGTCGCTTAGTTACAGTCATCAACTACGAAAGGTATCAGTCCGATAACACGCAAGATAACAGGCAATTAACAGGCAATCAACAGGCAAGTAACAGCGAAATAACAGCTGATAAGAAGCTAATAAGAGAAGAAGGTAAGAATAACCCCTCCGGGGGGTGTGGGGGGGGAGAGCTTTTCGATGAAGCTGACAAACCATCCACCCCAGCCAAGCCAAAGAAGAAAGCCTTCGTTCCACCAACCAAGGAGGAGTTCATCGCCCACGCAATCGAGAAGCTGCCAACGCACAATGCGGAGTGGACTCTTGATCGTGTGAGGAGTTGTGCTAGTCTCCAATTCGACACCTACATCGATCAGGACTGGCATGACGGCAACGGCAAGAAGATCTCGAACTGGAAAACCAAGTCGATCAACGCCATGATCCACAAAAAACCGTGGAGCTTCGGGAGCAATCAGCAATCCTTCGCGGATCAGAGGGCCGAAGCATCAAACCCATTCTCACCAAACTACCAGCGATCCTGCTAATCTAAACCGAACCAAAATTATGAATATACAAAACGCTAATAGCCCGCAACCAGTCGCTGAACAAGCGGAACGTGCTGTGATCTCCGTCATCCTTCGCCACCCCGAGACTCACCTGAGTCGCGCTAGGGGTGAGGGATTAACTCCATCGATGCTGCACAATCCAGCCTGCTCGAAGCTGCTCCAGACAATCTATGCTCTGGCAGATGATGAGAAGGCTATCGATGAGGCTACTCTTGTTGACTACCTCCAGAATGCTGGAGAACTCGACCGTGTTGGTGGAGGCGCTGGGATCATGGACATCGCGGGTGCTGCTCCAAACACTCAGCATTTCGATCAGCACATGCAGCTGGTTCGAGATCGCCACACTCAGCGATTCGTTATCTCGGGATCAAGCAAGATTGAGGAGGCCGCACATGATAGCCCTGAGTCGGCGCTCCGAGTCCTCCGAGAGATTGCTGAAGCTGCCGCGCTCGTCGGCTCATCAAAGAAGTGCTTCCAAAACTTCAAGGAGTCTTTCGAGAAGTTTCGGAGTCGCGTCGAGGAGACCAAGAGGGGATTGGCTCCCATTCAACCAACGGGAATTAAGGAGCTTGATGCGATCAACGGAGGAATGCGACCTGGTGAACTCTGGATTGCTAGCGGTCCCACCTCCTCTGGTAAGTCTGCACTGGCATACCAGATGGCTATTCCGGCACTCGACGCTGGGAAGAAGGTTCTGATCTTTACGCTTGAGATGACTTCGGACGAGGTGATCGCGAGATTGATCTCCTGTCGAGGCGGGATTGATCTCGGGGCAATAATGAATTCAGAGGGTATGGATGGGCAACTCATGAAGAAACTCAGCCTACAGGTAAGCGGGATGCGTGACTCTAAGCTCCTGATCTCTGATGAGCCTAGTATGAGTATCGATTACGTCTGCGCTCAGTCCGAGATGGAGGCTGAACTCGGCGACGTTGGACTCGTCGTAGTTGACTACATCCAACTGCTTGACGGTGGGCGCAAGTCCGGCGATACTCAGGAGATGGAGCTAGCTTTATACTCTCGCAGGCTCAAGCAGCTGGCTAAGAAATTGAACTGCCCAGTAATTTCCCCTGCACAGCTTAACGATGACGGCAGGCTTCGGGGGTCTAGGGCTATCGGTATGGACGCGGATGTGCTGCTAAAGATAACTCCAGAGGGGGTCGTCGTTGACAAATATCGAAACGGAGCTAGAGACCAAGTGCTGCCACTTGGACTGCTCGGTAAATACCAGAGATTCGTAACGATGGACTTCAAACCACAGAACCAATACAGAAGATGAAATACTACATAGACAACCCAAACACCCTCACAATGGGCGCAGATGGCGCTACACCGCTCTTGCAGCAAGAGAGGGTCTTCAGACCTAATGACTGCGAAACGCTCCCAGAAGCCATCCTAGGGGCAGTGGCGCACTACTACGGAAGGACCAGCGTCGAGCTAGTGCAACCTGGCAGGGATGAGCCGAGGGCTACCCAGCGATTGACTGCTGCGTATCTAATCAAGAAGATTGCCAAGCTCTCGAATACCAAGCTGGCGAAGCTACTCCAACGAGGGCACGCCTCAACGGTGTCGCATCTGATGCCATCCGCGGAG
>Ga0208792_1000173_pt1 | contig 27543 bp, 43 predicted proteins | sample 14_taG_FD_184087 | JGI IMG/M metagenome (GOLD analysis project Ga0208792, IMG submission 184087) | Marine viral communities from the Subarctic Pacific Ocean - 14_ETSP_OMZ_AT15311 metaG (SPAdes) (version 2) | ecosystem: Environmental > Aquatic > Marine > Oceanic | place: Pacific Ocean | collected...
TGTTCATACACATCTAAATCTACGTTTATTTTTCCTTGATGTAGTGAGGCTAATGAATCTTTAAATGATTCAATCCCCATAAATTCTGCTATTAGTTTGTTGTCTTTCATAATCTTATTTATTATTAAATTCATATCTGTAAAAATCTGCAACATCTATTAATTTTTGTATTAAATCATTTTTGCTATAATATATTAATTCTGATGCATCATATTCATCTGTAAGTAATCGTTCTAATTCTGTTATTATTTCTGTTCGTTTCATAGTTGGTTTGTTTATAATGGTAATTTATATCCTTTTTCTTGCAGGCTGTCATACTTATTTTGATTTTTAATGTATTCTTCTCGATAAAGCCTCTCGTATGATTTTGTCATACTTGTTTGGTATCTTAATTGTTTTTTAAGATGATATAATTCTATTCTTAATTCCTTTATCAATTTGTCTTTAGTTTCGGTCATAGTTTCTAATTTAGTATGCTCTCGAAGGAAGCATTTGGTTTAAATCATAATCTTCTCCCAGCTCTTGCGAGAAGTATCTGCTGAGGTCATCTGCTAACTTCGTTAGCTCAGGATTGCCATACCAATCTTTGATAGTACAATCGTTCTGAACACTACCTAGCATCCCACCACCAAGATAGTTGCAGTATGCAGTCATCTTTTGGTCTTTGTAGCCATAAGGCGTTAAACTAATTTCAACCCCACCACCTCGTGATGTGATTCGTTCTCTTAAGATTTCAAATTGTTTCATAATATATAATTTTTAGATTAAGACAGGTATGCAATTAGACTGCAAACCTGTTTCGACCTGTGAGGTCTCGTCAGTTAATCTTCGTACTCATAGCCTTGCAATTCTAAAGCATACTCCATATCTTCACGTAGTTTCTCGTACACATCATCCCAAAGACCAGCCATAGCCTCATCAATCCAGTCGTAGTCTAGGTCATCAATGTAAATATGGATATCATCTTTGTCACACTCTCTTATAAATTGCTCTAGCCTTTCCCCTAAATCGCTGTCGTAGTAGTGTACATCCTCCTCAATATTGTATCTGTCATAAGGTGGAACGATAGCTACCCATAACTCATAGCCATCAGCTGTCGTTTGAGAGTAGATTGCAAAGTCTGGCATCCCCCCCCAGCGATTAGCTATCTTAAAATCAAAGTGCAATTTAATGTTGTTGACCTGTACTTCAGTTCCATTGTACCACTCCCCAATACCTGTCTTTTCTAGTTTTTCAGTAATTAGTTCTTCAGTTAATTTTTTGATAATCATAATTAATTTTTTATGTCTTTCGACTGGTTAAGAGCCAGTATAAATACTGGCTTTCGGATAATAAATCCTCATCAGTTAACCTGTTAACTTAGCAGTTCAAATTCATCTACAAAGTAGTGTACACCATTAAACTTGGTGCACCGGTTCTTCTCTAGTTCCTTACAGCATCTGATAAGTTCTGAGTAGGAGATACTATCTCTTGTTCTGTTCTGAGTATAAGCCATATCAATCATAGCCATTGCCTCGCCTAGTGTTTTCGCTACATACATAATCATAGGTTCTAATCGTTAGTGAAAATTTCATCCAGTAGATAGCCCTTCTTTTTCTCCAGTAAGGAGATGAAGTTATCTACGTGTCTCTCATCGTTAAATTGTCTAGTGATAATCCAATCTGTACCGAAGTCAGTCTTGAATTTTAGTGTTACCATAGTTGATTTCATAATATTAAATTTTAAGATTAAGACTACCTCGAAAGGTAGTTTCGGTCTGTAAGACCTCATCAGTTAATCTCTTGTTGGATATAAGTCTTCCCATCCATCTACTGCATTATTGTTGTATACTCTTGGCTTTTTGTATGGCTCTTGTTCATAAGGCTGTACCCAAAAATCTTGACCAAACATTTCTCCCCATCTTTCGATGCATTCCTTAGCCTCTTGCTGTGCCTCCGATGATGTTTTGAAGCCGTCTTGTTGTGTCACAATAAGACCAAATTCATCTACTGTTACTACTTTGTACATTGTTTTCATAATATTAAATTTTTAGATTAAGACGACTCCAATGGAGTCGTTTCGGTCTATCAGACCTCATCAGTTAATCTTTTATATTGGCTCTAAGTATGCTTATTATCCAAAGTTTTTCCTCATCACTTAGATTGCTATTACTTATAAAATTTATTGCATCCAATGTATTGCTATTAGTCATAATATATAATTTTTAGATTAAGACTGCCTCTCGGCAGTTTCGTCCTTCCAGGACTCATCAGTTAATCTTCTTGGTCTTGGGTTTCTGTGTAAAATTCTGCAGGCTCGTGGCAACTGCCACATAAAGAATCACTAAGAAACGATGGTGCTGAACCACAGCAATTGCTATACTTTCTCATAATTTATTATTTTATAAATTCTCTTACGATTGTTACTATACAAAATACTAGTACCATTACTAGCATTCCTGTCATACTGTAGTCTGTGAATTGTGTTATTGTCATCTTTATTTATTTAGTTATTAATAGTGTAGTTATACTGCGTCTTTCTAGGTAGCATCCACCTTCCGTTATCTTGGATGTAAGGTCTTCCGTATTGGTCAAACTGGATGTCGTTAACCTGCTCTTCATTGTAGAAGTACAGGGCTAATTTCTGTAATTTGTTCATTGTCAAAATGCCTGTGTTTATCGCAAAGGACTTTATGCTAGGTTAGATGTGGTGGGCAATTTCGCTTTGCCTTTCGCTGTCTACAGCCACCACTATTCTTGTTAATCAATATTTCCCCAAATGCCCTTCTGCTGTAGCTTTCCGAGTATATAACGCATCTCTGCTTGTGTATTACCTTCGAAGTCACTCTCGCAAAGTGATAGGGTATGAGCGATTATTTCTAGTTGGTGTTTCGTGAATTTCATCTTATTGTGGTTTTATTGAGTAAATTTCTAATACTTCATATCCCTGTTCTTCAAGGATTTCTTTAATTTCGACTTCATCATCTGTTGGTAGGTCATACATATTCATAGAATATGCACCACCTACAGCATTGAATATGCATTGATAATACTTCATAGCTCTATCTCGTTATTTGAAAGCCCTTGAATTAGAGCCTTTCGGTTAGTACCATCAGCTCTGTTCCAGGCTGTTTTAAAGTCTCCAATGCATACGGCTTGCATAAAGCCCCCCATACCATCCATAAGGCGTTTCTTTTTAGCTGTTCTTACATCATGCTCCCAATCACCTCTCATATCTTCGTCTAGCATCTGCATGGCATTACTACGGCACACCCCATTTTCAGAGTAGTTAGCGATTGCTACTAGCATCGTGTAGTTAGAGTAATTAACTCCTTCCGGTAGGTATCCCTTTGGATATCCTGATTTCAATTCAAATTTGTTCATAATAATTAATTTGTGGCTTTCGCCTGGTTAAGAGGTCTCACGACCTTTCGACTATTGAAGTCTCATCAGTTAACCTAGATATCATAAACACAGCCCACTGCTGAATTTTGCCACTCGAAGTATAGCCCATGCTTCTCCAGTGTTTTCTGTAGCTTCTCACTACCCCAGTACATTTCAGTATCGTAGTAATCTACCCACTGCTCTGCTTCGCACTCTTCTGCTTTTATCCAAAAATATCCTCTGTAATCTTCGTATCCTCTCTTGTTCTGATACCATATATCTATTGGGCAACCAAGTTTTTTTAACTCGATAAACGCCTTGATTGACTCCGGAGTCATGTGGTTGATTTCTTCTTTACTAAATTCGTTGTTGAACATTTTTCTTGTGTATTGCATAATATTTAATTTGTGTCTTTCGACTGGTTAAGACCACCAATAAAGGTGGTTTCGACTATTGAAGTCTCATCAGTTAACCTAAATTATTTTTTTGATTTAACGTATTCATTAATTAAAACATTACATTGAGAATCATTTAACGGAAAAATTAATTTAAATATATTTCTTATTGCTTTTCTTGTTACTTTAACATTTGATTCTTTTAATTCGATAACAATTCTTTCAATGTTATCTTGATAAATTTCGTATTGTTTTGCTGATAATTCCATAATTTATTGATTTTTAAAAGTTAGCTACCGGTACTAGTATTGCTCTAGCTAGCCTGTCGTTCAGATACCGGTAATTTGTTTGTTGCTTCACCAATAGCCCTTGAATTTTCGCCCTACCTACAGGTAGTTAAATACTTGGTTATCATAATGGCTCCCATAAGGTCTTCAGTACTACTATTGTTCACACAACTTACGCCACAACTCGTTGATTATCAGTGAGATAAGTTAGTAAATTATGCTAACTTGCTGATTATCAGTCTGTTATGTCTCAAAATGTCAAAGAGCGTCTATCTCCGGTGTAAAAATAGTCTAAATCTAGATATCTCGCAAGGTTTTTTTTACTTTTTTTTCGCTGTCTCTGTAATCCCAAGTATAACAAGGCTTTACAGAGGGGCTGTTCCCCATTATTTATTTGGGCTCGATTCACCGGAGCAGAGGCTACCCTACTTCTCGTAGCTTGTAATAAGTTTAACTTGCGTTAAAGGTAGAGGGGATAGGGGTTGAGGGGATTGGTTAACTGGAGGGGAGGTATATTGTAGGTGGTACACATAGGGGCTGAGGTAGTGGTGGTACTAGGGCTGAGAGCTGTAGATAAAACGTCAAAAAATCAGGAATAAAAATCAGGAATCTGCACCCCCCCTGTCAATATAATTTTGCGTTTCCGTAGAGGTCACGTGTGCGTGTGATGGCATAGAGCCCAAATACTACATATATCTAAAAAAAAATTGTATCTTTACCAAAAATATACGATATGGATTTTGGAGATTACAGAATAAAAAATGGAAGGTTAATTAACAACGCTCCTGATTTGGAGAGTGGTATAAGTAAAGCCGCACGTTTAAGACAAGAGGTTAAGCGTGGTAAACAAGTTAGAATTATAGCAGAGGCTAATGAGTTAGCTAATGCCAACATAAATTTATTCAAGAAACTATAGTTTGTTTTAGTTAGTGTTTGATGATTGACTAGTTTTAGTCAGAAAGAAGAGGGGTAGTTCCCTCTTTTTTTTATATTAGTGTTAAGTTAATGTTGGTTTAGTGTTGAGTTAGTGTTGACTTTTAATAGTTAACTAACTGATTATCAAGACTAGTGTTATAAATGTTATAAATAAAACCAAAACGTCAAAAATTTTTACATCAATAGTAATACTAAAATATATATATATATAGAGCGACCTAACTTCGACATGTTATATATAAAATTATTTACTATATTTGCATTGAAATTAAATACACTAAAATTATGAATCAAGGATTTTCTCCAAAGGAGCTTCGCTTCGGAAATGATGGAAGGGATAAATTAATCTCAGGCATCACTCAATTATCAAATGCAGTTAAGAGTACATTAGGACCACAGGGTAACACAGTACTTATAGAATCACAGGAACATATAGGAGGTATTACTGTCACCAAGGATGGTGTTACGGTTGCTAAGTCTATTAGTTTATTAGACCCAGTCGAGAACCTTGCGGTTCGTATGATGAAGGAGGCTGCTGACAAGACAGCTACAGCAGCTGGTGATGGTACGACTACTGCGATAGTATTAACGGAAGCATTAGTAAAGAAGGGAACGGAACTTATTACAGACAATGTAAATAGGACCGAGGTATTGCGTAGCATGAATGAGCTAACGAAAGATATCATAAAGGGTTTAAAGCAGGAATCTAAAAAATTAAGCCAGCGAAAGATGAAGGACGTTGCTATTATCTCTGCCAACAATGACAAGGAGTTAGGTAGTACGATAGCGGATGTTTATAAGGCTGTTGGTAAAGATGGTGTTGTTACTGTGGAGAAGGCACAGAGCAGCGAGACGTATTATGAGACCACAAAAGGAATCAAGGTAGACAGGGGATATTCTAGTCCTTTGTTTATAAACGACCAGAAGAAAGATGAGTGTGTACTAGAGGATGTTCATATTCTGGTATCTGATGCTGAGATAAGTAATATACTTCAGATTGAGGGTGTATTAAAACCAATTATCCAGCAGAACAAGAGGTTACTTATTATAGCACCTACGACAACCAATGTTATAAACACGTTGGCTGCCAATGTGATGAAGAACAATTTAAAGATATGTAACATAGCACCTCCGAACTTTGGTTACAAGCAGCATGAGCTTATGCAGGATATAGCCTATACGGTTGGAGCTACATATTTTTCTGAAAAGACAGGGGATGACCTCAGCATTATAAATGCAGAAGACTTGGGTCACGCTGCCAAGGTGATAGTTGGACGTGGCTCAACAGTCATCCTGAAGGATGATTCTTCGGACCAGGATGCTATAGATGGAAGGGTAGCTGAGTTAAAGGGTGCTCATGAGATAGCTAAGACAAAAACTGAGCGTGATTTTATAATGTCAAGGATAGCATCACTAACAGGAGGTATTGGTGTAATATACGTAGGAGGAAATACGGACCTAGAGCAGAAGGAATTGTATGACAGAGTAGATGATGCTGTATGTGCGGTACGCTCGGCACTAGAGGAGGGCATACTTCCTGGTGGTGGCATGGCTCTGTATCAGTTGGGTTATGAAATTTGTGAGCCTTGCTCACCCACAGCTGATGAGAAGATTGCAGCTAATATTATGAAGTATGCATTAGAGTCTCCTGCTAGACAGATTATAGCTAACGGAGGTAAAGACTTTAGTAAGATATATCCTAAGCCACCAATTGTAGGTGAGGGTTATGATTTAAAAAACGACAAGCATGGCAACTTAATTAATATGGGTGTAATAGACCCATTAAAAGTTACAAGAACAGCTCTACAGAATGCAGTATCTGTAGCTACAACGATATTATCTACTAATGCTATTGTAACGATGGCACGTTCATACGAAACTAAATAGATATGAATTGTCCAAATTGTAAAGCTCAGTTAATATGGGGAGGTGACCATAGTTACGAAGATTATGGTAATGAAGAGGAAGAAGGAATTGTAAGCAACTATAGTTGTTCTACGGATAATTGTACAACAGACTTAATTTTATTATATCAAAGAATATGAAGCTAATAGGAAAAAACATTTTAATAGATGTAATCAATGAGGAGATTAAAACCTCATCAGGATTATTATTATCTTCTGAGGATACATCTCAGTTTAGATATAGTAAAGGAAAAGTAGTTGAGCCAGGAACTGATGTTGATGTTATAAGTAAGGAAGATGTTATCTACTATGACAAACGTCAGGGATACACAATGCTTATAGAGAACAAAAAATTTACGGTTATTCAAGAGAGAGATGTTGTGGTTGTTTTATGATGGACTGGGAATTAGAAATATCGTTTCATTTTCCTCACGACAGATTTATGGTAGGCTGGGAATTTCTGCAACCCACAGAACAATATAATTATAGGACAATATCTTTATGTATATTTATTGTAACTATAAGTTTAAATTTTTAAGTATGTTATATGCGATTGCTTTATTGTTAATTTTAATTGGAATTTGTTGTTGGCTAAGTGATTGATAGTATTATTTTTTACTATCTCTAATTTCTTTGTTTAATTGAATTATAAAATTTCGATACACCTTATCGGTGTATGATACATTCTTTGCAAAGATAGGATTAAATGAGTTGCTTGTAGGAATTTCTTGTCCTTCAAGTTTTTTATATATGCCACTAATTATTCTAATTGTTTTATAAGAGAGTTGATATAGTGCTTTTATATTTCTTACTCTTTTTCTAAACACTTCAATCCATCCATCTCTAAGTAGTTTATCAAAACGATTTACATCCCAGCTAAGCAGCTCATCAAATTCTTCGAACTTATCTTTTGAAAAATATTTTTCTGAATACAGAAACAAAAGAACATCAAGGTCAGCTTGGGTTAAACCGTATTTAGCTTTAATATAATATCGTATTACCCTCCAATATTTCAGGTAATCTGAACGTTGATTTGACATAAATTAAATTTCGTAACTTTGCAACAAAGATAATAAATTATGGGAGACAAGAAAAATGATATTAACTTTAGTAATAAAGCTATAGAAACAATTACAGCTCTTTCAAAAAAATTGGCTGCCAATCGAGAAGCTAATAAAAAGACTACTAAAAAAAAGACTAAGCCTAAGACTTCAGGTGTCAGAATATCAGGTATGGGGCAGTTAGGAAAGTTTAATAAATCTAGTAAATCAACAAGAACAGCATAATGGGAATAGCACTAGGTAATGGAAACGGAATACCGTTTGTAGAAAAAAGACAACCAATTATTATAACCGATTTCATCATTACAGAGATTGATGAATTTTGTATACAAGAAACAGGTGGAGCTAATGCAAGAATGCTACCTGAAAACTCATAAATAAAAAAACATGGCAAATTTAAAATTTTCACAATTCGCAAACAAAACATTAATAACTGACGTAGATTTTCTAGTCGGATATACTGCATTAGAAAACGTACGAATAAGCACTAGTGATTTGTTCGCTGGATTTGGTACAGGAACTGCTAATACTATTACCATGTGGAATGCCACAGGCACAGGTATAGTTGATAGTATAATTACTCAACAACCTAATAACACAGAGATTCGAATAACAGGCGCTCTTGATGTTACCACTGGAATAACTACTGCTGGTGATATAGAAATGTCTGCAGGTAGTATTAGTATAACTTCAGGAGACGTTACAGCTGGCGCAGGTATTGCGTCTTTTAATAGTTTTGTAAAAACAGGAGGTACAGCACTACAGTATTTAATGGCTGACGGTTCTGTTACTACAGCTCCACCAACAGGAGTTACCACTTTTATAGAGTTAACAGACACTCCAAATAATTATATATGCCAACCAGATAATACATTTGGTAGAGGAAAGAATGTTAAGGTAAACTCTGCAGGTAGTGCATTAGAATTTACTCCTGATTATTTTGATTTTGCTTGTAGCGATGAAGAAACTAATTTGACAGCAGGTAACAAAAAATTTACTATTGTTTTTACTAGAGCTTTTAATTGCGTATCAGAAATTAGATTTTCAGTTAGTGAAGCTCCAACAGGAGCAGATATTATTTTAGAAGTTTCAAAAAATGGAACTAGTATTTTTACAGGAAATAATTATCCTACGATAGATGCAGGTACAAGGACAACAAATGTATCAGCATCATCTCAATTTATATCTGGAGGTTATGTAGATTTTGCTGTAGGAGATGAAATGAAAGTAGGAATAACACAGATAGGAAGCACAAATCCAGGTATAGGACTAAAAGCAAGCATGGTATATAATAATTGTCCATGTTTCTAATATAAAATAAAATAAAATATGAATTTTTTAAATACGTTTTGGTATAATACTTCAGGAACTTCTATTTTTGAAACTAAATGGAGAACAACACTAAACAATCAATCAATTACTTTACCTTATGTTTCTGGTGGTACTTACTCTGGAACTATTGATTGGGGAGATGGGACTGTTGTAGCAAATACTTATGCAAACAGGTCACATACTTATATAACTTCAGGGGATTACAATGTAGTAATTGATGGAGAATGTTCAAAATGGAATTTTGCCACAACAAATAATTCTGCACAAAAAATAATTGAAGTACTAGGTTGGGGAATTTATAGTTTTGAAGAGTGTTCTTTTAGTAATTGTGGTAATTTTATTGGAGGTCCTGTTTGCAGGGATATAATAAACTTATCTCCTAATGCTAACATTTCTTTTAACAATTGTAGAGCTTTAACTACTATTCAGAATATAGAGTTTTGGGATATTAGTAATCTGACCAGCACTCTAGGTATGTTTCAAAACTGCAGAAAATTTACTGGAGACTTATCTAATTGGGATATGAGCAATGTAACTAATGCGTTTTTTATGTTTTTGAATGCTAGAGTTTTTAATTCAGATGTTAGTTCTTGGGACACTTCTTCATTAGCATCATGTGTATATATGTTTGGAAATTGTGAAAGTTTTAATAGCGATATAAATTTTGACCTTACTTCAGGAAGTAATTTTTCTTATGGATTGTTTACTGGTTGTATTTCTTTTAATGGTGATGTTAGTGGAATGGACACTAGTACATTAACTTCTATGAGGGATATGTTTACTGATTGTACATCTTTAAATAATAATTCTATGATGGGCTGGGATGTGAGTAATGTAACTGATATGGTTAATATGTTTGAGAGCTGTTCTTCTTTCAACCAAGATTTTACAACTTGGAACACAAGTAATGTAACTTCTATGATGCGTATGTTTAGTAGTGCCACTTCTTTTAATGGTAATGTTGATGTATTTGATACAAGTTCTGTAAATAATATGGAATTTATGTTTGCTAACGCTCATGCTTTTGACAAAGATTTTAGTAATTGGGATATTTTAGCCACTGGATTATCAATGCAAGGTTTTATGTTTGGCAAAACATTTAATAATTACAGTGCTAATAATTATGACATTTTACTTTCGAGATGTGAAAATGGCGGACTATCAAATATTACTTTAGATATGGGGACTATTAAATATACAGTTTCAGGTCAACAACGTAAAAATTATTTAGTAAACACCAAAGGATGGACAATAGGTGATGGAGGACTCGTTTAAACATAAAATTTTATTAGCAGTTACATTAATAGGAATGGTAATTATTGCAATAATAACATCAAAAAAATAAATGGCTAGAATACAAAAGTATAAGATAGATGAGAATGTATCTGGTAAAGATAAAGTTATAGGTACAGACCTAGAGACAGGTAGAGCAACTAGAAATTACACTATTGAATCTTTAGGGCACTATCTTTCTGTTACTGAGCAGATGAAATTTAAGTATGTTCAAACACCTTTATCAGGGTTAGGAACATTTTCACCTTCAGCTGGAGGAACCAACTTTAAACCTTTTAGTCAGATAACAAATTTTGTTATTGCAAAAGAAGATGAGGCTGGACAAGATGTAGTTCCTTTTATAAATTATTTAGTGGGCTCTGAAATCCTTGTAATAAAGCAGGATGACATATCCCAGTTCGGTCATTATAGTGTAATCAGCTATTCTTTAAATACATCTATTCCCAGTAATACTAGTTATTATGATTTAGCATTGGTATATATAGGCGGCAATGGGTCTCTTGAATTAGATGAGTTATATAATTTTGCTAACTTTGTAAAAGCTGGAGACGTAGGTGACAAGACATTTATATTTGAACAGATTACTCCATCAGCAACATGGAACATTACGCATACATTAAATAAATTTCCATCAGTTTCTGTAGTAGATACTGCAGGCACTCAAGTGTTTACTGATGTAAATTACATAGATAATAATAATATAACATTGACTTTTTCTACAGGATTTGCAGGAAAAGCATTTTTAAACTAAAAAATCATGCCAATATTTTACGACCCAATTAATTTAGCAACTAATCAATTAGAGCAAGCTCGAATTGAAAATTTAGGTTCTGACCCAGGAACAGGTGTTTCAGGACAGATATACTATAATACAGTAAGTAATAAACTAAAGTTTTATGATGGTTCAGCTTGGGCTAACATAGGTGGAGGCTCAGCAGCTAATGATTTCTTAACAGGACTAAGTTTTAATACTACCGATGGAGTATTGACTGCTACTGTTCAAAATCAAAGTAATGTTACTGTAGATTTAGATGGCAGATACGCATTAACTGGAGATATTGGAGATGGAACTTTAACAGTTCAGGGAACAGGAGCTTTAGGAGGAACAGGAACATTTACTGCTAATCAAGCAGGAAATACTACTATATCTGTAACGCATGATTCTTTTACTGATTCACAGACTACAGATACAGCTACTTTAACATTTGGAGGAACATTCCAGGCTTATACAGATGTAACTTCAAATTCAACAGGACATGTAATAGGTCATGAGCTAACTACTTTCACACTTCCTGCAGCACCCACTGATGTAGACAACTATGTAGATAGTGTTTCGTTTAGCACCGCTAATGGTGTGTTGACACTAGGAAGAACAGGAGCGTTAGCTGATTTAACTGTGGATTTAGATGGAAGGTACATAGAAAGCTTTACTCTTACAGGGGATTCAGGAACTGACCAAACAATCGTTAATGGCAATACTTTAGATGTAGCAGGCGGAACAAATATATCAACAGTAGTTGGAGCAGCTGATACCGTAACAGTAAACTTAGATGATAGTGTTACATTAGCAGGTCAACTTACCGTAAGTGGCACTGGACAAAATTCATTTGTTGGTCAAGTAACTATTCCAACAATACCTAGTGCAGGCACTGATGCTGCTTCTAAAAACTATGTAGATACAACATTGGCAGGCTCAGGAGCTTTGATATTCCAGGGAGGTTACGATGCAACAACTACACCGCCATCAACAGGTGTAAAAGAAGGATGGACTTATGTAGTAACTACTGCAGGTAATGCTTCAGGATTTTGGACTGTTCCATTAGAAATTGGAGATTTAATTATTGCTAATCAAGATACTCCAGTAGATGATGGCGATTGGACAGAGGTAAATAAAAATGTTGACCTAGCAAGTTTAACTCAAGTAGGTATAGGTAATGTAAATGCTTCTGCAGCTGCAGCTTTAGATGGATTATCGGTAGCTTATTCTGCAGGTACTGCTACTATAGGATTAGATGTTTCTGGCTTAACCGACTTAGGTGCAACACCAGCATCAGGAGATTCATTAATAATTTATGATACTAGTGCTTCGCAAAATAAAGAAATAACTGTTGCTAATTTATTATCAGGAGTTAACGGAGACAATACTTTTGCAGACACTATATCAGCAACTGCTACGGTAACTCATAATTTAGGAACTAAAGACGTAATAGTACAATTGTATGATACGGTAACAGATTTAACTGTTTATGCTAGAGTAAATAGAGCTTCTACTAATACAGTTACTATAACATTTGGAACTACGCCTGCTAATAATGTAAGAGTTCTAATACAAAAAATAGGATAATTAAATGGCAATACAATATTACGATGGAGTAAACATAGTAGGAGGTTTCAAAGTAGGAGATAGCCTTGCCTCATCATCATTTGAAGTAGAAGCAGGTGGGGATGTTTTAATTAATACTGTATTAAAAGTTTCTGATGATTTTGAATTAAGCGGAGCTTTTTACGATAGTAATGGTCAAAGTGGAACATCTGGTCAGATATTGAGTTCTACATCTAATGGAATTGATTGGATAGATGCACCAAGCGGAGGAAGTGGAACTGTAACTAGTATAACAGCAACATCAGGAGCTTTAGGAGGATTAACAGGCGGAACAATAACAACTTCTGGGTCAATAGCTTTAGATTATTCTGGAAATAATAATTTTATATTTGCAAGCAATTCGCAATTAACCTCAACGGAGGATGATGATATTTTAGCTATAGTAGATGTTAGTGCAGGCAGACAGGTAAAGTATATTGAAAAATCAGATTTATTAGAAGACCAAGTGACTTCTGTAATCACAGGAGAACCAAGTGGTTCTGATTCAATTATAAATATAGTTAGTTTAACACAAGCGGAATATGATGCTGGAACACCAGTAGCAACCACTTTATATATAATAACTTAACATGGCTATTTCATTAGGAAGCGGAAGTATAAGTGCTTTAAAACTAGGTTCAACTGCAGTAACCAAAGCATACCTGGGAAGCACTCAGGTTTTCCCTGCAGCTTCAGGAGTGACAGGAGTTTCTATTAATTCTGGAGGATTTATTAAAGTACCAAATGGTTCTACTGGAACCGCTAATCAATATGCAGTTGTGCCAACAGGAGGGTCTGGAGCTACTTTTACTGTTTCTATAGATAGCTTTGCGGTTACTACAGTGCAATCAATAGATACTGCTGGTTCAGGATATTCTGTAAATGATATAATAGAAATAACTATACCAGCTGCAGTGGCTGCAGGAAGAGAGTTTACTAGAGCAAAACTACAAGTAACTAGTTTAGGATAAATAAATATGGCAAAAAAAGGTAGAACAAAAGGAAATAAAATTTGTCCAGCAGGAATAGCCTGGGCAAAGAGAACATTTGATAAGTATCCATCTGCGTATGCAAATATGGCTGCTAGTAAATATTGTAAAGACCCCAACTATGGAAAGGGTAAAAATAAAAAATAATGGGAGAGTTAAAGAAATGGCGTGACCAGAAATGGGTTCGTATTGGAACTGATGGAAAGATAAAAGGTCCTTGCGGCACATCTAAGAATAAAAAAAATCCTGATAGGTGTCTACCATTATCTAAAGCTAAATCGTTAAGTAAACGACAGCTAGCATCAACTGCTAGAAAGAAAAAGAAAGCAGGTAAAAAAGGAAAACAATTTGTTGCTAATACAGCAGCAGCTAAAGTAAAAAACCTATAATATGAAAACAAAAAGAAAATTCCCAACATTTAATAAAAAATCTGATGATACTGCGACTAGAGCAGCTAAAGCGGTTGATGAAGGAAGAGACAGAAAAGCTGATAGATTATTTAAAAAAGCAGCTAGACAAGAAAACAGAGAGATAAGGAGAGAAGAGAGAAGAAAGAAAAATAAAAATAAAAAGTAATGGCAACACCACGAAAAGGAAAGGCAAAAGTAAAAATTACCTCATCAGGTAAAAAGGTTAGTTATGGACAGGCAGGTAGGGCTAAAGGAGGAGGTCCAAGAGTAAAACCTGGTACATCTAAGGGTGACAGCTACTGTGCAAGGAGTTATGGAATAAAAACAAGGCTAAGTAAGAAAAAGCAAAACGACCCTAACACACCAAATAATTTATCTAGAAAGAGATGGAAATGTGTTGGAAAGAAATCTAAAAAATAAATTCTTATCTTTGTAACAGAATATTAAAAAATCAACAAATATGCCAAACGGACCAGGAACATACGGAAGTAAGGTTGGAAGACCAAAAACAAAAAAGAAAGCTACTAAGAAAAAACAAATGAAGAAAAAGAAAAAATAAATGGGTAGACTATTAGTAAAGTTAGGACTCTGGATGCAAGGCATTTGGTGTAAGTTTCAATGTGGATGGAATTGGTTAATAGGTAAACTTATGTTTAATGTTATTTCATGCCCCCATAAAATGTGTACTTGTAAAAATAAATAAAATGAAATCAAAAGGATTAGGTGATACTATAGAAAAAATTACCACCGCAACAGGAATTAAAAAAGTAGTTGATACAGTAAGTAAGGTAACAGGGAAACCTTGCGGATGTAAAGAACGAAGAGATAGTTTAAATAGAAAATTCCCTTATACAAAATAAAAGATGGCATATACAAAACTTACAGCCAACAGAGCAGCTCCAGTAACACCAAGTGATACTGATTTAATTCCTAACATATCTAATCCAGATGGAATAAATAATGGGTGTGCTTTATATATTGGGTCAGCAGGAGCAGTAAAAGTTCAAACAGCAGGAGGTGATATATTAACATTTGTAGGAGCTTATGCAGGACAGTTTTTTCCTGTGAATGTAATACAAGTTTTTAATGCAGGAACTACTGCTGGTGATATTGTTGCACTATGGTAAAAGAAACATATATACAAACTAATAGTGCTTTGATGGATATTGAAGTTACTTACGAAATTATCAAAAAATAATGAACACTCAAGATTTGAAAATTTACGCATTTAATTTCTTAAGCCTAGCTGTCTCATTTTCTCAAGTTGAGATGGCTCTAAAACTAATTTTATTAATAGCTTCTATAATATATACGGCTCAAAGAATATGGATTAGTTATCATGAAAGAAAAAAAACTAACAAATAATTTTAATAAGTCTGAATTTGATTGTAAATGTGGATGCGAAATGCCAGAGGAAGTGTTTCTGGAAATTCAAAAATTAGCATGCCAACTACAACATGTTAGAGATTTTGTTAGAAAACCTATTAAGATTACTAGTTCTTATAGGTGTAAAACTCACAATAAATCTATTGGTGGAGTTTCAAATTCACAGCATATTTTAGGTAAAGCTGCTGATATTCAAGTTACAGATATTATTCCTTCTGAAGTCTATAAAACTATAGACAACTTAACTGAGCATGGACACATATTGCAAGGAGGGTTAGGTAAGTATAATACATTCACTCATTACGATATAAGAAAAACAAAATCTCGTTGGGATAAAACAATAGAATAGATATGAGCAATAATCCAAAACTAAAAAAAAACGGAGGAGAAGGTACTTTTGTTGGTAATTTATTACGAACTATAGTAGGAGTAAGTCCTGAGATATTAAATATATTAGGTACAGTAACAGGTGTAGAAGGTTTAAATAAACTAGGAGATGCTATACGAGGTAACTCAAGTATATCACAAACAGATAAAGATTTGCTTCTTAAAGAATTAGAAAAAGATATTGTAGTAGAACAAGAAATATCAAAGCGTGAAATAGAGATAAGCAAGAGATGGGAGTACGATATGAAGTTCGGAAGCAAGCTAACAAGAAACATACGCCCTTTAGTTGTTGCTAATTTTACCATTCTTATAGATATTGTTATTATAACTTCTCAATGGGGGATGCCTTTAGCAGAGGCATACTTGCCTTTATTAACTACTATGGGAATTACTGCAATTGGTGGATATTTTACTTTAAGAGAGTACGGCAAGACAAAACAATAGACTTATTTTTTTTTACTACCTTTGCGTTATAACTTTAATTATAATAAAATGAAATCAATTACAAAAAAAGAATTAGAACGTTTACAAGAATTAAACACTAAATTCGGAGGTTTAAAAAACCAACTAGGAGATTTAGCATTACAAAAAGATGTAGTGCTTAAAGAAATAAATACTGTAAGAACAGACTTTACTTCTTTAGAAAAAAAACTTATTAAAAAATACGGAGAAGATTCCGTTATAAATCTCCAGACTGGAGAGATAAAAGAAAAAGAATAGAAGATGGCAAAAATTAGCAATACTTTAGCTTACCCCAATCAAAATCCAATTAATCCAGAGGATTATTTAATTGGAACAGATGGATTATCAAGTCCGATTGAGTTACAAACTAAAACGTTTACCATAGCTGGTCTTGCTGATTATATATTAAATATTGTTACTCCTCCTGCTTCATCAGAAACATTTATTGTAAATGGGATGTTTAAAGCAATAGGAAGTAATGCAGGTGGTGGAGTTGGTCCTGAAGTTTCAAAAGATTTTTTACAATGGACATCTGCTGTTACACCTAGCACACAAGTTCCTTTATGGAGAGTTCCTGTAACTCTAAAATTAAAATTAGTTACATGGGCTTGGGTTTCGGACCGAGTTATGGCTATTCCTCCAGGAGATACAATGACTGTATCTATAGGTGAAGTTGCTAATAATGCTATTTCTAATTTTGCTAACTATTCTAAAAAAGAAAACTTATTTGTTATATCTGACCTTTATGATAAATCATATCCAAGAGGGGAGGTTGATGTTTCTGATTTAAATATTGTTTTAAACGCATTTCAAAATATTGGTGTAATATGTGAAGGCAGTCTAAACTCAGGAATATCTCCAACAGATGGAGACATGGAGCTATCATTCTATTTTGAAAAAACAAACTCTATAGCACCTATAGCTCCTGTAACAGTAACATTAAATCCTTTTAATAATAACATTATAGATAATACTCCAGGCGCACCAAACTATACGTTGGCAGGTAATGAGTTAAATGACATTAAACAAGGACAACCAGGAGTTAGCTATCAGTTTATAACAAACGGACTAGCTAATACAGGATATCAGTTTAAAGCATCCGCTCCTTTTACTGCGATTAATCCAGGAGGAATATTTACAGTAGATGGAACTGAAACTCAGACATTAACAGGTGAGATAGAGTTAGTACCAATTACTCCTAACCCCCCAATATGGACATCCACAGACCCTGTATCTGCAGGCACATATCCTAATTTGCAACCAAACGACACTTGGACATATAACTGGACAACAAGTGATGACAATACGCCATGTGCAGATTTAGATTATGTTATTACAGTAGATGGGGTAGAGATATTCCCTGCTGCAGGAGCTAGTTGGTTAACTTTTACAGACAATGGCGATTGCACAGGAACGCTAACAGGACCATATCCTGGAGGAAATATTGATGTAGTGATGACAGTAACAGATAATGATGGATTGTCAGCAACTCAAGATTTTACAATATCAGGATTAACAGTAACAGGAGATACTTACTTTACTTTTTGGCAAGATACTAGTGGTTCTTTTAATGCCTCAATTATAGAAATGGCTAAAATGACAAGTGTTCCTGAAATTTATGTAGATATGAATAAAGGATGGAATACTGGGGATAGTATAATAGAAATGTCAAGTTCAATATTCATACAAACAGGTTATGTAACTAATTCCAACGGACTAACAGCTCAAGCATCAATGCTTGTTGAACCTGGGATGCTTGTTGAAGGAACTGGTATTCCTGCTAATACATTCGTAGGAACAATAACTTACCTTGGCTATAAACTAGACGTTACTTTAGTTGATGCTAATGGAGCAACTGTTGTCACAACTTCAGGTGATGGAGGAAATTCAGTTTGTAAATATACACGAACATCCGCTCAGAAATCTGCAGATTATTTGAATACAACTAATTTAAGAAACTTACTTCAAGATTTCTATGCAACAGGAGGAACTGAAGCAAATGGAAATACAGACAGAGCTACTAACGGTAGTGATGAGTATGATTCTCATATATATTGGGGGATGAGTGGTGAAGAAAGACAAATAGGAATGCTTGGTAACAAAGGGTTTGGTCAAGGAACAGGACCTGGAGAAATATTTGAAAACGCAGATAATGTAGTAATCTTTGGATTTGGAGATGAATCTGGAGGTAGCCAATTTGTAGCTGACAATTATCAAATGGCTGCTAACGACAATGATGCTGATTCATGGAAAAACAGGAATAATGCTACCAATGCAGCTATAATTGATGATATAACTCTTGTAAGGAATTTTATTGGAGCTGCGACATTTACATATAGGTCTCAATTTTTCTGTGCTGTACCGAATACTCCAGGCGCACCTCTTATTGATTTACTTGGACCTAATTCTTTAGTTCCTGCAGCGAATATTAGCAATCCTCCAGTTAGTACTAGTTATCCTGCAGGAGAACAAAGTTATCCTGCTACTATACCTGCTACTGCTTATAGTAATGTAACAATGTTAGATGATTACACAACAAGTACTCCTAAATTAATGAGATGGAGTGACGAGTTAACTGTTCCAAATGGAAGTGCAGCTATACGTCAATTTTGGTACGACCAAATAGAAGCCTCATTACAAGAAATGGGCTTTAATGTATAATTAAATTAAATAAATAATGGATATAAGAAAAATATCTGTCGGTCCTGATTATAAGTCAGGGGCTATGCATTACATAGTAGGACAAGACGTGCTTAGCGGAAGTCATAAGATTCATTTAATCAAATTTGATTCTGAATTAAATTCCTATAAAATATACATAGAGGACAATGATGTTGTAATTCTTTGGAAGGAGTTTAGCTCATCCATGCCTGTATCCATTGAATATAATATAAATTTTTGAAATCGCCAACAGACTTTATAGTTACCCCAAAAGATAATAAGCGATACGCTAATACTAAAAATATTGGAGGTATAGACTTTCTAGTAAGCTCCTCTGAAGAGGATGCTACATACTCTAATAGATATGCAGAGGTAAAATCATTACCTGTAAATTACTGTGGTCCTATAGAAATAGGAGACACCCTTCTAGTTCACCATAATGTTTTTAAATTTTACAACGATATAAAAGGAAGACGTAGAAGTGGGAGAAGTTTTTTAAAAGATAACTTATTTCTAGTTGATTCAGACCAGTTCTTTATGTTTAAGAAGGGAGATGATTGGTATGCTCATGACAGGTATTGTTATGTTAAACCAATAAAAACAAAAGAAGCTATTATATTTAAGAACACAAAAGAAGAACCTCTGGTTGGCAAAATGATTTATCCAAACACTAAATTAATTAGTCAAGGTGTTTCGAAAGGAGATATTGTATCCTTTAAACCTGACAGTGAATATGAGTTTGAAGTCGATGGAGATAAACTTTATAGAATGTATGACCACCAAATTACAATGATATTATGAGTAGAGAGTGGGATTGGATGGATGATGATGAATTTGATAATATTCCTTTGAAGAAAGTTAAAAGAATTAAAGATGAAATCAAAAGAAATAAAGTTAAAGATAATAGAAGCAGGGCACAGAGCGGTAGAACAACTAATTAAAGTTGCAAAAGAAGCGATTATTAAGCATGACCCTGAAGACGACTTGTCTGCAGACAGATTAAAGAATGCTGCAGCAACAAAGAAGCTGGCTATATTCGATGCATTTGAAATATTAAGTAGAATAGAAGCAGAACGAGAAGCTCTCGATTTATCTGGTACAAATAAAAAAGTAGATACAAAACAAGGATTTGCAGAACGAAGGTCAAAATAAAGATTTATATAAAATATTAGAAGACTATATTCCTAAAGCTGTCCTTACTAATAAGAACAGGAATAAGAGCTGGACTTACGGCTACAATAAAAAATATGATTTTATATGTATATCAAAAACTGGAGAGCTTGGAGATATACTAAACATACAAGGCGTTATAGTTGGCTTACCGAAGCAGCTTAAACAAATACACAGTAGGTCTAAATCTAAGACAGAACAATACTGGGAGAGAATAGATATTCCTAAACAGCTAAGTAAAATTCAATCTATATTTCAATGGAACGAAATGCCATCTGAATTTAAAAACAATTGGGTAGATTATATTGAGAATGAGTTTGATAGCAGAGAGATAGGTCATTGGTTTATGAATAATGGACTGCCAACGTATATAACTGGTGCTCATTATATGTATCTTCAATGGACTAGTATTGATGTTGGGTATCCTGATTACAGGGAAGCTAATAGAATATTTTATATATTCTGGGAAGCATGCAAGGCAGATAGTAGGAGCTTTGGAATGACATACTTAAAAATAAGACGGTCAGGATTTTCTTACATGGGGTCTTCAGAATGTGTTAATACAGGTACTCTTGCAAAAGATTCAAGAGTTGGGATATTATCTAAAACAGGTTCGGATTCAAAGAAGATGTTCACAGATAAAGTAGTTCCTATAGCTAATAGATTACCTTTCTTTTTTAAACCTATACAGGACGGTATGGATAAACCTAAAACAGAACTTGCTTTTAGGATACCTGCATCTAAGATAACAAAAAAGAATATGTATGATTCAGACAAAGAAGAGTTGCTTGGGTTAGACACAACAATTGACTGGAAGAATACAGATGATAACTCTTACGATGGTGAAAAACTTTTACTACTAGTACATGATGAAAGTGGAAAATGGATAAAGCCTAACAATATACTTAATAACTGGAGGGTTACAAAAACGTGTTTACGTTTAGGTAGTAGAATTATAGGTAAATGCATGATGGGCTCTACCTCTAATGCCTTGAGTAAGGGTGGTGGTAACTTTAAAAAACTTTACGAAGATTCAGACGCAACCAGTAGAAATTCTAATGGTCAAACTAAAAGTGGATTATATAATTTATTTATTCCTATGGAATGGAATATGGAAGGTTTTATAGATAGATATGGAATGCCAGTGTTTAGGAAACCTGAAACAAAAACAATAGGAGTAGATGGAGAGATAATAGATAATGGTGCTATTGATTATTGGGAGGCAGAAGTGGACAGTTTAAAGAATGACCCAGATGCTTTAAATGAATTTTATCGTCAGTTTCCTCGAACAGAATCTCATGCGTTTAGAGATGAGAGTAAGCAGTCATTATTTAATTTAACAAAAATATATCAGCAGATTGATTACAATGATTCTACAATAACAGAGCATCATATTACTCAAGGTTCTTTTTCTTGGAAGGATGGCATTAAAGATTCTTCTGTAGTATGGACACCTAATAATAGGGGTAGATTTAGAGTTTCATGGACACCTAATAAAAATCTACAGAATAGAGTAATAAAACGAAACGGTAAAAATCTTCCAGGGAACGAACACTTAGGGGCTTTTGGATGTGACAGTTATGACATATCAGGAGTTGTAGGTGGAGGAGGTTCTAACGGAGCTTTGCATGGGCTTACTAAGTTTAATATGGATGATGCACCTAGCAATGAGTTTTTTTTAGAATATGTTGCTAGACCTCAAACAGCAGAGATATTTTTTGAAGAAGTATTAATGGCTTGTGTGTTTTATGGAATGCCTATACTAGTAGAGAATAACAAACCTAGACTATTATATCATTTTAAGAATAGAGGGTATAGAGGATTTAGTTTAAACAGACCTGACAAAACATATAATAAATTATCTAGAACAGAAAAAGAATTAGGAGGTATACCTAACTCTAGTGAAGATGTAAAGCAAGCTCACGCTGCAGCAATAGAGTCTTTTATAGAAAAGCATATAGGATTAGATATGGAAAATACATTTAGAGATTCTGACCTAATGGGTACTATGCCCTTTACCAGAACTTTAGAAGATTGGGCTAAGTTTGATATAAACAATAGAACCAGGTTCGATGCCTCTATTAGTAGTGGATTAGCTATAATGGCTTGTCAAAAGCATCTTTACACACCTGAAACAAAAAGCTCAAAAATTTCCATTAACTTTGCAAGGTATACCAACAAGGGATTAACAAGCGATATTATAAGATAGATGAAAGAAGTAAAAGTAAAAATTTCATCTGTAGGTTTTCCTAGTCAATTTGTGTCAGATGCAGAAAAAGCCACTGATGAGTTTGGCTTACAAATAGGGCAAGCGATACAGTATGAGTGGTTTAAAAAAGATGGTAACGGTTGTCGTTATTATTCTCAATGGAGAGACTTTCATAAACTACGCTTATATGCAAGAGGTGAGCAATCTGTTGCAAAATATAAAAATGAATTAGCAGTTGATGGAGATTTATCTTACCTCAACTTAGACTGGACTCCAGTCCCTATACTTCCAAAATTTGTAGATATAGTAGTTAACGGAATGTCAGACCGATTATTTAAGGTTAAGGCATACGCTCAAGATGCTCTATCTCAAGGAAAAAGAAGTAAGTATCAGGATATGATTGAAGGTCAAATGGCTGCTAAAGATATCTTATTAGATATTAAGGAGATGACAGGAGCAGACCCTTTTACAATGGACCCTGATTCTTTACCTGAGAATGATGAGGAGCTTACTTTATATATGCAGCTTAACTATAAACCTGCTATTGAAATTGCAGAAGAAGAAGCTATAGATACTATGTTTTCTGAAAATCATTATCAGGATATTCGTAAGCGAGTTGATTATGATTTAACAGTATTAGGAATAGGAGTTGCAAAGCATGAGTTCTTGCCAGGTTCTGGTGTAGAAGTTAAATATGTTGACCCTGCTAATGTAGTATATAGCTATACTGAAGACCCTCATTTTAAAGATTGTTTTTATTGGGGGGAAATCAAAAATGTTCCTATAACAGAATTACTTAAGATAGACCCTAAGCTTACTAATGATGATTTAGAAAAAATATCTAAATACAGTCAGAGCTGGTATGATTATTATAATGTAGCACAGTATTATCAAAATGATATATTCTATAGAGACACTGTAACATTGATGTATTTTAATTATAAGACCACTAAGAAGATGGTATATAAGAAAAGAATATCAGAGAACGGTGCTGTTAAAATGATAGAAAAAGACGACCAATTTAATCCTCCACCAGAAATGATGGAAGATGGAAAGTTTGAAAAAGTTTCTAAAACTATTGATGTATGGTACGAAGGTATTATGGTTATGGGAACGGATATATTATTAAAATGGGAACTTGCAGAGAATATGGTTAGACCTAAGTCTTCTTCTCAGCATGCTCTACCTAATTATGTAGCGGTAGCTCCAAGAATGTATAAAGGAGTTATTGAATCTTTAGTTAGGAGGATGATACCTTTTGCAGATTTAATACAAATTACTCATTTAAAATTACAACAGGTTATAGCTAGAGTTGTACCTGATGGAGTGTTTATTGATGCCGATGGATTAAATGAAGTAGATTTAGGGACAGGTCAGGCTTATAATCCTGAAGATGCTTTAAGGCTTTACTTTCAGACAGGTAGTGTTATAGGTAGAAGCTATACACAAGACGGAGATTTTAACCAGGCTAGAGTTCCTATTCAACAGCTTACATCTAATAGTGGTGCTAGTAAAACACAAATGCTAATTACAAACTACAATCATTATCTTAACATGATTAGAACTGTAACAGGTTTAAATGAAGCTAGAGATGGTTCAACACCAGACCCTAATTCTTTAGTAGGATTACAGAAGTTAGCAGCACTTAATTCTAATACAGCTACACGTCATATATTACAAGGTAGTTTATATGTTTATAGAACATTAGCCGAAGCATTAACATACAGGGTGGCTGACATTTTGGAATATGCAGATTTTAAAGAAGATTTTATAAGCCAGATAGGAAAATATAATGTGTCTATTCTAGGTGATATATCTGATTTATACATTTATGATTTCGGAGTTTTTATTGAGGTGTCTCCAGATGAAGAGGAAAAAGCTCAGCTTGAACAAAACATTCAAACTGCTTTATCTAAGAGTGATATTAATCTTGAGGATGCAATTGATATAAGGGAATTAAAAAATATAAAATTAGCTAATCAATTATTAAAAGTTAAGCGTAAACAAAAGCAAGAGCGTGATGAAAAAAATGAGATGATGAAGCAGCAAATGTTAGCTCAGCAGCAATTAAAATCTCAACAGATGGCAGCTCAAGCAGCTATGCAAAAATCTCAAGCGGAGATGAATGCTAAGATGCAGATTAAACAAGCTGAAATTGCTTTTGAAATAGAGAAGATGAAGAATGAAGCTCAGCTAAAAAGTCAATTAATGGCTCAAGAGTTTGAGTATAATCAACAATTAAGAGATATTTCAGAACAAGCTTTAGCTAATAGAGAGGTAAGTAGAGAAAACGCAAAATCATCTCGAATAAGTCAACAGAACTCTGAACAATCTAAGCTTATAAATCAACGAAAAAATAATTTACCTCCTCAAAGATTTGAGTCTAATGAAGATAGCTTGGATGGCTTTGATTTAGCTGAATTTGACCCAAGGTAAACTAAATAATTTATATTGTTTAATGTACTATATTTGTACTAAAATTTAATCTAATGGAAATAAAAGTAAAAGAAGTAGGTGTTATTGAAGAAAAATCAGCAATAGAAGTAGAGGAAGCTCTACTAGAAAACGCAGAACAACAACACGAAAAAGAATCGCAACAAGAAGTTGTAGATAACAGTACGTCACAAGATGAAACTAAAAGTGATGAATTAAAAGAAGAAGACGTTCTTAATTTTATTAAGAATAGATATGATAAAGACATATCATCGGTAGGTCAATTATTTGATGAAAAACAAAACAACGAAGAATTACCTGAAGATGTGTCAGCTTATTTTGAATATAAAAAGAAAACTGGTAGGAGTATTGAAGACTATGTTAAGTTAAACAGAGATTTTGATTCTCTAGATGGAGACCAGATTTTAACTGAGTATCTTTTAGCAACAGAAGAAGGCATTGATAAAGAAGATGTTGAATTATTAATGGAAGATTATTTATTTGATGAGGATATAGATGATGAGACAGATGTAAAAAGAGCTAAGTTAAAAAGAAAGAAGGCAATTGTAAAAGCCAAGAAGTTCTTTAACGAACAGAAAGAAATGTATCACCAGCCACTTGAGTCAAGTAGTGCAGGTATTTCTAATGATAGTGAAGAATATAAGGCTTATAAACAATACGTTGATAATGCAAAAAATCAGGAAGAGGAAACTCAAAGAAGGTCTGAGTTTTTTTTACAAGAAACAGACAAGGTTTTAAATCAAGATTTTAAAGGTTTTAAGGTCAGTATTGATGAAGCTAACTTATTGTATAATCCTGGAGGAACTGCGGAAGAAATTAAAAACACTCAATCGAGTATCAAGAATTTTATTGATAGACATTTGGATGATAGTGGATTAGTTAAAAACGCAGCTGAATATCACAAAGCATTATCAGCAGCAATGAACCCTGATAAGTTCGCAAGGTTTTTTTACGAACAAGGAATGGCAGCAGCAACAGAGGACGTGACAAGAAAAATAAAGAATGTCAATATGTCCACACGTTCTGCTCCTGAAGTTACTTCAAAAGGAGGAACTCAGTTTCGTGCAATGAACCCAAGTACTGGAAAAGGTTTAAAAATTAGAAGTATAAAAAATAAAAATTAACATTTTAAAAAATTAAAAATGGCAGGACAATTATTAGGACCAAATACTAACCCAGTAGGTCCAGGATTTCAATTACAGCCAGCACCACAACAAGTGCCGTTGGCTACTAATTACATTACTGATTTCAACTTTTTGAATCAGTACTTACCAGATACGTACGAGAAAGAATTTGAGCGTTATGGTAATAGAACTATCTCTTCTTTCTTACGTTTAGTAGGAGCAGAGTTACCAAGTAACTCTGACTTAGTAAAGTGGGCAGAGCAAGGTAGATTACACACTAAATATGCACAGTGTGGTACAGCAGCGGTAGTTGCTGGAGACAATGTAACATTTGATATTAACGATGCGTTAGTACCAGACCGAGCTGCAACTGGCTTAACTGCTGGAACAATTGCAATTCGTGTAGGTCAAACTGTTGTAGTTTCTAAAAATGACGGAACAGGAGAATTTAAAGGTATTGTTACTGCAGTAGGTGTAGCAGGTGGCTTAAACGCTAACCAAGTTACAATTGCTTTTTACAATGCTCAAGGATTTACAGGTGGTACAGGAGCAGGAAATGCTGATGCAACTATCTTTATCTATGGTTCTGAATTTAAAAAAGGAAGCAATGGAATGCAAGGTTCTTTAGAGGCTGAAGATGAAATCTTCGATAACTCTCCAATTATCATCAAAGATAAGTACGCAGTATCTGGTTCAGATATGGCTCAAATCGGATGGATTGAAGTAACTTCAGAGAATGGAGCTTCAGGATACTTATGGTATTTGAAGTCAGAGCATGAAACAAGATTACGTTTTGATGACTATTTAGAAACAGCAATGATTGAAGCAGTACCAGCTGAAGCAGGTTCTGGAGCAATTGCAGCAGGTGGAGATGTAGGAAACAAAGGTTCTGAAGGTGTATTCCATGTAGTGGAAAACAGAGGAAACGTATGGGCAGGTGGAAACCCAACAGCTCTAGCGGATTTTGATACTATCATTTCTCGTTTAGATAAGCAAGGGGCGATTGAAGAAAACGTACTTTTCTTAAACCGTCAGTTTGGATTTGACATTGATGATATGTTAGCTGAGCTTAACGGTTCTGCTCAAGGTGGTGGAGCTAATGGTACTTCTTATGGTTTATTTGATAATGACCAAGAGATGGCTCTTAACTTAGGATTTACAGGATTCCGTAGAGGATATGACTTCTACAAGTCTGACTGGAAATACCTAAACGACCCAACAATGCGTGGAGGGCTTACTGGAACTGGTGCTGTAAACGGTATGTTAGTTCCTGCTGGTTCTACTACTGTATATGACCAAATCTTAGGAAAGAATGCTAAGCGTCCTTTCTTACATGTACGTTACAGAGCTTCTGAAACA
>Ga0208792_1000174_pt1 | contig 27538 bp, 43 predicted proteins | sample 14_taG_FD_184087 | JGI IMG/M metagenome (GOLD analysis project Ga0208792, IMG submission 184087) | Marine viral communities from the Subarctic Pacific Ocean - 14_ETSP_OMZ_AT15311 metaG (SPAdes) (version 2) | ecosystem: Environmental > Aquatic > Marine > Oceanic | place: Pacific Ocean | collected...
GAGGTGTGCGTCGTAGCCCTGCATCACACCTGAACCAATACCCACAGCAGCTCCGAAGAGCGAGGGGCCATTGACTGGCGTCGGGATGTAAGGTTGGATCGACTGTGCCCGGCCTTCAGCTTGGAGCTGCATGGCCTGGGTCTCGAAGAACACGCTCTGGTTCCTGTAGTCTGATTGGAGCTCCAGGCTCGACAGGTACCCCGCCTGGGTTCTATCGAACTCAGCCATGAGTAGGTCCCGACTGAGACCAGCCGCACCTGACTCACCTGTGGCAGCTTGAGCCAAGCCCTGACGGGAGAGGTTCTCACGCTGGTAGGCCTGGGCCTGTTGGCTACTGGCCTGGTTCTCTTGCTGTTGCCGTGTCTGTACCTGCTCGAGGTTGAGACGGTAGGCATTCATCACGTTGATGTTGTTCTGACGCATCTGGTCAGCACGGGCCTGGGCTAGGCGTCCTTGGTGGTCCGCTTGGGCCTGGGCCTGCTGGTGCTGACCGACATACCCAGAGACCGTGGAGGCAATGGACAGAGCGGTGATGACTGTTGCAGGTTCACACATTATGAATACCTCATTGCTACTAGGAAATCGACCCCGCCTTGGGTTCGGAAGGGAAGGGGGAAAGAGAACCCCAGCCACTGGAGCCAGCGAATGTGCAGCTCGTTGCGGGGGTCCACGATGTTCCATAGGTAGTCCACGTCTTCGGAGATCTCTTGGACCACCTTGCGGGACAGTTTGAGGAACGAGGTCTTGTTTAGTTTGATGGCATCAGTACCGAGCAGCCAGATGTCAGCCGCGTTAGCTCCGAGGCTTAGGATGTCCTCGGTAGCCTTGGATCCGAAGATCACCACAGGCACGCCATCCTTGCGGACAACGAAGCACTGGTCTGAGACTTTCATGGAGTCCTTAAGGAGCTCCAGCAGGTCAGCACCTGGGGACACAGTTTCTACTTCCCTGACGTCCTCCTCCCGGAGGTTCTCGGAGAGGTACTTGAGGTCCTCAGTCGTAGGGGTAACGAACTCAATCATCCGATCCTCCGGGCCTTAGGTGCGTACTCAGCCTTGAAGCTGCCAGTTAAGAAGTTCGATGGGAAGGGTGAACAGTTGACCAGGTCAATCCTCACCTCGTTGCCCTCGGCCATCACTGGGACATCAATGTCACCGTCTTGGATGTTGAGAGTCTCAGAGTCGAGGGTTAGGTCGTCATCACCAATCGTGTACTCGTACATGGTGCCTGACGTGTTGGGCGTCACTTCCACCTTGAAGTACTGAGTGTTCGTAAAGGACAGCACGAAGCTGCGGAGCTGTAGTCGCCCATCGTTGAGGAGAGTCCTGACTCCCCCGCTCTCAGTGTTGAGGTACTGGGGACTCAGACGGTAGCGGAAGCAGTACTGGGTCCCAGCGAATGCGGGGAGGTTGGTCCAGTTGCCGGTCACTACGATGTCAGTGTCAGTGCAGGAGTCCACGGGGACCGACTGCCCGGGTGAGTGTGTTAGGTCGCTCATGGGATTCCTTTGGGTAATGAATAGACCCCGAGAGGCTTTTAGGTCTCTGGGGTCGTTTAGGTTTTATTCAGGATGTCGCCCGATTGGGCATGGGGATGATTCTCTTAGTAGGTTGGCTCCGGAGCATCCGCACTTCTTACAGCGGACGTTGGAGACCGTGAACCTACTTGCTATCTTCTTTGGAGGTGTCACCTTCTCGGCGTACTCGCAGGTGGAGCAGATGGATGCTCGGAGTTCTGCTATGCGTATGCGTTCTGGTGAGGTCGCGGGGGCGTCAGGCTTCTTGCCGTACTGCCCGGAGGTGTTGATCTCCCGGATCACGGGGCCACCGTGAAGGTTGGACCAGTTATACTATCATCGCACTTGCCGCCCGCGTTACATGCGGGGAGGGCCTCGTGAGATCCACTGATCTTCCCAGTCGTAGTGTTACACGAGAATCCAGTAGTTTTCTCCACATAATCCACTCCGTTGCTGATTGGGTAATCTAACTCAGCTTTAATGAGCCACTCCCCTTTTACCAGAGGTATACCAGGGCAGTTACCGGCTGTACTAACGGTTATGGAGTCTAAAGCATAGTAGAGCCACACCTCATGTGTTCTCGCGTTAACAGCGTCATAATACCGCCAGTTCCAGACACACCTCGTAGGGGTAGTGTCCTTGTCGATGAAGGTAAAAGTCGTGTTCGCGCTAGTACAGATATTCCCCACATCGTTATCAATGAGGCCGCTGGCTACTAAGTCGCTGGGGTCGTTCGAGCAGTTAGTACAAGGGGCGATGCAATCAATACAGGTGTCGTGGGCCGTCGCCATCATCACAGGGAACAGAGGATCACTAGGAGCGGTCTCTCTGACATTCGTGACGTAGTAACAGACATCATTAAGCTCGTAGATCTTCGTCAGGTCATCCCCAGCGGGGAAGCCCATGATCTGCTCAGTGATCGAGTACTCACCCATGGAGTCATCTTCACACCGAGCCATCCGGAGGAAGCTCGTACCAGCCATAGGAGGTGCCATGACATCGGGGTCCTGCCAGGTACTCGTACAGGTCGCACAGTCCGCAGAGCTAGTGACATCTGCAACACGAAGCACCGAGGTAAGCGGAGGATCCGTCTCAGTAGTGGTGACTACCTTGTAACAGACGCCGTTCCTAAGGAAGACATCGTTGAGATTAAACTCATCATCCTGGACATACACAGGAGGCTCAACGCCATCCGTACATCTCTCGATCCCGTAGTACGTCCCCGCGAAGTCTGGGTCCCCACAGGAGTCCGGGCATTCATTGGAAGCCGGGACAATGAGAGGAACATCATCACAGGGATAGGGCAGAGTGATCGTGGTCTCGTCAGCCACGGGGTCATAGATCCTCGGGACATCATTGAGATCCACTCGACGGTCAAGGTGGATAACCACCCCGCTGTCATAGTCCTGCCTACCCGGGTCCGTCTCGATCTTCTCGAGGTAGACTCCGTCGCCCCGTTGGGAAACGAAGTACAGACTAGTGTCAATGAACCTGAGCCCCAGGAGGTAGTCCCCTACCCCGAGGTCCCACCGAGACCACGCGGCCTGTAGGCGTTGGGGTCCCTGGTCAAACCACTGGTACAGGTAGACGTACTGACTACCTGACGTAGCCACTACCAAGGCACGTTGCTGTGCCGAGGCTGTCATGTCCTTGAGGTCCCCCTCAATGTACTGATCCACATGGCCGGTGATCTCTTCAGCAGTACGCTTCTGGGTGTTAGCATCTAGGCGATACTCACGGAGCCCGACATAGCTGCCGTTCTCCTGCCCGAAGATCACACGGTCCCCGATGAGCTGGGGCCTCGCACGCCGGTTAGACTCAAAGCGAGTCGTAGCCCGGATGGAGGCTGACCCAGGGGTCAGGGGTCCGTTACTCTCTAGGATGTACTGGGTCTGGTCAGAGAACAGGATCAGGTCCTGCTCATCAGGCACCGCCCAGTAGAGCTCCGCAGCTTGGTTGTCACTGATAGCCAGGTCGAGGACATCGGAGTCCACGAGGACCGTGACGGTAGTGCGGAAGAAGTTCTCATAGAACCCTGACTCGGACAATACGATGTCCGAAGCTGTCAGGATGCCGAGTCTGTCTCGGAAGAAGAAGATGTCCCGTGCCTTAGCCCCGATGAGGCTAGGCTCAGGGTTGCTGTCTGCGTCCCCGGTGCCTCGGTCAGACCAGGTCCACTCCTCAAAGCTGAAGTAGGCAGCGTTGGGGGTCCCGGTGATCGTGCCCGATCCATCATCGAAACGCCTGACCAATACATGGGGCATCGTAGATGGGTCAAAGGCATTGTCGATACTAGGGTCAACGGACTCGATCCACTGGCCCTCGCCGATGCCTGAGGCAGCGTCGGGTCTCTCGAACTTCACCCAGTAGGCGTCACCGCCCTCGGGGGTCGAGGTGACCTCAATAGAGACATCGTGGACAGCTCGCGTGGGGAGCTCAGTGAAGAACTCCACGGAGTCCTTAGACGCCAACATTGCAGCGTCAGCGTTGCCGTCCTTGACATCAATCTGGAAGTCGTTCCCAGAGGTGTTCTCGATGTGGATCACGTTGCCGTCTCGGGTGACCACGTAGGTATCCGTGGCCTCCGCAGTGAGGAGGTCCTGGAGACCTGCATCAGCCGCAGCAGTCCCGGGGGTTGACCCGTCTACTGTGGCGGCTCGAGTTGGGTCCTCGAAGTCCGTGATAGGATCTAGGGTTGTCGAGGATGCGAGGTCCCCAGCGATCTGGTCAGTCGTGTTGTAGGGAGGCCCACCACCAGTGGTCAGGGTTACCGCGTAGGCACCGTCAGCGTCTGTGACTGTGAGCGTGTAGTCCATCTCATAGTTGGCTGCTCGGACCTCAACGAAGCCTTGGGAGTTCGGTGCGGTAGGCGTAGTCCCCGACATAGCCATGGTCATCTCAGTGTTGACTACGAACGTGTAGTCATCGAAGGTGACGCATCGCATCTGCGAGGAAGGACTTGCCGGCAAGTATCCCACGCCGTCCGGGGTCTCCACTTGATAGAGGGACCCATCGACCCCGAAGACCGTGATCTCCGTGGGCCCGAACACAGCGACGTAACGCTCAGTCACGTCCCGGTTCATAGCGTGTACGTGGGACTCCGAGTAGTCAGTGCTGGTGAGCACCTTGGCTACGTTCTCGATAGGAGGCCGCTTCTGTAGGCCATCTACGACGGATGCCCAGCCATTGTCCATCAGTGCAGCCTGGGTCTTACGACGGAGCTGCGGGGCCTGCTGGGAGATCCCGTTGATAAGGTTGGGGATCGTGTAGGTGACTAACGCCATCGACGGCTCCTCCGGAGTACCGGGTTATTCTTCAGGGCGTTGTAGTCTCCCCGGTCCATCTCAGCACCACGGGCTCTGGTGTAGGCCACGCCTTCCTGCTCACGCAGCATGGCGTCGATCAGGTCGGAGCCGATACGTCGAGCCGCGAACTTACGTGCAGCACGGACAGTGATGTAGTACCGGAGGTCATTGGGTATATCCAGCCAGGGGAGGTACCAGACAACGTCAGCGTAGATGGAGCTGGTGAACTCGTAGGTGTGGTCTACCCTGTCATACGCCTTGCCCCCTCGGATGATGATGTCCTTGCCGCAGTTCTTCTTCGCAATGAAGTCGATGCGTGCGATCTCTGAGGGTGTGTAGCCTGTAGCGGTGAACGCCTCAGAGAGTACTACCTCATCGGATCCGTTGGGGGTCAGTTCGATCTCTAGCTCGCGGTTGAATTGCCACGAGTCCTCTTGGACCTCAAGAGAAGTCTCTTCGATCACCTGGCGTACCAGGATGACATCGAGGTCCGAGGTAGAGTTGTAGTCCGTGGCAGGCGAGTTCCCCACCAAGGCCAGGATGGAGTTCATGGCCTCCAGTGATGTTCGTGCTGTGATAGCTACGGTTTCGTCTGCCATTGTGTTCCTTGGTTAAAAACGAAAAAACAGGGACCCAGAGCTTTCGCCCTGAGTCCCCGCACAGGAGCCTATTCAGTTGTGTTGCTTACGCAGAGGTAAGCTCGATGGCCGACTCAGGACGCAAGTCCGAGGTGCCAGCGATGTAGCTGCCGAGCAGCAACGTGCCGTACTTCTCAGGCTGATCGACAACCTTGAGAGCCAGGTCCTTCAGGAGGACCGTGCCGACTGCACTTCGGTGGAAGGCCACACCGACAGTGTCGGAGAAGTCAGCGGTGTAGTCGTTGTTCTCACCAGCAACGCCTGCGTAGTTGTTACCGAGGGTAGCAGCAGTCATGTGGTTCGAGCGGACGACGTCGAGACCCATGAAGGTCGGGACCGACGCATTCTGGATCGAGCCGCCACCAGCCCAGTCACGGTTCAACAGGAAGTTGTCCGTGGTCTGGAACAGGAGGTAGTACTGGGCAGGACCCAGGACCACGCAGCGGTCTTCACTTGGGACGTTACCCTCATCGAACTTCTGAGCAATCGTGTAGAAGGCGTCCTTCAGCACGTCAGCGTCAGTGCCGATGGTCGCACTGGTGATGGTACGGTCGGCAGGCGTGGTGACATCAGCCGCACCGAAGTCCGGAGTCGCACGGGCCGCCTTAGCGATGGTACGGATGATATTGATGTCGAGGACCTTGGAGAGGGCGAAGCCCATCTGCTTGGCGTACTCGCTGCGAACCGAGAAGTGGTTCTTGAGCTCATCAATCTCGTTGACAAAGATGTCCGAGGACACACGATCATCGACCAGGATGGTCTTCTGAGTGTGCTGGACGTTGTTGGTACCGAGGAGTTCAGTGCCAGCGGTGTGGTACTGAGCGTCGGTCTTCCACGTCCGGTCAAAGGTCGCGGACTTACCGTGGGAGATGGACTTGACGGTGGTGCGGCCACGCATGACGTTCGCTTCGAGGAACGCAGCGTGCAGCTCATTCATAAAGAGCTGTTCAAACAGTGCATCATCTGCACCGGCACCAAGGTCCTGACCGATCAGGTTAGGGGTGGCATCTGCCATAATTCATTTCTCTTTTTTAGAGGTGGAGGTTCACTCCCTCGTGGGGTGGGTTCTCTTCTCTTGGACTTCATTAGCGTCAACAACAGGTTGTCCGGTTATCCCCCGCAGGGGGCCAGGGCCTATCAGGATCTGCCGTAGGGTCTCTGAGGGATCCCAAGGGAGACAAAACATCAGACCGAGTTTCCTCAGCCTGACGTTAGATTCAGTCTTCAGTGCCTGGCTCTGCGGGAGTCTCACTCTCCGCTTTCTTTCGTCGAGTCTTCGACTTCTTCCACTCAGTCTCAACCTTGATATTCTTATCAATGATGGACTGGACAGTTGCCAGGTCAAGTTCTTTCCGTGCGTCACGGGACACGTTCACTGCCTTCTGAAGTTCACGAATGATCGACAGGGCTACGTGGGCACCAGTGATGATGGTCTTCGGGTCTACGCTCATGCGTCAGGTTTCCGTTGGTTAGCTTGATAGAGGGCTGGATCTCGAACACCCTTAAGGACCTCGAAGCTCTCGTAGAACTTCTGCTCGGCCTCTTGAGAGGGCTCGCCCTTCAGTAGGGACTCCGACCAGAGCCGAAGGGCCTGGCCGGTCAATTCGATTGCTAGGTCAATGTCCTCGTAGTCATCCTCGTCAATGAACCCTGCGTCGTTGAGCAGAGTGATCGAGGTGATGACTGAGGCTCTGGCTTCCCCCGCGACCACGAAGGCCTCGTAGGAGGTCTGCTTGGCCTGGGGAGTCCCAACGCATCCGGGGAGGGAGGCGAAGGCCATGCAGACAAAGATGCAGACTACTAGGCCGCTTAGGATCCGTAGGGGATCAACTGTCCGACTGTTCATCTGCCACCTGCTTTGCTGTAGACGTGACAATACCTGCGACCACTTCGATCACCTTGTAGGCTTTACCCAAGAGGGCGTTGTCCTTAGGCGTAGGGGTCAGGTTGACGATTGCTACTGCCAGGGCGTGTGCCGCTACGATGGCGGTTACGATTGCTTCGGTATCCATTACTTACCTCGGAGTCTCAGGGTTTCAATTTGACGTTGTGTCACTTCCCGGCGATAGGACTCATCGGTGCTATACCGAGGGTCCATGGTTGCCTGGGTTGCTTCCATCTGGGAAGCGAAGGGCTGAACCCCACCCGCCGAGGATCGTCTACCAGACACTGGGGATTTAGGGGGCGAGCCCACTGCGTCCCGGTATCGAGCATCGAGTCCAGCCACGGATAGTTTGACCTTCTCCTTGTCGCTGTCGTTGACAACGTCATTGAAGGCCTGGATCTCGTCAGGGCTTAGGTTGGCCTGTGCCCACTCGAGGCGAGCCTGGTATTCCTGCTCACCTCCTACGATCTCGTAGACCTCCTTAGCGAAGCCTGCTGAGGCCTCAGCCTGGGCCTTGAGGTACAGGTCCAAGCCAGCCTCGTCCACGCCCAGGTGCTTGACCTGTTCGAGGATGGCCTGCTTGGAGTCCTTGGACAGGTCGCCCGTCTCTGCGTACTCCGCGTTGAGGGCATCCATGTCTAAGCCAGCATCGCTGACCACCTGCTCAGGGTTGACCTCGGGATCCTTAGGCTCTTCAGTCTTAGGATCCTCTGGCTCACCCTTGTCGATGCTCAGGTCAGGCTTGTCGCCACCCTCAGGAGCCTTGGAGCTGAACTTCTTTTGAAGCTCAACGTAGCTCTTCTGGATGTCTTCTTGACGGTAGGTTTTACTCTCCTCATCCCAGAACTTCTCTAAGCCTGGCATGGGAGTCTCGTTCTTCACTGCATCCTCGACCTTAGGGTCGATGGCAGGATCAGACTCGAGGGGTACTTCGGGCATCTAGTGCTCCTTACTGTTCAGGTTGCTGCTGTTGTTGTTGCTGTTGTGCCATAGCACCAGCTTGTTGGATAGCTTGGGGACCGAGCTTCTCGGCCATCTGCTGCATCTGGGCCTGCTGCCGTTCGGCTGCTACCTCTTCGGCATCCTTAAGAAGCCCTGTAGTGTCCACACCCACAGCACCGAAGATGCGGTTGAGCATCTCCGTAGCATTCAGGTACGGGAGGACCTCAGGTAGAAGAGGCTGAGGGATGGACCCGATAGCAACCTGTAGTCGCTGTAGGTCCTGGCCCCTGCCGAGGGCCTCAAGGCCAGTGATGATCTGGATGTTCACCAGTTCGTCGGGGAGTGCAGGGATCTTCTTCTGCTTCTTCAAGCGAGAGAGAAGTCTCTGGACCAGAGGTCTCTGGAACTCCTGGCCGAGCAGGGAGTAGATACCACCGAGGGCATTCTCCAGCTCGTGAGCCATGAGTCGGATCTCTTCCGCCGTCACACGCTCAGCCTGTCGTTGGACAGAGCTCATCATGAGGAAGGCGGACTTCAAGGAGGCCTCGATGTTGCTGACCATCTCTGCTGCAATGCGGAGATCCTGGGCCTTCTGTGACTGGAGGGCCTGGACTTCGTCCGGGCTTCCCTTCACGTAGGCACCGTTGTCAGCGTCCTCGAGTTCCTTTGGATTCGTTGTACCACCCGGCTGGACCAGGTAGATGATTCGTGATGCTACGGCTGACCCTTGTACGATTGACTTGGTCAGCTCCTCCAGGGAGATGACATCCCCGAGGTATTCTTCGACATAGCTCCGTCCGTAGTCCTCACCGTCGAGGCGAGTCCAGCGGAGGGGGATGTAAGGGAAGTTCTCACGGGTGTAAGTACCCTCGGTCCCTTGGAGCTTGTTGCCGTTGATCTCTTGGTAGACAACCCACTTGTTCTTTTCGTAGTCCCACGTACAGGACTTGTAGACATCCAGCTCGCCTTGGTCCTCTTCCTTACGTTCGTAGTCTTGGACCTGGGCTTGCTGTTCTTCGGTGAGGTCCCAGTAGTTGGTGCTCTCCTTGACGATGATCTCGACAGGAGTGCCTACCCCGTCACGTCGGCAGACGTAGTTGGAGAGAGGATGCACACGGCTGTCCTCGCCGTCCTCAAGGAGGAGAGCGTTGCCCCCTACGATGAGGTGACGGAAGAGCTCGTAGGCCTTGGGCCTCAGGGACATCCCCTCGATCTCATCGGTAGCGATCAGCTCAGTGCGGAGGAGTTGTTTCTCCGTTACCGCCTTGAGGTTCTCCCCGCCTGGGGCCGGGATCTCTACTACCTGCTCCGCTGCGAGCCTCTCCAGGTTCAGCTTAAAGAAGGCTGTGCCAGGAGGGAGCAGGGTTGTGATGAGCTTGGCAGCTAGGTTGTTCACACACTGGGCAGGCAGAGCTGCGTAGGGTGTGTGGAACTCCGTGGAGCTGGTGGTGCCTTCCTTGGGAATCAAGTAGGGCAGTGTGTACCAGCTACACTCTCTGGCTCGTTCAAGGAACTTCAACCGCTCAGAAGCGAGCTGGTTGTATCGCCCCTTGGCAGTGATGTTCGTCTGCATCTCTATTAGCTACGGACGCTAACACCAGAGCCAGAGCTGTTCGCATTGGTCCCGGTCGTGGGGTTAGAGATGGTGAGTGAGTTACGCCGCACCTTGTTCTTCCGGTTCCTCTGGACCACAGGAGATGCCTGTGGACGCTCAGGAGCGATAGGAGGGGGCGGGGGCGTGGCCGGTTTGACGGCTTCGATCTTCGGAGTCTTAGGGGATGACAGACACATCAGGCAGTTTCCTCTTGGTCATAGGTTTCATGCAGGTGCTTGAGATGTTCAAGAACTTGCAGTCTCCCAGCCTGATACATGATGCTCTCGATGGTTTCCGAGGGCTTTGGCTGGAGGGGTTTAATGTGACCCTCGAGGTGCTTAATGACATCCTTAGGTATATGCAGGTGCTTCATTTAGAATCCTCTGGGGTTCTAAGGGGTGGGTTAATTGGCTAGGATGCTGTCAGTGCTGTACCGCAGGGAGCCTAAGTTGTTGATATGATACAACTTAAGGCCATTCTCAAGGGCGTGATCCACCTCGGCCCTGGCACCGGGGCTCTCGGTCCAGCCTGGGAGGACAGCCACAGCCCAGCACTTCTCCTTGATGACCGCTAGATCCTTGTCCAGAACCTCCTGCCACAGGTGGTCAGGGAGCTTCCTCCGCTCCACGTACTGCTCGATCTCTGGGCCATCATGCTCCGCAGGGTTCCACACGTCCCACTTGAAGTGGCTACGGAGGGTCTCTGCGACGTCGTTGAACAGGGGGCGGTTGAAGTCCTTGATGCCGGTCATGGGACCGGAGAGGTAGACGTACTTCACCAGTCGTCCTCGTCCTGGTCATCCCACTCGGCCAGATAGTTCGGCCAGTCGATCAGGGTCACCGGGAGCCTACCCCGCCGTACCATCTCCTCGGTATGGATGATGAACATGAGGTTGGTGGAGGCGGCGGCAAGGTGGTCCTCGTCCCGGTGACCCTCGAGGTACTTGTTGAGGTGTCGCTTGCATGAGTCCATGCAGCGGCTGACCTCCTGTCCCTTCTCCCAGTTCCGCTCGTCGTACTTCGCTGCCCCGAGCTCGAGGTGCTTCGCTAGGCGTTCGGTGAAGATCGGGGAGATGAGGTCGTAGCGACCCTTGCCTTCCCGGGTGTCCCGGACACTGCCGGTGGTGAAGTCTTCCCGATGGCCTGAGTCTTTTACTTCTGTGTACATTATTCGACCTCCAAGTATGGACCCTTAGCGGTGAACTCAAAGATCTGGAGGCTGCCCCCGTACTGTCGGTTGGCTCGTCGGGCTGCTGCCTGACTACGATAGAAAGGCCCGTTAGTACTGCGGATAGGCTCGTTTACCTTCTTCCGCTTGGGGTCGTACAGAACATACATACGACTGGGGATGAAAGATGCGAGGGCGTGTGCCATATCCAGGTCTGGTACTTTTATTGTGGATTCCATAGAATCGGCTCCTTGTTTGTGTAGTCATACTCACCGTGTCGCAGGATGCGAGCCACGCGAGCTTGGATGATTGCGTCTTCTTCGGTCAGGCCCTTCTTCTCGTAGGCCTCGACAATCGCAGGCCAGTACTCATCGGCCTGGAGATCCCCGAGGATCTTCTCGGCCCTCTTAGGGCCAATCCCCGGACACCCTTTGAAACCATCGACGGTGTCGCCGGTCAGTATCTGGGTGTAGAAGAAGTACTCCCCCGCCTCCTCGGTCTCCTCCTCGATCTGCCAGGTCTTCATGTTCACATGGAGCCCGGGGATCTGTCGGAGGTCCTTGTCCACGGTGCAGATCACCGACTCGGACCATGCCTTGGTAGGCTTGGTCTGAAGGATCCCGAGGACATCGTCAGCCTCGAGGCTGTCCTTGCGATAGCTGTGGTACTCATCAGCCAGCACGTCCTTCATCAGGGTGAGTAGCTCGGGTCTCCGACCGTGGGTACGGTTGGCCTTGTACTCAGGGAAGAAGTCGTGGCGGTAGTAGCGTCCGGTCTTGCACGATAGACACACCACAACCTCATCACTCTCCGTGAGGTCCAGCAGTTCATCCACGTAGGAGGTGAGCTGGGCCCTGGCGTCCGCTTCGTTAGCGAACACCTGGGGATCCTCACCATCACCGTCCCAGTCCACGGCTGTCTCATTGACCGCTGCGATCTTGAAGGCGATTACATCGGCGTCTAGGAGGAGAGTTCTCATTCGCTCAACTCCGATGCCATGAAGTCAAAGAACTTGCCACCGAGCTCCTGGATCTCTGCGAGAGTGTCCAGGTCAGTGTCAGCGTAGACCTGAGGCGGGTACTCCCCCCTACATCGGGGCAACGTGTACCCAGCTAGGATGAATCCCTCGAATCTCTTGGAGATCTCGGTGACGAGCTCATTCGTCGAGAAGGTCTCGATGGGGTCAATCGGCGTGGACATGAGAGCGTCGGGCATTAGATAGAGCATTGATGATGGCCTCAAAGTTTTCACCGTCCCCCTCGAACCATTCGGTCCCAGGGAGTCGGTACTCATGTAGAGTGAAGTGGACATCCGCCTCGAGCTTGGAGTAGTTCTTGCTGTACCAAGTCCTCACCACTGAGAAGGAACGGTCGGGGCAGGCTGTGTTGAATTTCTGACAGCGAGCCTCGGGGTTGCGAGACTTACCGATCTTGTACCGACCGGGGTGGTTCTCGTTACGGAGGAGGTAGACATACCCGTGGCCGTTGGGGACCTTGGGGCTCTGCTCTTTCTTGTTACAGGCGTCACAGATGTAGTGACGGTTCTTGGCACGGTGAACGGGCCAGTTGTCATCGAGGCGTAGCTTGCAGTCGCAGGTGCGACAGCGAAAAGAATTGATGCTCATCAGTGTGTTTCGGCCCAGTTGTTTCCAACCTTGGCCTCTCCTGCTAGGGGACAACGAAAGTCGAGGGTCTCCCCGGCTTTCTGTATTGAGTACTCTGCGATGGCTGCTGCCTCGTAAGCTGAGTGGTCAGGGACCTCCACCTGGAACTCGTCGTGCACGTTGGCACAGAGTCCGTAGAGGATCTCCCTCTCGTCCATCTCCTCACAGAAGTGGATGAGTGCTTGCTTCATGATTACAGCACCAGCAGACTGCAACAGAGTGTTAAGTGCTGAGTGGGCTGATCGAACGTGGAGGATGCGACCGTCAAGACCGAGCAGCGTGTTCGTCTTGGCGACCTTGGCCTTGACTGCCTTGATTAACTTATCGAGGGCCGGGAGGTCCTCCAAGAACTTGGACCGGAGCTGCTTGCCAACCTTAGGGCCCTTGCCCTTAATGTCGCCTAGCTTCCCGTCCCCTGCCCCGTACACGAAGGCGTAGATGAACGTCTTCGCTTGGTCCCGGGTCTCCAGGCCAGCAGCCTTTTGATTCGTAGTGTGAACGTCACCCTCGAGGACTTCCTTGGCGTAGGCTCCATCGTCCCAGCGTGCCATGTAGTGTGCGAGGCATCGGAGTTCGAGTCCGGAGGCGTCACACCCGACGAGCTTCCATCCGCGTCGTGTAGGTTGAAATAGCTCACGGCATCGAGATCCAAATGGCACCCTATCAGATGCTTTAGGAACCTGAGCCATGTTGGGTCGGGAGTGCGTGCATCGTCCGGTGACTGCACCGTTGGTGTTGACTGCTCCATGTATCGCTCCGTTCTTCTCTAGCTTCAGCCACGCTGCCTTACCATCAGACAGTTGACCGAGTCGTTTCTTGACCATGAGGTACTCAGCGATGAGCTGAGCCTCGGGATACTTGAGCCCCGCGAAGACATCATCACTGAGCTTCTCCGGGACCTTCCACTTGTACTTTTGTCGTAGGCGATCCCCGCACTCTTGACGGGACCCAGGGTTGAAGGGGATGGACTTGGTCTTGTGAGGTCCCTGTTCAAGTTCTCCTCTACCCCAGCCACATTCCTCAGCATCCGCCAGCGTGTCGAACAGGCACTCCGGATCATCTTCGTAACCCGTAGCAACCCAGTACCGGCTCTTCATCTCTTGGATCCTCGGAGGGAACGCAGCCTGCAACTCATCCTCTAGCTCCGAGTGTCGGGCCATGAGGTCGGTGTGTAGTGAGCGGGCCTTGTCGAGGTTGATCCCGAAACCATTCTGCTCCTGGAGCCAGATCAGCTCAGCGAACTTGTGCTCAAGCTCGACGGCCTGCTGGCTGTAGTCCTTGGCCTCGATCTTCTTGACCAGCTTGTAGAGCACCTCAACGTCCTGCACGCAGTAGTCAAGCATCTCTTGGCTGAAGGTCTCGAAGCCTCCCTTGTAGTCCTGCTTGTGCTCACCGATCCTGTGGCCCCACGCAGCGAGGCTGTGGGATCCCATGAGGTTCTGAGGGAGCTTCTGCTTCTTGACCAGAGGCTCGTCGAGGGTGTACGTGTCGGGGTGCATGAGTCGGAGGGTGACGAGGGTGTCACGGACTACAGGAGGCCGGAGACCCCAGAGCTTCTGGAGCACTGGGATGTCGTACTTGATCCCGTTGTGTGCCCAGATCTCCGAGGCGTTCTCGAGATCCTCAATCGCCAGCCCGATCTCACCGTCAACGAAGGTCTTCACCTTGCCGGTGTCTAAGTCCTTGGTGACGATGCAGTGAATGTGTGTGCAGTTGTCGAGGAGGTCATTCCCCTCGACGTCAAAAGCCAGTCTCGTCATCGAATGCTCCTATGCCATCGGACTCCAATAGAAGTCCTGTGCTTGGTTGGTACTTGATGGGGATGGTCTGTCCGACCACCTCCCCGTTCTCTCGCCACTTCAGGATGCGGACGGTGGTAGTGAACCGCTCGTCCTCGTCCTCAGCCTGTTGGTTCCGCTCGAGTCCAATCATGTTGTGACTCCAGAACCCAATGGACCGGGACCCCTTGAAGTGTCGGATCTTCACTCGACCGCCCTCCTCGTGAGGTGTTCCCTCAGGAGTGGTCAGGTGACTCACGAGGTGGAAGACCACCTGGAGTTCCTGTGACAGGCCCGCAACCTCGGCCATGATGTGCTCGAGGGCTTCCTTCTCGTTCTCTTCTGCCGCCGCCATCGCCGTGAGGTGGTCGAGGTAGATGTGCTGGGCACCGAGGCTCAGAACCATGTAGCGGATCTTGGCCTTGATGTTCTCCCAGTCCATGGATCCGAAGTGGTTGTAGAGGAACAGAGTCCCCCGGTCCCCAATGGACCTCACCGTCTTCTCCAGTTGCTCAGAGTCCCAGCCCTCCTCGTCCTGAGGGAGGTGGTATCGCTTGCCGTCGATCTTTCCTGCCAGCCGCCTGACAGTTTGTCGTGGGCTCTGCTCGAGGAAGATGACGCCACACTTGAGGTGCAGCTCGTTGAGGTCATAAGCCACCATCTGGGTGAGCACGTCAGTCTTACCGACTCCGGTGCCAGCTCCGATGGTGAGTAGTTCCCCGGGATGTCGGCCATACGTGGCGTCTGTTAATGAGGCCCAAGGGAACGGAGCACCGTGCTGAGGATCCGTGAGGACATCGTCAACAATCTCATTGACTGAGACGATGCCGTCAGGTCTCCAGGCCTTGGCTCCCCAGAAGCTGTCTACCAGCTCCTTGTACTTCCCCTCTTGCAGGGCCTCGCACGCATCCTTAGCGGGGAGCTGTGCGATGAAGGCCTTCCCGGGAGGGAACAAAGCAGCACACTCTTCTGCTGCCTTGCGTCCTGGCTCGTCCATGTCGAACGCCAGGATCACCTTCTCGAATCGGCAGAGCCACTCGAGGTGATTCGCCAGGTGCTTCTTAGCTGACTGTGCTCCGTTAGGAACAGACACGGCAGGCCAGGTGAGCTTAGGGCTCATTGCCTGTGCTGCTGCCATGGCATCGAGCTCACCCTCGGTGACCACGACCATCTTCCCAGCGTCTCGGCAGATGTGCTGCCCGAACAGGGGAGGGTTCTTCTTGTCTCCGAGTTGGATGAAGTCCTTGTCCGCTGTGCGGATCTTCTGCATCACAGGTTTACCGGCGTCGTTGCAGAACGTGGCGATGTGTACCGTCTTGCCCTTGAACTTACCGAGGGAGTAGCGGTACTTCTTACAGGTCTCTGCCTTTAGCTTTCGACTCGGTAGAGGTGAGTATTCTCCCGTAGGTAGGAGTGGTCCTCGAGGAGTATCCTCAGGTCTCGGGGCATCTTCCGATACCTCGCCCTGTCGGTGGCTCTCACAAGAAAAACAGAAGGTATGCCCATCATCGTATAGGGCCTTGGCGTCTGAGCTCCCGCAGTCTTCGCAGGGGAGTTGGGTTTGGATTGCTTCGCTTTCACTCATCGACTCCTCCGCTCTTCACTGGCCTTCCGTTCCTTCTCTTGCTCAAGGGTTCCCTTGCGTCTCTCCATCTCTCTCCCCATATCTGCCCATCCCCATGTGCTGTTCAGTAAAGCATCTGGGATGGAGAAGACGGACTTCTCCCGAAACCTCCGGGGGTACATCTTGCGTCTCATGTTGTTGCTCCTGTGTGTGTGTTACGAATAAAAGCCCCCAGCTTTCGCCAGGGGCTTCTTTGGGTTCATCGTTGGTGAGGGTAGATCACCTCGGCGTGAGGGTACTTAACCGAGAGAGTTCTCAGTACCTCACTCCCAACCTGCTGGTCGTTCGGCTCCCCGCCAGGGTCAACGATGTAACACACCGCGAGGGTGTCAGCGTTGCGTCCTGGGGTATGCCACCCGTGCTCCAGCTCATCGCGTCCTTGCTCAACCTTGCCGTCCTTCCGGATGACGTAGTGGAACCCATTACACAGACCACCGCGAGACCGATGCAGGGCATCAATGTCATCAGCGTTGGCGTCGTGCTCGAACTCCTCGTAGAACACGAAGATGTTCGATGTTTGCTTCCGTTTCTTAAACATCTGCCAACCAGTCTTTGGGGATCAGACGGTCGGCGTAGAGGAAGCCGTGCTTCTCACACCAGCTTGCGTAGGTGGACTTGGCTCCCTTGTAGAGGCGTGAACCTGACCGACTGAAGACGAAGCGGATGTCTAGGTCAGGGTGCTGCTCCTTGACACGCAGATGCTTGACGCGGTCTGCGGAGGTGAAGCGACCCTTGGTCTCGATGATGACCCCGTTAGGTAGGACGAAGTCAGGCGTGTAGGTAGAGGTCTTGTTGACCTCGAACTTCACCTTGAACTTCTCGTACTCATAGGGGATCCCGAGGGACTCTAGATGCTTGGCGTTTCGCTCTTCGAGACCTGAGCGATATTTAGAAGTCGCCATCCGTCTCATCTTCGGAGTCACTCGCACCAGCGAAGACCTCTTCAGGGGCCTCCTCAGACTCGAAGCCGTCCTCCTCATCGAAGGCACTGGCACCGCCGCCTCCTGCTGCCACGAGGTCGAGAACCTGGACAGCGTTGAGGTACAGGGTGCAGCCGTACTGCTTGGAGGTAGGCATCTGGTAGTCGTTAGGGCTGAAGGCGACCTTGATGGTCGAGCCGTTACCTACGATCTCACCGACAGGCTTCTTCTTGGCATCGACAAGGGGGAGCTTCTTGGTGCTGCCGTCCTTGTTCTTCGCCTTGGTCTTGAACCGGAACACGAAGTTGCCAGTCTCCTCGCCAGTCTGATCGTCTTCCTCGGGGAAGTAGGGAGCGTGGTAGTTGAACTTCTTCAGGGCGTTCTTCTTGGCAGGCTTCGACTCCTTGTCGATAGCATTCTGCCAGCCCTCCTCAGCGATCTGGTCGATGGCCTCGCGGAGGTCTTCGGACTCCTCAGCCCCGAGGACCAGGTCGGTCTTGTAGACACCGTCCTCATCGAACTTGGTGTCAGGGGAATTGAGACGAGGCCACTGGGCTGTGCCTGCTGGGGTAACTTTTGATTTTGCCATGTTGTTTGTTTCCTGTGCTTAGTGGGTTGCGAAGTAGTAGATGGCGTAGATAGCAGCCGCAGGGACAGCGAGTCCTGCTGCAACAGCGACGAGGACGTAGCATGTAGCTACTCCTGCTATTAGGCTGAACTTGATCTTGTCGGAGAGGGTCATATTTCTTCTCGGATGAACTGATCCACTGCTCGCATGTAAGGCTCCTCTGCCTCGGTCTTGCGGTAGATCTTCTCAGCGACCTGCATGAATCGCTTGGGGTCCGTGTCCCAGTGCTCACACACTCGGAGCAGGGCCAGGCTCAGACCGAGGGCACACGCCTCGGGCAGGTCGGGGTCAAACTGATTGATGAATCGGAAGGCTCGTCGTCCAACGTGGTCAGGCACAGCGTTGACCACTTGGTCCAGGTTGAAGTCAGTCTTCAACCGATCCGACCCCCACTGAACGATCCCTTGCGAGGGTCGATGATGTCACCCCGGCTGAAGTGCAGGACGAACGGGGTACGAACGTCGATGTACTTGCCTCGGGACTTCTTTACCACGTTGCGGAAGCCTCGCACAGACACGGAGGTCTCCGAGGTGTTGGTCACCTGCCCCCGGAACTCGATGTCCTGGGTGAGGATGGTCACCTCTCCCTCAGAGATCGGAGGATGGAGGCTGCACGCCTTCTCCCCCTCTGCGATGACGGTGTAAGTCTTACTCAATCTTCTTCCTCCAGATCTTGTGCGAACAACCAGGCCTGTTCCTCGGAGTCCTCAACAGACTCAGTGAGGTCAGCGAGGTCAGCCAGCTCATCGAGAGATTCTTCAACCTCTTGCAGCCGGGCCTCGAGGGAGTCGATGCTTCGTTGCACCGCCTCTTTCTCTCCGATCCAATGCTCAATGCGTTCTTCGATGTTGTCCAGTTCCGACATGGTGTGTGGCTCCTGTGGAGGAATGAAGGTTTCTTATTTCTAAGGGGTGGGTTTAATCAACCAGCGTTGAGTGTTGTCAGGCAAAGAAGTACTCAGACTCCAAGACTTCGCTGACCACGAGGTCTCCGAAGGCGGGCCGAGGAGGGAGGTCCAGGTCCACGCCGGGTACTGAGTCTTGGATGCTCTGCTGAAGATCCCCGAGGAGATCCTTGCCGTCGAACATCTCAACGAAGACTTCTCGCAGGGAGTCAGCCAGGACCGGAGAGTCCGCTGCGTGCGTCCCGTAGGAGTCGTGGACCATCGAGAACGAGGTGACCCCGTAGTCGAGGGCGTGACAGATAGTCAGAGCCAGGGCAGCACCGTCCAAGGAGTGGACGTAGTTAGGGGCGATGCCATTGGCTTGTCGCTTCTTGTCCAAGGTCGAGGTGACCTCAGAGATCCGAGCCCGGTGCATGGACTCCCCGATGTGGAGGTCCAGCCGCTTGCTCCGATGCTTACGGTAGCTCTGGATGATGGGCAGACCTGAGGGGGTCATCCAGCTCACCGGCTTGGTGTGATCGTTGGCGAGGCGGGCGAGGCTTTGGAGCCAGTCCATAGCCTCACGAGCTGCGATGACGACCCGGCCAATGGCCTCCCAGATCTGATCTCCCATCCAGTTGCAGGCCTCTCGGGTCTCCGGGTGGGTCCCGAAGATGGTCTCCTTGGATCCCTCGGACCTCTCTTTGACCACGTCGAAGACGAAGGACCGGATGGAGAACCGAGTGACCCCGTAGGGCAGGGTCATGACTGGTCGCTTGCAGAGCTTGCGGTCCACGCCTAGCTGTAACCACCTCTCAGCCCACACTCCCTCGTCAGAGGCCGGGGACTCCCTCAGGACCTTACGCAGGATCTCTGTGGTCTCATCTGCCACTTGCTGGTAGATGTCCTGAGGATCCTCGCAGGGCACGAGGTTGACCCCTTGCCCACCCACTGCATCTCGCAGGAGCAGGGAGAAGATCTGGAGGCCGTTGCAGGTCCCGTCCATCTGGATGGGGAGCTTCGACTCGTAGCCGTACCCATCCGACAGGAGCCCAGCCCAGTCGAAGCACCAGGCCAGGAACTGGAAGGGCTTGTCAGCCTCCTGCCACCAACGGGTATCGAGAGGATCCGTAGCGACCCCGAGGATCAGTTCCTCGTGCTCCTCTACCCAGTCCACTCGCTCTTCCATGCTGACCTTGTCAACCCCGAAGCAGTTGGCTCCATGGATGGCAAGCCAGCGGGCCTGCTCCGGGTGTTCGATGGCCTTGGCTTCGGAGAACTGGAGGAGACCACGGGACAGATCGCAACCCTGAGGTTGGAGGTCCGAGGCTACCGGGTAGACCCTACCTCGGAAGTCGAGCTGGTATGGGAAGTAGAACTCCCCGTACTCCATGAAGTCCTCGGCCACGTTGACGATGCGTTCGGTCCCCAGTCGCTTGCTGAGGTTCACCGCATTGAACTCATGGATCTGCCGGGCGTCTCGTCGCCACTCCTTCTCGACCCTCTCGAAGTCCGGGTGAGACTTGTCAGGGTACGGAGGGATCTCGAGGTCCTCCCGATCTGGGAGACCAGCACAGCCGAACCCGTGCTCCTTGAGATCCTGTACGACCTCAAGGACTGAGGGGTTGACCGACCACGCTGTGTCTTGGAGAGCATTGATTGACTTGTAGACCGCAGGCATCTCAACGCCCCCGAGGTCATCGAGGTAGGACCGACTGCGGGTCTTGACCAAGGTGAGCCTACGGATCCGTTGGCCGTGGTAGCCCCCACCGAAGGGCTTGGTCCAAGGCTTCGGAGGGATGAGACACGGGAGGTGGACAGGAGCCAGGAGGCCCATACGCAGGTCATACTCACCGATCATCTCCGTGATCCCCGGCCCTGGGTGGACGACGAGGGAGGACTTTCTACCGTTGCGGAGGTTCAGAACTTGGACGAGGTCCGTGCTGTTGGAGATCACATCCACGAGCTTCTCCCCCACTCGCAGACGCTCACGCTCAGACCAGGCTGACCAGGTAATGTCGTGGAGGTCCAAGGCAACGTCGAGCTGACGCTTGATGAGATCGTAGTCCTGGAGTCGCTTGGACTTGATGTCCTCGTGTACTCTCTTCCAGTAGGGGCCAACGTCCGACCCGTCTCGGAGCTTCCCATTAGCGAGGAAGTGGGCGTACTTGATCTCGTCCTCAACCTGGCTACCGATCCTCTCACAGACAGAGATGAGACGGTCCTGCGTCATGACTGCGTCGATAAGCAGACGAGAGGCAATGAACACTGCCAGCTCAGGCTTGATCTGCTTGAGGAAAGTGATAGACACATGGGGCCTCCCTCTCACCGGGGTCTCCAGCCACTCGGTCAGGTACTGGGTGGCAGGTTCCAAGACTGCGTGGAGGAGCATCTTCCCTGACTTGGTGTTGTAACCTCGCTGGTGTTCACGCTCACGCTGGGCCTGGCGTTGGTATCGCTCCAAGCCTGCATTGCTCATGTGTTCTTCCAGTTCGATCTGCTTCAGGTAGAGGTCTTGCTGATTCATAGGGGAGGACTCCTGTGGGGGTCTTATGCTTCCATCCTTGGAGGGGTAGGAAGGGGTATTACAAAGTTACGCTGAGGTACGTCAGGGGGACTTCTCTTGGACTTCATTAGGAGGTCTAGAGGAGGTCCAGATGAGGTCTTAAGGATGTCTTAAGGATGTCTTAAGGAGCTTCTTTCCTTCTAAGGGGTGGGTTAATTCAAACTGGCCTGCTGGGTCACACCTGGGGACACATCGGGGTCTGTCCGGGTAGACACTCAATGCTGGGTGAGTATAGGTTAAAATAAAAGAGAAAGCTATAGTAGGCAAGGGGTTATGTCAGGCGGGTGAGTATCACTCGGGCGTAACCTTTCGATGAATAGATTTTAAATCTAAAGCTGGTCACCAAAAGCTCAGCCCCGGCTGTTAAACCGAGGCTGGCTTCACACCTACTCACTCCTCGGGGTCACAAGGTGACCTGTGACCCGCCAGAGCTGAAAGGTAAGGATTGTAGATCTAATGGGCCTCGCGGGACTCGAACCCGCACGATCTTTCGATCAAGCGATTTTAAGTCGCTTGCGTCTGCCAATTCCGCCAGAGGCCCTTGCCGCTACTCTAACAGAGCCACGGCATCCATGAGATTCGAGGGTGCGAGGTGTGCGTACCTCAGGGTGGTCTGGAGACACTTGTGTCCAGCGAGCTCCTTCACAACCTGGAGCTGCACGCCTCTCTGCACGAGCCGGGAGCAGAACGTGTGCCGTAGGCCGTGGAGGACGAACTGCTCATCCTCCTGTCGGTTCAGGGCGGTCCTGACGTTGGCCCAGGCCGTGCGGATGTGACTCTCGTAGTCGAGACCCCCGAAGGGTCCTTGGAACCTCCCGGTGGGCTGCATCTTGATGGCCCTCGATGCTCTCTTGGTGAGAGGCACACGCCTGTTCTCACCGTTCTTCGAGTCCAGGACCTCGACAGCATCCTCGTGAACCTGAGCCCACTTGAGCTTCTGAGCCTCGCTGACGCGGAGCCCAGTGTCGATCAGGAACTCCACGAGGTAGGCCTGGCGGTCGTACCCTAAGGACCTGAGGGTCTCGAGGATCTTCAGCTCTTCTGCTGGGGAGTAGCAGACCACTCGGTGCTTCCGCTCCTTGAGCTTAGGGAGCCTCGGGATCCTGTCGATCCACTCGTGCTCGTGGGCAGTCCGGAGCAGCACCCGCAGGGCCGTGAGCTTGCGGTTGATGGTGCTCGAGCTGTTGCCCTTGTCCTCGTCGAGGTGCTTGACGTACCTCGCGACGGCGTCCCGGTCGATGCTACTCACCGAGGCGTTGTCCCCAAAGAAAGAGAGAACCCTCTCGGCATTGCCTACTGAGGTCCTCTCGGCCTTGGTGTTCTTCCACTGTAGCTTGGCCTGCTCGAAGGCCTCACGCAGGGTGTGACCTCCTCGCCTGTCCTGCTTGCTCTCCGTGACGATGGGCTCGCCTCTGTAGAGCTGGGCCTTGATCTCGGACTCCCGGGCCAAGGCGAGGTCTTTGGATCCGTGGATGGTCTCTCGGATCCTGTTGCCCTTGTGCTTCACATCGACTTGCCACCCGAAGCCGCGTTTTCTAATTGGCATGGCTATAGCTCCTGTAGTTGGGTCTTGACCAGCTTCCCTCGTTTCGTAAGGAAGAGGTTCTTCTTGCGGTTGTTGTCAGGGTCCTCTCGACGTTCGATGAGCCCGAGGCCCGGGGTCCGTCGATTAGGTTTCAAATGGGTCCCGAAGAACACCAGGGTCCTCGACACGGACGCCAGGGTGTGCCCGGTGGCGTCCACAATGTCACTCAAGGGAACGTAACCATCTCTCTCCAGAGATTTAGATCCGAACACTGTCAGGAGGATGTGAACCTGTTGAATCGTGAGGTTAGGATCGAGGGTCTCCATGAGCCGGGTGAATGCCCTTAGCGATTTGATGTCCATGGGATGTTCCAATGTTAAAGGGGGGTAGACTATCTACGACAGACTACAATGTACAGTCTCCATGCGTGGATTTCAAGGTCTTTACCTGATACACGAACGTATGACCCAGGGGTCGTACACTCTGCGAACCAATCGAATCCGAACAATGAACCAGCGAACGTGTGAAACATAGGTGACTCCAGGTGTGTAATGATCCATGCGAGGTACTTAACAAGTACCTAACAGTATACTCTCCCTCAATATGCTTCTCAAGGCCCTCCCAGAACCCGGGGAATGTCGTAGGCGTGAGAATATAACTCACGATTGAGAAAGTGCAAGTGCGAGGTTAGCCCTCGCGTCTTCGAGGCGAACAAAGGCAGGGACTCCCTGATACTTCCTTCGCTTTCCGGTGTACATCACCAGTCCGATGTGCTCCGGCGAGGGATCCGAGGTCAGCTCGTGGTCCTGGCTGACAAAGTAGGCCAGCCCATGCTTGAGCTTCTGCCGGAGGCTGGCCGTCCGTGGCCTGTGTCCGTATCGAGTGGACACATGCTCCGTCCTTGGAGTCATCGAGTAGTCGATGAAGGTCCAAGTCATTGTGCGTGCTCCTTGAGTTGGGCGAGGGTAGTATCAATATCGTTATGATCCATGCGAGCGAGATCGTCCTGCTCAACTGGAAGCCATCGCTCTAGACGCTCCAGCAGAGCTGCCAACTCCCGCGACTGCTTGTCGCGGGCTTCAAGCTCGGCGATGCGGGCGTTTATCGCATGGTGGCACTGGCGCATATCGTCTCCGCATCCGGGGCAATGTTCATGTTCACCGCTCATCTTGTTGCTCCTTGAGTTTGGCGGCTTCGTAGGCATCGTGCAAGTTCTGCCACACTCGGTCGCTGTAGTACGGGTTGTGCATCTTTTCCCCGCTATTCAACAGTACGCCCACCGCCTCCACCAACTCCCGCACCTGCTCGTCGCGGGCCTCAAGTTCGGCGATCTTATCGTGAGCGGCTTGCAGGTCTGCTCCGAGGCGGAACGGGGTTGCACAGTGTGGGCATTTTGCGTCAGTCATCTTGTTGCTCCTTGAGTTGGGCGGCGAGGGTGGCGATGTCATCTAGCAACACCGGCACCTCGCCTCGGTCTTGTAGTTCCTCACTGTGGAGGGTTTTAATCAGGCCACACAACTCCCGCACCTGCTCGTCCTGCGAGCGGCGGGCGACGAACCACGCCTTCCACGCAACGTAAACGCCGGTGTTTTCATATTCACCGTCAGGTCGAAGGGTGAAATCGTATTCCGGGAAGGACGCCTCAAACTCTGATCGTTCTTGCTCATTCATTGGGTTGCTCCTGTTTAATGCGGGCGTTTCGGGACTGCTGTGCGAGGAAGTCGTCAAGGTCGTGCATGTCCATTCGCAGCAACGACTGGCCCTCTTGGTTGGCTAGCGACTCTAGGTGTCTTTCTCGGAACCGCCGCAGCAGTTCCTCTGCCTCCGCCAACTCATCCGCCAACTGCTTCGGCCCTTTGCCGGTGAGGTGGGCGACAGTGCCAGCCTCGGCGATGAGAGCGGCGTCGGCTTCTGTGGGCGGTGTTCCATTCCACGACTCGCCCCAGTCCATCTTCTCCGTGCCGCCGAAACTGCACACCACTCCGGCACTGTCGCTAATGACAACCCCGTAGTAGATCGCGTTTTCATCTTCATTGCGGGCGTTCCACCGCCACGGCCCCGTCGTACACTTGCTAACGTCTAGGTAGGTCATCTTGTTCCTTTCCTGACCGTTCTACGGTCGTGTGGTTATTGGTCATCGCTTCGTTTGGATTACTTGCTCGGTCTTGATCTCAATTCGAGTGACGGTGCGGGCAACGATTCCAGCCTGCCTTCCGCTGCCCAAGTCGGCCAGTTCTTTCCTTGCGTCCTTGAGTGCAGCGTGGTCAGCCACCCAGCCTCCATAGTCATAGACTATGTATGTTCGGTCAACGTCTTGATTTACTTCCGCGTTCTCTTTCATCATCGCTCTAGTTCCTTTCGTTAGGGGTGAATCCCCTCGCCAGCCCTTACGACTGGTGAGGAGGTGTTAGAGGAGGCGTTGCTAGATAGCTTGGTCCGAGACCACGGTCTCCTCTTCGGAGATCCCATGGCCCCGCTCATCGTCGTACTCGATGCTCGAGGCGTGCTCTTCGGCCTTGTCGCGGGCCTCCTTTGCACGCCGCTGCTGGTCGCGGTGGTTCGTCAGGTTGAGGTGCTTGAGTTGTGGCTGTCCGTACATGGTGGGTGATCCTTTCGTAGATCAGGGGGGGGGGTAGGGCAGGGAGTGGTCAGGAGTGTTACCCGACCTCAGGGGCTGGTTCAGCGAGGCCTAAGGCCTTGAGGATGGTTGGGTTGGTGATAGGGGAAAGCGGAGGGCTGTAGCCTCTCTGGGAAAGCGGAGGGCTGTAGCCTCTCTGCAACTGCTTGATGGTCTCTTCGATGGGGGTGCTAGTGATACCTGCTCGCTGCGTGATGCAGCAGCCGTTGTAGACGAAGTCGTACCCATGGTGGACAGGGAACACCTGCCACCCATCCTTGTCGTAGACCGCAGGGAGTCCCGCACGGTCTGGGCTATCTAGCCATGGGTTGTGGTAGTGGGTGTAAGGGCTGTTCAGGTTTCGGTAGTAGTTAAGATCGCTATCAGACATGGTGTAGCTGCTCCTTTCAGCCCGGCAGTTGGACGCTGTCGATGAGGTTGTCGAGGTTGTTGATGACGCCGTCGCGGTAGTCCTCGGCCCACTCAGGGAACTCGAGGATGTTCTCGATCCCGAGCAGCAGCACGGCAGCAGCATGGCAGGCCTTGGCTGCTCGCTCTGCTCGTTGCTTGGTCTCGCAGTCCTCCTTGTCCTCACAGATCGTGTTGATGATGCGTTGGTTGTGGAGGAGGCCCGAGGAGGTTGCTCGGAGGGACTCTCGGAGGTGTTGAGGGAGGCGGAAGGTTGCTTCGGTTCCTGGGTCTTGGAGGTATCGAGACATGGGTGTGCTCCTTTGCACTAGGGGGTGAGTGTGCCAGTGGATCCTCAGGACTCCCGGGGAATCGAACCGCCTGCCGAGTAGCTTGCTCAGCAGGCCCCGCATAGCTAAGCGGGCCGGTAACCGGGCAGAGAGGCAGCAGCTAACTGCGTCCGCTCCGGTGTCATCCAGAGGGGTCCTGAGGACCCAGTGGCGTAAGGGTGTGAAACAAGCCTCCTGCGGTTTCCCACAGGGGCCTGTGAAAGGAGGTGTCAGATTGCTTGGAAGAATGCCTCTCCGTTGGATGCCGTGCCGATCTTGCGGAGGCCTCCGAAGGTGCTGTTAATGAGGTCGAGGAACCCGGTGCTGACTTGGTCGCACCAAGCCTCAGCGATGGCCTTCTCGCTGGCCTCGTCGTTGTAGGGGCGGTCCTTAGGAACCAAGGACACCGACACGAGACCGCAGTAATCAGCGATCACTACGTCCGCATGGTCGTTGGACCAGTGGACCTTCTCTTCTCGGCCTACCCAGCGATCATCAGGCCTGAGGGACTTGTACTTGGCACGTAAGGTGTGCCAGAGGTGGTCGAGGAAGTCCTCCCAGACCCCGAAGGATTCGTCAGGATCCTCGTGGTCGTGGTCGAGGTGGAGGAAGGCGGTGCAGGTTGCGTTGTGAGGTACAGAGACAGATCGTCCCATGGTGGTTGCTCCTTTCAGGTGAGCAGGGGAGGTGTGAAAGAGGCCATACTGGGTGTCCCCAGCAGGCCCCTGAGATGCATCAGGCAACCGCAGCCCGATTTAGGTCGATGCAGGTCTGAGAGGCGATGTGGAAGATGGCCTGCTGTTTGCGGGCCTTGCCAATCCTGATGGCCTCCTGCTCCCCGTTGATGACCTCGGTGAGGTCGAGGTAACAGGTGTCACCTTCCCACCACAGGCCGATGTAGACCCCGGCTTGGCAGGCCTCTTCAACCGCCCCGCTGTTGCACCATGTGGTGATGTCCAGCAGGAGGCGGTCAGGGCAGCAGGGATACTCGTGGGATGGCAGCGAGACGAAGTAGTCCTCAGCGTCGAACGCTGCCTCCTCGAGGTCAATGATGACCCCGGTGAACGGGTCGATGGTTGCACCGCCGTCCTCACGAGAGGCGAGAGCGACGTTCCAGATGTCGAGGGCTGAGAGCATGTTGTTCCTTTCAGTGAACAAGGTGTAGCTGCTATCGCAGCGGTGAGTATCAACTTGCGTTGATGGAGGTGTGAAAAAAGAGAGCCTCTCCGGTGTCCCGGAGGAGGTCTCTGGTGGGTCAGGAGTCAGGCCTCGTCTCTGGCCTTGGCTACCGCATCGAGGGCCTCAGTCAGCCACCGCTGACAATCCTCGTATGAGTCGGCATCTGCGACTAAGGCGACCGTGATGCTCACCCGCAGGAGGCGGGCACGGGCCTCCTCGATGCGATCCCGCCTCGTAGCGAACGGCAGCGATGCGTCATCCCTAGCGACATCCTGAAGGCGGTAGATTTGACGCTGGATCCCGAGGAATCGGTCTGCGGCAGATTTGGCGGTGGACATGGTGTTGCTCCTTTCAGTGAGCAGGTGTGAGTAG
>Ga0208792_1000176_pt1 | contig 27184 bp, 35 predicted proteins | sample 14_taG_FD_184087 | JGI IMG/M metagenome (GOLD analysis project Ga0208792, IMG submission 184087) | Marine viral communities from the Subarctic Pacific Ocean - 14_ETSP_OMZ_AT15311 metaG (SPAdes) (version 2) | ecosystem: Environmental > Aquatic > Marine > Oceanic | place: Pacific Ocean | collected...
TCCCTACCTCGTGTATGGAAAGCAGCAACCCTAGACGCACTAGACCTAGACCCAGTGCTACGCAGCCCAGCGGCTACCGTAGGCGACTATCAGACATCAGTGCGTGATGGTGTTGTCCAAGATGCTAACGGCAACTGGGTGGAGAACTACGTTGCCCGTGACATGTTCCAAGACACCACAGCAGAAGACGGTACAGTTACTACTAAAGCTGAACACGAAGCTGCATATCAGGCTACACTAGATGCAGCTACAGCAGAACGTAACCGTACTACTCGTGATGCTAAACTAGCTGAGACAGACTTCTATGCACTCTCAGATGTAACTATGTCTGCTGAGGTGACTACTTATCGTCAGGCTCTACGTGACATCACAAGCCATGCTAACTGGCCTAACCTAGAAGAAGCTGACTGGCCTACGAAGCCTGAGTAATAAGATATACATTAGAGGATATACGCAATGAGTAAGGCAAGAGATTTAGCAGACTTTATTTCCACAGGAAGTATTCTCTCTGATGGTACTATTGAGTCTACTGAGATCAGTGGTGTTACTGCTGATGCTACAGAGATCAACAAACTAGATGGACTAACTGCTGACACAACAGAGTTGAACACATTAGATGGTGTAACAGCTACCACTGCTGAGTTAAACAAACTAACTGGTACTACTGCTACAACATCTGACTTTGACAAACTGTCTAACGTTACTGCTTCAGCTACTGAGTTGAACTATATGAGTGGTGCTACTAGCTCTATTCAGTCTCAGCTAGACAACATCAGTGTCACATCTGGTAGCCTTACCAAGTCATTCACTAATGGTGAAACAGCAAGCATTACTCTAAGCTCTGCACTCTCTACTGCCCCTGTTGTTGGTGTTACTAAGGAAGTAGCACAGACAGGTATTTCCTCTAAGGGTGCTTGGGATGTAAATGCTACAGCGTCTAACTATGAACTGCATAACACTGCGTATGATACTACGTTGGCTAAGAGTAGTGTTGCTGTATCAAATATTTCCGATTTTACAGATGCAAGTAAAAACTTTCAGACTACTACGTTTGGTGCATCCCCTAACCCTTTCTTTAAAACAGATGGTACAAAAATGTATATCTGTAGCAGGGCAAATGCTTTTGTGTATCAATACTCATTATCAACAGCTTGGGATGTTAATACTGCTTCTTATGATAACAAATCCTTTTCAACTAATGCACAAACTAGTGAGGGTGATCCTACTGACATATTCTTTAAACCTGATGGCACTCTTTTATATGTAGTAGGCCAAGGCAACGATCAGGTGTATGCATACAGTCTTACAACGGCTTGGGATATAAGTACTGCAACACCTACTGCATCTAACTATATGTCTACAGCTTCACAAGAAACTGCACCTAGAGGCATATTCTTTAAGTCAGATGGAACTGTTATATACGTTGTTGGTGGCAACGGGAATCGTACTTTCTACTACACTATGTCAACTGCTTGGGATTTATCCACAGCTAGTTACACAGGTAACATTAATACTGCTACAGAAGATAACGGCCCTAATGGTATTAACTTTAATTCCTCTGGAACTAAAATGTATCTATTAGGAGGTAGCAGCGGAAATGGAAAGATATTCCAATACAATTTAACGACAGCTTGGGATTTAACTACAGCTTCTTATAGTAGCAATTTCTTAGACATATCAGGATATACTAGTGGCGGTGTTGCAAAAGGTATTGCTTTAGTTGACAATGACACAAGGCTTTACTTTGGGGCGGGTACATCTAACCCTGCTTACGTTCATCAACTTGATGGCTTCTCAAACGCCCTCACCCTTGGCACAGGCTCCTTTGCATCTACAGACGTAGGCAAACGCATTCAAGGCAATGGCGGTGATGTAATCCTAACAAGCACTGCGGGTGCGTATGACACTACTGGTGGATCAGACTTTACTGACACTAGCACTATTGCGTCAGGCTCTTGGACTATGCACGGTCTAAAGTCTGCGGGTGCTACTGATGGGCTTACTATTGCAGGTAAAGCTGAAGGTGGTGTTTACGACTTCTCTGCACCGCAAGCTGCAACAAGTACACAGCCTTTATCGTCTACAAAAAGCATAAGAGGTTTTACTTTTAACTCAACAGGTACACAAGTCTTTTATGTAGATGACAATACTAACAGTATTATTTGGCAAGACCTTTCTACTGCATATGATTTAACAACGGTAAGTGGTACTAGTGATACTGGTTTATCAGGCAGTGGTAATTTAATGGGTGGTCCAGTTTTTAAACCTGATGGTCTGTCATATTATTACACAGAAATTAATGGTGAAAGAATCTGGGAAATACTTTTGTCAACAGCTTACACCCCTGGGTCAGCTACTAGCACTAGGTCTTTGGTTGTTACTAGTCAAGATAACTACCCTTTTGCAGTAAGATTTAGCCCTGATGGTTCTGATATGATAATGCTTGGAAGAGTTAGTGGCTCAGGTAGACTTTATAGATATTATAGAGGTGCAACAGCATGGGAAATAGACTCATACACTTATCAAAACGCATCCATAAATATTCCAACTAGTTATGGTGCTCCATTACAAGGTGAATATACAGACTTTATATTTAATGATGACGGAACAAAAATATTTGTTGTTGACGATAATAACGACACCTTAGTTGAGTTTGATCTAGATGGTACTGCCTATCGTCCTGATGGTGGCCTAACTTATGTAGCACACATAAGTAATGGTAATACTAGTTCGTCTGCTATTCATTCTATTGCATTTAACGGTGATGGGTCAAAAGTAATGGGTATAGATTTAAATGGCACTCCAACTGCCTATACTCGTGACTTATTAAGTTTTGTACAGCCCACATCCCAATACCACATAGCAGCTACAAACTCTGGTGGACAAATAGACACTGGCTTCTGGACTGACATCAACAGCATGACAGCCGATCAGTCGCTTGGTGATGGTGAGGCATACTATGCAGTATCCACAGATGATAGAACCACTTGGTCTGTCGCAAAGGCAAGCGATGGGGTACGTCCTATTGTGAGAGATAATGCAGGTACTTGGCAGTATAATAATGACCAAGGTACAACTGTTGGGTATGATATTGCTAATGCCTCTTATGATTCAAAATCACTAAGCTTGACGGGGCAAAGTGCAACTGCCCCTCGTGGTATGGCTATTAAGCCTGATGGAACTAAAATCTTTGTTGGAGATGAAAGCACTAATTCTATTTTGCAATACGATCTTTCAACAGCTAATGATATAAGTACAGCATCATATGCAAATAAATCTTTATCCGTTTCGGGAGCAGATACAGGTCTTCAAGGTATAGCAATTAATAACGATGGCACTAGATTTTATATGCTAGGCTCTAATACTGATTATGTGTATCAGTATGATTTAAGTACCGCTTACGACATTAGCACTGCTAACTCTACTGCCTCTGGTTCTTTTTATGTTGGAGGTCAAAGTGGTACCCCAAGGGGTTTAGCATGGAAGCCTGATGGAACAAAACTGTATATTGTTGATGGTAGTAGTTCTGATATTTTAGAATATTCTGTATCAACTGCTTACAATGTAAGCACAGCAACTACTACTGGATTTGTTCGCTTTGATGTGACACAAGTTTCATCTTTATCTAGTATGGCATTTAACTCAGATGGAACTAAAATGTTTGCCTTTGGTTACGGTGGTGACAGAATAGAACAGTTTTCACTATCTACTGCTTATGATATTAGTACTGCCTCATATGATTCAGTCTCATTTCATCTAGGTAATGAAGACGGTACTATTGGAAGTATAGATTTTAATTCAGATGGAACAAAACTATTTGCTTCTGGACAATCAACTAATGCTGTCTATCAGTACTCTACGGGTGCAATAGGTTTTACCACCAGTACCACATGGACTAACGCCACAACAAACGATGAGTTCTACGCACTACAGCAAGCACTAGGTGCTACATCTGTGAACCGCATGGACAAAACTCAGCTAGACGCAGTAGCAGATGGTTCTCACTTCACGCTAGGCGATACGTTAGACTTGGCGATTGCACTCAAACAAGACACTGCATCAGCCTCACTGCCTACCTCAGACGGTGTAACAATTAACTATGATGCACAGGCACTAAACCAAGGTGCTGTACTAGGGACAGACTACGACTATGACTTCCCTGATAGCACTACGGTTCGTATCACTTCTAATGCTGCACAGAACTTGAAGATACGTGTAGTATAATCTTGACATTTTATGATTTTTAGGTTTAACTAGTAACAAATATATGTTAGACGAATACCATGTCACATATTATTATACTACTATACTTAATAGGTATAGCTTCATATCATCTCTTTATCCGTAAACTTAGTCCTTGGGAAAGTAAAATACCTAAGAGAAAAAGACTTTTGTACCTAATTAAATCATTTAGGTAGTACTAAAAAATAAGGTATATTAATTATGGCTTTAACATCTATGGGTCTAAACCCTAAACAAACACAGACTATTCTGAATAGAAAGTTTGGTTATACAGGCTCGACTCAAACAGACGAGATGGAAGCCTTTATGCAATCCAAACCTGAGGCTGAGTCTGTAATAGTTAAATTAGCTAAAGCAGCTAAAAAGATTAAGAAGATGAACAAAGGCGGGATTGTTCCAAGAGAAACTAATATTGCTAACCAACCACATAGACTTGCTTATATTAACCCTGAAGAAGAGATGATGCTTAAAGCTCAGGGTGGATCTGGTATGCCTGGTCCAGGTGGTATTCCTGCCTACGAGACTACAACTACAAATGAAGAAGAAGATCAAACTGCAACCACAGTACCTGCATCAGACCCAACAGCAGTATACTCAGGCACTGTAGCTAGTCCTAACTTAGCTTACCTTACTCCTCTTGCTGATCAGGACATTGCAAAAGTACCAGAGCAAGACGCATCTAAGGTTGCTACTGCTTACACTGTAGGTCAGGCACAACAAGCTGGTGCTCCTGTAACACCTACTGTTGCAACTATGACACCTGAGACAGTGACTGGACAAGTAAAGGCTGAGACTGCTGCAACACAGGCAGCGCAAGGGGTAGTATCTCCTGAGGCTCAGATAACTGCACAACAGCAGTTGACTACATCTGTGTCTGGTATGGAAGCTGCACAGGGTACAGCCACTATGGTCAATGCTCCTCCTGCCAGAGAGATCCAACAGGGTGAGCTTATTACTGGTGCAGCAGACGCAGAGAAAGCTGCTCTATTTACTGAACAGATTGATGCAGCAACAGCCACCCCAAGTAAACAGGCTACAGTAGCTGGACAACTAGAAGGTCTTATGGCTCAGTTTGAAGGTGGTAACACACCTGCTTGGGCTGCTGGCTCTATGCGTACAGCAATGCAGACACTAGCTGCTCGTGGCTTAGGTGCATCTAGCCTAGCAGGTCAGGCTGTTATTCAAGCAGCTATGGAATCTGCTATTCCTATTGCTCAGGCTGACGCAAGTGTTATTGCACAGTTTGAAGCACAGAACCTAAGCAACAGACAACAACGTGCAATGCTTGCAGCACAGCAACGTGCTACATTCTTAGGTCAAGAGTTTGACCAAGCATTCCAGGCTCGTGTGCAGAACGCAACTAGGGTTGCTGACGTAGCAAACATGAACTTCACTGCAGAGCAACAGATTGCTCTTGAAGATTCTCGTGCTGCTAACACAATGAATATGGCTAACCTAAATAACCAACAGGCTATGGTTATGGCAGAGGCTGCTGCGTTGTCTCAGTTAGATATGGCTAACTTGAACAACAGACAACAGGCTGCTGTACAGAATGCTCAGAACTTCCTTCAGATGGATATGCAGAACCTGTCTAACGAACAACAGACTTCTCTGTTCAGAGCACAGCAAAACGTTCAGGCTTTATTTACTGATCAGGCTGCAGAGAATGCTGCACTACAATTTAATGCTGCATCTGAGAACCAGACTAACCAGTTCTTTGCTGACCTTCAGGCTAACGTAGCTAAGTTTAATGCTGACCAAGCAAACAGTGTAGCACAGTTTGATGCCAATGCGGTAAACGCAACTTACCAATTTAACGTAGCACAAGATAACGCATTCAGACAGTTCATGATTAATCAGAACTTAGCTGTTGCCCAAGCCAATGCTCAGTGGAGACAGCAGATTGCTACAACTAACCAGGCTGCTCAGAACGAGGCTGCTTTCTACGCAGCTAAAGAGATGAATGCACTTAGTCAGGCAGCACTAGATGAAATCTGGCAGAAAGAACGTGACGAAATAGATTATGTTTATAACGCTTTTCAAAATGATAAAGACAGAGCAAACGCTATCATCCTTCAGAAACTAGCTGCTGATGCTGAGTTAGACGCTGCTAAATTACAGGCTGAAATAGGAGCTACGCAAGAGCTTTCCAAGGCTGTCTATGACTGGATATTTGATTAAGGAATAACCCATATGCGTTTTAATTATTTAGATAAGTTAGAAGACTATAACAGATTTACTAAAGATAAGTCTGGTGTAGATTCTTCTAAAAAGGGGGTAGGTTCTTATTCAAGGCAAAGAACTAAACAGTATATTGGCCTAGGTCAAGCCTCTGCAGAAGACACTAAATACGGAATGCAGTCTGCAGCCCAAGGCGTAAGACGTATGTTTAAACAGTCTGACATTCAACAGGCTAGAGTTAACTCTCAAGACACTGAGTTAGAGATGGCAGCATGGATTGACAGTATTGAATCTGAAAGACAAGAGAATGCACCAGAGGTAGAACAAGAAACCTATGATGCTTTAAAATTGAGTAAAGATCTGTATGGTAAGAAAGGTGTTCAAGCTGGTGAACCTGCAGCAAACTCTTACTTTAACACACCTATTATTAAAGGTGATTTAAGAGGTAACTCTCGTAAGGCTGGTGACGTATCCCCAGAGGTACAGCAACAGATTGTAAATAAGATTGTTGAGACTGGTAGTTCCTTAGATATGAGTGACTACGAAATTGCTTATGCTTTAGCCACAGCAAGGGCTGAGTCAGGATTCAATCCAGACGCTGCAGCTAAGTCTACTAGTGCAAGAGGTGTTGGTCAGTTTGTGAATAAGACAGGAGAATCCTACGGTATCACTGCTGAGAACCAGTGGGATGTAGATGTTCAAATCCAAGCACTCCTAGAACATACAATAGACAACTTCGAAATGGCTAGGAAGAAAGGCTACAGTAATGAGTATGTGTACGCATTACACCATGATGGCCCTTCACTAAACCGTGGTGGTCTTGGTTTATCTAAACAAAACGTTATGCCATTTGTTCCAAAATACTTAGAACTAATTAAGAAATACAGAGGTGAAAAATAATGGACGGACCTATCCCAGGACAATCCTTAACAAGGACACCACGAAATGCTCTGTATGAGAGACCTCCAGAGATTGCTGACCCTAACGAAGCTGTAATCTGGCACATGAGAAGACTGTCTGACCCTAACAGATTGGATAATCTTTTGTTTACTCTAGAGTATGGTGTTCCAGTTAAACATGCTACACAGGCAGCACTGACTGCTGCTGTTGCTAGAGGTATCCATAGCATTGACGTGAGTTTGATTATTGCTCCTGTTGTTCATAAATTTATTTCTTCTACTGCAGAAGAGGCTGGCATTGAATACCTTGATGACTTTGAAGGTAGAGAACAAAAAGAACAAGACGAAAGAGCTAAGGTTCAAGCCCTCCTTAAGAAGTCTGTTCAAGAGACACCTGTTGAAGAACGTGACGAAGGTTACGAGATGCTATCTGAAATGTCTGAGGCTGTAGAATCTATGGATATAGAGCAAGAGACACAGGGTGAAGTCGCTGAAGAACTACAAGAAGTAGCTGCTGCAATAGAAGAAGAGCCACAAGAGAAACCTCGTGGTCTAATGGCGAGAGGATAAGAGAATGAGCTTTCTAGGTACAATAGCAGTAGGTGCAATGGCGCAAGCCTACAACGAAGATAAGGCTGCTAAGGAAGCACAGGTAGCAGAAATTCAAACGGCTAAACGTCAGTGGTTATTTACTACTGGTATGGAAAATATAAAGAACAGACGTGAAAGACGTAAGGCTGCAAGTGGTAGAGTATCACAGGCTCAAAGATTTGGTTTCTCTCGTAAGTCTGCTATGGCTCTTGAAATGTCTGGTCAGTTAGAGTTTGAATTAGACAAGGTTCAAAAGCTTATTGGTAATAATAAATTATCAGAAAAATATATTCCTACTCTTGTAGCATATCTAGAGGATAAAGTAGAAAACGATGAGCAACTATCTGCAGCTATAGCTAAGGGTCTTGAACCAGAGAGCTTAGTAAGTGAAGAAGAAATGTCTCTTGGTCTTATTAATTCTCTTGGGGATCTAAATGAACTACAAGAACAGTTTATGAAAACAACAGGGGGTGGTTCTGTAGGTCTACCTGCATTCCAATACACTCCAACTAAAGGTGCTCGTATTGAGTTGTCTGATAGCAAGAGTATTCGTGCTCAGTTGGCTAGTACTCTTAATACAATGTACGCAGACAGCTTCCAAGTTAACGCAATGGGGGATGTTACATTTACTCAGAATGCTAAACCAGAAGTTCAGAAATTGTTTAATGATTTGGCATCTAAGACAATAGAGCTTGCAGAAGATCCTACAAATTCTTATAGCCCTACATCCGCTTTAAATACAGTCATTAGTACAATTCAAACAAGTCAGTTTGTTCCACCTACTGTTGTTGTAGAAAAGTTGGATGAAGCACTAGAGACCCCTGACTTTAGCTGGGAACCATTTAAAGTAACAACATCTGACGATACTGACGATACTGACGATACTGACGATACTGACAGCAGCAATCCAGCAAACGATTAAGGTGATGTATGAGTTACGTACAAGAAGCAGAGGGTAAGTATTTTACTGACCTTCTAAATAATGAAGAGTTCCAACAAGACCTTAAGGACTTCTTTTCTGGTGGTCGCTATAACTACTCGAAAGAACAGCTAGATGACGTTGAGCAGTTAGCTGATGACTTCGCACAACATATGAGATGGCAGTCCACTAACGAAGCTACCGCTATCTATGATTTGCTGTACGTTCAGAAGTCAGACAAAGAAGTATCAAGAGATGGTAAGGTTTCATTTGGTAAACTGATGCAAGCCTACGATGTTTCTGAGGGGGGTGGTACTGGTAAGCTCGAAGGTGCTTGGGATTACTTCTCAGCTTTTGCTGCATCCCCTTCTACTATTGGTACTGCTGCAACATTTGGCTTTGGTGTAGGCTCTAAGATAGCAGCCAAGGCCGCATCTAAGACTTCTCAGATGGCGATAAGAGCTTATGCCAATAAGCTACTAGCTGAAGGTATGTCTAAACAAGCTGTTAAAGAAGCTGTAAAAAAGAGTGTAACAAAAGAAGGAGCCAAGGCTGCAGCTATATCTTTTGGTGCTGAAGCAGCAATAGGTGGTGTGTCTTCTTATGCTCAGGGTGAAACAAGAGAAGAAGTTATTCCAGGTTACGAGTATACAACCACTGACCTTGCTATTGATGCTACCATTGATGGAACCCTGGGTTCTGCAATAGGTGGCTTGGGTGGTATGTGGGCACAATCCACAAAGAACAAAGCTGCTGATGCTCTTGTAGATCAGGCCAAGAAAGCAAGTGATATTGCTAAAGCTAATGCTAAAGCTGCTGTAGATTTTATTAGTAATAGTAATCTCCCAGAGGATCAGATCAACGATACCATGTCTGACATAGCAGACTTAGCTCAAATCTTTAGAGCAAGGGAAGCTGGTAAGGCACTAGATCCACTGGATGAAGCATCAGTAAAAGAAGGTCAGATGATCTTTAGTCGTATGCTTGATGAAAGAGCTAACGAACTTATTGCACCTGGCCTAGACATGAATACTGTAAGAGGTATTGCTGCAGCAAGTATTAAGCTGAAGGAAAGACTGAAGCTTAGACCAGGGGAACGTGTAAGCTCTGGGGTAGCAAGATCTATTGTTGATGGTTCTATTCAAACAGATGAACTGACAGATATTAGAAGACAGTTTAACTTGTCTGCTGAAGAGATGTCTTATCTTTGGTTGGCTGAACTATCTAAAGCAGGTAGTGTTCTAGCTGAAGGTTCAAAGATTAAGAAAGCAATGACACAAGAGATAGATGTACTTGCTAGTCAAGGTGCCTCTGTGTTTACAGGTAATGAAGCAGCAGAAGTTCTAGGTAACTTAGAAAGAGGTGGAGCCTACAGCTTCCTTCAAGACCTTGACCAAACACGTATTGCTTTCATGACTTCGCAGCTAGGTACTACAGCAGCTAACGTTGCCACTGGTGGCTACAACGTTATTGTTGATATGTCTGACTCTTTCTGGAAGGATGTCTTGGACGCAACTGTAGGCAATAAGATGCCAGATGGCTCTGTCAAAAGACAGTGGACCAACAGAAGTTTATCTACCCTAAGGGGGTTTACACTTAACAGAAAAGAAGCTGAGATACTTGGGGCAATGCTTATCGAAGATGCCCCTATGAAATTCACTGAGTTGTTCTATGAAAGCCAACGTGTTGGTGACCTTACACAATCCAACAACTTTCTAAACAGAACAGCTAGGTTTGTTAATACCCTTAACATGGCTACTGACTCTGTATTTAAACAGGCTTCTTTCTATGGTGCTTTTGACAGGAGACTAAGAGAACTTAATGATCCTGAGTTAGGTGCAAACTTTGCTGAGTATTTAAAAAGACACACAGACCTAGAAGCGGCAAGGTCTGCTGGTGTTGTAGACTACGCAACAGACTACGCCAAACGCTTTACGTTCCAACGTGGCTACGAAGGTGATAAGTCTTTGTTTGGGCAGACAGCACAAGGTGTTCAGTCCCTTCATAAAAGATTTCCTTTCCTTATCTCTGAAGGGATGGGTATTCCATTCCCTCGTTATGTAGCTAATCACCTAGAATACGTAAATGATTATACACCTATCGGTATTATAACTGGGGGTGTAGATCGGTTAGATAAAATTCTATACAAACAGGACGAAAAATCTATTACTCTTGTAGGTGACCAGTTTAAAACTGGCAGGGATCGTGTAGCTAGACAAATGACTGGTGCCATGTTGACTATGGGCGGTGTCTGGTTAGCGGCAGAGAAGAATGGTGAGATAGACTACGACAAGATTGCATCCTCCACTGGTGCTGAGACAGATGTAGGCCGTACTGCTGGTCCTTGGGCTGCTAACCTTTTAATTGGTGACCTTATCTGGAGATCAGGAATACTGGGTAATGAATCCCTACCGATCAGTAGTGAATCATTTAAGAATAATGCTGGTGAAGTTCTAGCAGGTATGGGTGATCTAGGTTTTGATCTTGGTCTTGTAGCAGACTTAAGTGATGCAGTAGAAACTGGTGAGTTCTCTGAGGCTGCATATAAGAGACTAGGTAATATCGTGTCTACCTTTACCTACCCTGGTACTATGGCAAGAGATGTAGCTGGGCAGCTATCAGACTTTGCTAGAGGTAATCCTTACGTAAGAGATGTAAGGGGAACAGAGGAAACTGGAGAAAGAAATTTCCTTGAGGAGATTGTTGGGGAAGGTGTATTCCGCAATCAAGCCCTAAGATTTATAATGGACTCTCAGAGTGTAGGGCTTACACAAACAAAGAGAGGAACAAATCAAGATCTTAAATTGTATTCTCCATTTAATCCTACTCCTATTGGTGGGTATAACCCTATCTCCAGGCAGTTTGGTTACACACAAGAACCACCTAGTACTGATCTACAAAAAGAATTAAATGTTCTTGGTCTAGAAGAATATAAGCTATACGGAAATACAAAGACAAAGAATGCCAGTGTTGACTACGCAGTAAGAAAACTGTTGGCAGTTGGTATGTCTGGTGTCCCTACTATGGCTGAAGAGTTTAAAGAATGGAAAGGTAACTGGAAACTTACAAACAGAACTGAGTTTGCTGGCAGAACCTACGATGAACTAGGAGATGATTACGAACTTAAGAAGTTAGCACTTCAAGACTTTGTGAATCACAGAATTGCTAATGCTCAGGATCTAATGACTGGTGCTTTTGAGAGAATGCTTGAGAGTGATTCTGGCAGGAAGAGGGCTGCAGGTTTTGTTAGAAATAACTACGTAATCAAACAGGCACAACTTGAGTCTAGTACTGGTAGAACCTTTGATGATTTAGTTTCTATTATGACACGTAGTGAAACAGTGAAGTATAAGACTGCGAGAGAATACCTTGAAGACTCTTCTAGTATTGAAGAAGAACTAGCAAGAAGACAAAAGATAATGCAGTTTGCTGACGACAACTATGACTTTGATAAGGATATATTTCCTACTCAATTTCTAGGTGCTGCTGAAACATATCAATAAAAGAAAACCCCCAGTGGAATGCTGGGGGTTTAGTTCATGACGATTTATCTCTAGTCTTTTTATAATCAAGCATAAGTTGGGAGTAGCTGTATGCTTGGTCAACGATCTCGCCTGATCGTAAATACTTTCCAGATGCGAGGAGACCTGATAATGCCGCACCTGCAAAGTAATCCCTAGTCGGTATATCACCAACAGGAATATCCTTTTGAACAAACTCTTGGGCTTCTTGCTCAAGGGTTTTCTTTTTGTTTGGTGGTTTCTTTACGCCACTTCTATTAGTTTTTTGAGATACCATTCTGCTTTCTCCAAGTCCTGCACACCGTTCTTATAACGCCATCTGTGCATGTACTTTGCTATGTTGCCTCGAAGATAACCGATGAACTCTTCTCTGGTGAGGAAGTCTTTGATGTAGTTTATGCACTCAATCTCCCCCTGACCATAGTGTTTAGGTTTCTGTACAGCGTCAAAGAAATCTTCGCACTCAGCACATACACCATTGTCATCCAAAAGGTTATCACACTTTCCACAGTAACTCATAGGGTAACTAACTCCGCTTCAGTGTAAGGGATATGATAAAAGGTTTCATTCTCTGGTATCCTGTGTGTTGGTCCAGTAGGTTTCTGGATACAGTCATCAGTCATCTGAGTACCTTTAATTCTCCAGGCTTTATCATATGTTTTATTAAAGACAAAGAAGTATAAGTTGTCCAGGTTATCACTGTACTTTTGTACGAGTCTTCTCTTACGTCCAGGTATTCTAACTTCTTTCCACCAGGTAGGCCAGTCACCTGACCACTGAGCCTTACGCTCAACCTCATGGTAGTACGTTTGCCCATCCTTTGTTGTAACTAAGTCAGCATAATAATCTTCTTTATCAGAGATAATAATGTGACCTTCTCTTTCAAGTAGAGTAATCAGTGCCTGTTTAGACGGTTCGTTTACTTGATCGTAAACATCTTTTCTAAACTTACGTACATGTACTTTCATTTGCCTTGACCTCTGTATGGTTTGGTTGACCTACGTTTATGTTTGTTCATTGAACCTAGTTTCATAGAGCCTAATCGTTTTGATTGAGATGTTTTCTTCTTTAATGATTGGATTGTACCAACAGAAGATCCTACAATCTGTACTTTAGCCATTAAGTTTTCTCCACTTTAATTCATGAACAAGCATGTTCTGCTCGTAATCACTTAGTATCATCCAGTCCCTTATTTCGTCAAGTGTTCTTTTACACCCTACACAAAAGCCATCATCATCAATACGACAGACCTTTATGCAGGGTGATGGGACAGTACCCAGTTTCTTTCTACGTTGTCTATTCACACTGACGTAGACCAGTAGCAGGATCGTAGTAGCAAGCACCGCCCTCTTCTACGTAGTCCTGTGTCTCTTCAACTACTGGTTCCTCTGCTACTTCCTCAGAGGTGGAGGCGTTAAGGATACCATAACGTTTACCTGCTGCACGGAAGGTAGTGCAACCAGATGAACCACCATCGTAGGCATCCATGTAGACCTGCTTAAACTCTTCCCATGTTACTTCTTCACCAACATTACATGTCTTTGAACAAGCTGAGTCAACAAAGCGTGAAGCAACATTCAATACTTTGACGTGATCAAACACTGACAGTTCGTCTGCAGTCTTACCCTTCACACCAAAGACACGATAACCATAGTCTTCTACTCGTTCAACCTTTGGTCCATCGAAGGTTTGGATAGTTCTGTCGTAGTAATGTGAGAATACAGGTTCGATTCCAGAGGATACGTTGTCGGCTGACAGACTGATAGTTCCTGTTGGAGCAACAGAAAGCAGATGACTGTTACGAATACCATAATCGCTAATGAGATTGCGGATATCATCAGGAAGAGACTTAGCAAAGTCACTCTCCAGATAAGCCTGAGTAAAGAGAGGGAAAGCACCCTTCTCAATAGCCAACTCAACAGATGTACGATACGCAACATTCCTAATCACCCCCATGATTTCTTCGAGGGTCTGCAAGAATCTATCGCTGCCATACTCAAACCCTAGTGCTTCGATAGCATTTGCTACACCAGTAACACCAAGGCCCATACGTCTTTTACTCTTGGCTTCTAACTCCTGTTCTTCAAGTGGATACGTTGCTCTATCTACGACATTATCCATAGCTCTTACGACATGTGGGATGTCATTACGTAGTTGGTTCATGTTGAAGACGTACTTACCTTCGTGATCTACTACGTACTTAGTCAGGTTAAATGAACCAAGTAGACATGCACCATTCGGTGGAAGCGGTTGCTCACCACATGGGTTGGTGGCTGCAATCTTTTCTGCGTACCATAGGTTGTTCTTCTTATTGATACGATCAATGAAGAGGATACCAGGTTCTGCCCAGTCCCATGTAGAACGTAGGATCTGATCCCATAGTGCAGTAGCACTTACTGTTTTATAGACACGTCCATCAAACTTTAGATCAAAGTCTAAGTCCTCTTTCACAGCTTTCATAAACTCATCAGTCACACCTACAGAGATGTTGAACTGTGTCAGTGTGTCACTGTTATTCTTTGCTGTGATGAACTCTTCAATGTCAGGATGATCAACACGTAGGACACCCATCTGTGCTCCACGTCTGTGACCTGCTGATGCAATGGTACGACAGACAGCATCAAAGATACCCATAAAAGATAGAGGGCCAGATGATTTACTGTCCAATGATTTAATCAAGGTGCCACGAGGACGCAGTGTACTGAAGTCATAACCAATACCACCACCCAGGCGCATGGTCTCTGCTGCACGTCTTGCTGCTTCCATAATGCCATCCATGCTATCCTCAATAGTCATAGACACAAAGCAGTTGTAAGGTGTCACACGTCTTGGTGCACCCATAGCAGACTGTACACGTCCTGCAGGTAGGAAGCGTTGGTTATATAGGATGTTACGAAAGTTATTGAAGTGTGATTCATTATCCTTCAGTGCTTCAGCAACACGAGTCATTGCCTCACGAAATGTTTCACCCTTGCTGCGATACTTCATAGCATGGATTTCTTCTGAGATTGATAGTGTTGGGCCGTACTCTGGTTCTGTGTTTGGGATGCTCATCTGTTGTCTCCTGATCCTTTTAATTTTCCACGTTTCTGTCTGTCATCTAGCTTGATAATGTTTAACTCAAGCACCTCCTGTAGTCCCTTACCATAAATATTTGCAAGGGCAGTGGCGTAGAATACTACGTCACCTAACTCTTTCATAATCTCTTCATTCTGGAATTGAGAGCTATCACGAATAAGTTTCTTAATCTTTTCCGCAACCTCTCCTGCTTCTCCCACAAGGCCAAGTGTATTCTCCACTAGTCTTGCCTGACCTTCAGTCATAATCTTTTTCTCTACCCATCTAGAATAAAGATCTGTCCAGTCTACTTCATCACTATCAAAGTTATCAAAGTAACCAAACTTATCTAGGTCATCACCACTTATCATTTCTGTTTCACCTCTATCTCAACAATTTCTAAATCGTCTAAGTCGTATATAGTGTCCTGAATAATATCTTCAAGACTCTTTTCCAAACTATCTGAAGCAATAAAGTTTGCATCAGGATCTAAATCTACAAGTATCGTTACCTCGAACAACACAGGAACCTCCAAGTTATATAAATAAATATAATATCGTCAACAATTATTCTTTCAACCAATCGTCAGGGATTGATTTATCTGCGTACTTAAATCCGTACTTCTTACACCAGTCACCATAAGATGACTTAGCACCCTTATATAGTTTTGCTCTACTGTTTTGAAATACAAAACGAATATCTAGATCAGGAAACTGTTTCTGAATTTCACGGTGTTTGCGTCTATCTGTTGAGACAAATCGTCCCTTGGTTTCTACTATGATACCATTAGATAAAACGAAGTCAGGTGTATACGTTCTTACTTTTAAGTCAACCCACTTAATCTTTTCTTTTTCGTAGGTGAACTCAATACCTTTGGATCGTAGCTCTTTTGCTACATCATCCTCGAAGCCTGAACGATACCCTGCTTTAAGTGCTGCTGCTCTATACTTCCTGCTCATTGTATGTAAGATCCTCTGGTACGTTTGGTTTCTTTACCACATCTACCAGGAGTACGTCACCATTACCATAAACAAATCGTCTGGCCTCAGGCCAACACTTCTTGTTGAACTCACAGAATCCACAAGAAGGATGTAGCTTTGTGTTGGGGCTAGTCTTTGACTGTGGTACAGGTTCAAAGCCTCTGTCAGGTATCTCACCTGCCACCATCTCTTTGACTTGCTCTACCTCTTTCTCCTTTTGTTCTAGCTCAGGAGTGAAGTCATAAACATCAAGACAAAGTGAACCATTAACTTTATCAACAACAAGGAAAGCCCCATGTGTTTTGTTGGTCACCAGTGGATCGTCTTTTGCTGCATACACATAAGAACTAAGCTGACTGATGTAACCAAAAGGATCTTCCTCTCTAAGGTTACCTTCAGCAAACTTCTTGAACGAGTAAGGTGACGCTGACTTAACATCAACTGTCATACCATCAATGACTGCATCTCTGTGTCCTGCCAGATCATTGATACGCATACGATCCTGCTGCCCTGTTACTGTGTGACCAGAAGCCTCAACAATAGAGAGGACCAACTCTTCTATCATGTCACCATAAAAGAACTTCAGCAAATCCGATGGAGCAAGAGGCTTTGCTGTCGCAGTCTCGTTAATCTTATACCATAGTTTTCTTTTGCATGGACTACCAATAGAAGAGAACGACAGATACCCTCTTGGTTTCTGTGGTGCTCTGAATCTTGAGGTAGCTGCTTTGCCAATACGATCACCCATCTTCAGGCTAATCAAATGATCCCAACCTTTGAGACCAAGTATTGTGTCTTCCATATCTTTAATGAGTGTATCTATGCTTGGCATATCTTTATCCTTTTTTGTTTGTACCCCCACCCAGTTAAGGGTGAGGGCTTTCTTCTAGGGAAAGGAAACAGGGAAACCTAGAAGGGGATAGAGTCCTGGGGTTCCTGGGAGGAGGTGGAAGACGATGAACCACCAGAACTGGAGTGGTCTGTGAACATTGTACGTGGTTGGGAGGGGCCACCTTCTGATTCATAGACCACATGCTCAAGGATCTGGACACCTAGTAAGCGTGTACCTGTACGTCCAGTACGTGTAGGATAAACTTCTACCTTCACGATACCTTCACTGCCATTACCAATAAGACCCTTCTCCTGTAGGTTCCAAGCCTTACCAGTCACGTCAGCTACGATAGGTGCGCCACCCATCCAGTCCTGTGCGCCTGTATGAGGACGAGACACTGTGACTTTGTAGCCATCAGTAACTTCCTCAATCTTCTTCATGCATCCCGCTTTCTTTAAAGCGTCTGCAGTTTCTTTATCTGTGGTGACAGTAACCTTGTACTCACCATCAGTTTCTTTATTCCACTCAGCACGATCACGATTAGACTCAAATACTTTTGCCCAATCTAGTTTGCCTTTGATGTCGATTTGTGTAGCTGGCATAATGCCCTCCTTTGATTTGATAACTGTTATGTAATTCTACTTGAACAGGATGTCAATGGGTCTCTGCCCAATTTTTTCCTACGTCATACGATCCTGGTGTAGGTATTTTGAATCCTAGTTCTTTGCCAGTCTCAAGCATACAGTCTGCTTGTATCTGACCAAGACGTTTAGCTTCTTCTTCCGTTCCTGTAACCTCCACTTGATATTCGTCATGAATGAACCCAACCATCTTGAAGTTAATCCCTTCCTTACGTGCTACGTCATGCCAACGTAGGAGGGTGTGCTTCATGAGGCAAGCCTCTCCATTCTGTAGTATACCTGCGAGTGCCTTGTGTGTGCTAGGCACATTGACCTTACGTCCATCGTATCCTTTGAACCAACCATTATCTCCAACCTGTTTGATGTATCTGTTCTTAAGATCGTATAAACCACCAATACTCATCTCGAAACGAGTACGTGCATCCTGTGCTTCTTTCTTGTTGACCTTTAATATCTGGGCAGTCTTAGCCACACCTGCACCTAGCAGCCATGCGTAGATGAAAGTCTTTGCCATATCTCGTGTACCATGAGGGACAGCAAGAGCATTCTTGTTCACGTTGTGGATGTCTGTCTCGTTTTCTTTCTTACCTTCCATAATTGCTTTGGCATACTGATCTTCACCAAACATACGCCATAGATAATCAGCAAGTACACGTAACTGAATCCCATCTGCGTCTGTACCTACTAGCCAAGAGCCTGAGGGTACAGTCCAACAAGCACGTAGGTGTAGGTCATACTGATTCTTTACTTCTTCTACTGCTGTCTTTGCATCTCCATGAAAAGGAGAAGAGATGTTAGCAGTGTTGGGGTCTTTGTGTGCGCAGCGTCCAGTCCATGCACCAATGCTCTGTATCCTACCATGAATACGAGAGTCATCTCTGCACTGCCCTATCCACTCCACCAGTGAGGAACGTCTACCTTCTAGGGTGAGCCACTGGGCGAGAGCCTTTGCCCCCTCAGGGGCTGTCTCAGGGAGTGTACCAAGGTTGTCCTCTGATACAGTAAAACCATACCTGTCTAGCTGCTCTTTCTTCTGATCATAAAATTCTTGATCCATAACATCTACTGACTTGCCGTAGGGGTCACCAACTTTCTTACGTGAGAAGGTAATGGCTGTCTTAGTTCTGTCCACAGGGTTCCAACCTGCAGACCAGAGAGCATCAATACGATCCTTAGAGGAGCCAGGGTTAAACTCAATCCAGTCATGACACACTAGGTCTTCACCTTCTTGTGTAGTCATGGCGTATCTTTCCTTGGCCTTAGTAACTGTAGCCATCTCACTTCCATCTTTCTTAAGACGATACTTAATACGATTGACCTCAGTTAACTTAGGCGGGAAGTCTACTTGGAATTGTTCTTCAAGGTACTTCATCTTTTGTTGAACAGAGTTGAGAAGGAACTGTGCTTTGTTCTTGTCAAAGAAGAAACCATAGTACTGTGTGCGTACCAGTTCGATCTGTACGTTGTGTTCAGTCCTCAGAGAAAGTGACCAATCATTATCCCAAATAACAGAAGAGAAATGTTCATAAAGAGCATGAGTAACCTCGATGTCTCCATACCAGTATTCAACCATTTCATCACTGAACTTATCAAATTCATGGAAGTCTCCTTTATGTTTGTTCAATCGTATACCCCAAGCCTGTAGGCTGTGAGGAAACTTAGCACCCTTAGGTGTGTCAATGTCATAGTCCACCAATCTACTGATGATCAGTGTGTCTATAACTTTCTGTGGATCTATGAGTCGAGGCTTCAGTAGTTTGTTTAGCATGGGCGCATCAAACTGTATGAAGTTGTGACCAACGATTAGGTCTGCTGATTCATACCAGGCGATGGCTGCTGCCTTAGCTACTGGATCTTCGTGGCAGTTCTCAAACTTGTGTACTTCACCAGTGGAAAGATCCTTCCCACCACAAAGCCACAGCTTATCACTCCCCTCTAGTCCATTAGTTTCTATGTCACTGATGACGATCTTCATCCCTGAAACACTGCCTCCTCCAGTATTGTGGTCTCAGGATCGTAGTAGACTGACCCTGCATTGCCTAACTTAGCGAAGGGTCTGTTCTTGTCAACGATGAATTGTGTAGTGTTACGTATTACTTCATCATCTGATTCAGTATCACGTTGCAGTTTGATACAGATGATGGCCTCTTCCTCAAGGGATGCTGCGTACTTAGTACGTCCATCCTCGTTAACCTGGGATATAAAGACAACACCAATGTTCAACTCCTTAGCAAGCTGTGCCATGCGGGAGCCTAGTGTGGTCAGGGTACTGGTGGCTGCATCAACCCCAGAGTTTGACAGGTAGGCCAGACGTTGGACGTGATCAATAAAGATATACTCTGCACCATAGACTGTGGATGCTAGGCGTACATACTCTAACAACTGCATAGGATCATCATGTGACTGCATCTCAAAGATGATTGTGTTCTCACCACCTGACATCTTTTGGGCTGCAGTAATGACCTGCTCCTCAGTAAACCCTGTGGCAATGGCATCCTCTTTGGTACGTACATTCCAACCTAGTTCGTAGGTTGCCATAGCACGATAGGTTGTGGACTTCATCTCTTCCATGTGGAGGAGGGCCACTCGTGTCTGTTGCTTCAGTAGTGCAACCTCAAAGTACCTGACTAGCTCAGTCTTACCTTGCCCACGCAGTGCCTTGATGAATGTCAGGCCACCCTTCACTAGGCCACGCAGCTTATCGTCTAGGCCAGTGTGTCCTGTTGGTACATACTCGTAGGGGTTCTCAGTTGTGATTGCTTTCTCAACTTCAAGATCACCTACAAAGAAATTGTCTGGGCTGAAACGTTGAGGCTTCAGTGCTGCCCACTTCAGGTCATCACCATCACCTTCCATCAGGAACTCGTTGGCATCTTTCCACTTGGACATAGGTACGTAGTAGAACTTGTCAGGCATCATGCTGTACAGTTTCTGTGCTGCGCCTTTACCTGCTGCGTCCAGTTCACCTGCGTAGACTACCATCTCAAAGGCGTTCAAGTATTCAAAGTTATCCTTGATAAACTTCTCTGACAGACTGGCACTAGGTAAAGACTTCACAGGGTAGGACTTTCCTAACACCTGATAGAGACTGGCTGCATCGAACTCACCCTCTGTGATGTAGATACGTTTGCTTGAACCTGCGTTGAAGTCAGGGCCAAACAGATCAGTAGGTGATCCACGTTCTTTAGTCCAGAACTTCTTCTCTGCGTAACCACGATACTTTACGTTGTTAGGATACTTGAATGCGTAACGTACTGGTGAATTGTTCTCACCATACTGCAGTTGGATGTTGTATAATTTAGCTACGTCCTCATCCAAGCCACGAATGTCGTTGAACCTACCAGAAATAATCTTGGTGTTACGTAGGTCTACCTTTGGTGGAGGTGGAGGATAAGTTCCCTCTGCCCAGGAAAACATCTTGTCTTTACCTGGGTATCCACGTCCACATGAGTGACACTTACCTACTTTAGATAGGACGTTATAAGCAAAGGCATCACTACTTGCGCAGTCCTCGAAGGGGCAAGGCTGATGAGTTATCTCGTTGCTGCTGTTTACTGCTTGCATTGTTCTGTTCCTTTTCTTTTGCTGCTTGACGTTCTTCCTTCGTCATAGCACGAATCTTATCACGATACCACTGATTATCTAGTGGCTTTCTTCCCTCAGGTAGTTTTGTCATCTGCTCCATACCTTATATGGTCTTCGATGAAGTCATATACAACCTGCAAGTCTAACTTTGCTGCTGCACAGTAGAGCACTAGCTTCAGACCTTCCTCCTGCAGTAGCTTGGCACAGTTGTTATCAAGGTGGAACTGGTAGGTGGCACTGCCATCCTCGTGTTCCTCTACCTGTTCAACTCCAATCATCCCAGTCATCACAGACCTCTACCAAAAATTTTCTTTTCTTTTTCACCGTGAACAGAACAAACACTTATGATAAACTCTGTAGACCAATCTTTAAAGTCTTCGTTTGACTGAACCTCTTTTACTTTTTGTTGAACAGCATTCATCATTATTGCTGTAAATTCATCAGGCCCATACATATCTGCTTCTTTTATCTTGTTGTACCCTGTCATGTAGTCTTCCATTATTTTACTCCTCGTATGCTCTGAGTGCTTCCCATGATATAGGAAATAGCTTTGCCATCTCATCATCTATATGGTTAGCTACGATCTGTGTTTCAAGTTGTGTGTCAGGCTTACATCGTAGGCTGCACATCTTATGTATTGCTTTCATAGTGCCTGACCAGTACCACTCTGTCATCATCGACTGTGGTAGCACCATACGTGCTTGCTCTGGTGCTACACCTTCATCAAGTAGCTGCGTATATACACCTAGCATCGTGTCATTAAAGTAAGGTACGTTAGCGTTACTCTTAACAATACCATCACTGCCCTGCTTCTTGTCTTCACTACGCCCACGCCAAACATCAGGTTGATAAAACTCAGGCTCTTCATCCACGTAGCGTCTACTTATTTCGTTCCAAATCGTGTACTCATGTTTCTGAAGTTGACGAGCTACAAAGATAGGTGCTTTGACGTGGAAGGTAACAAAAGTGTGATTGAATGGGCTGTAGTGTTTGTGTTTGGCAAGGTAACGTATCAGCTTGGCATCTTTATCATCTAGCTTTCTACCCATACCAGTTTCAAAAGTATGTCCACAATCATTACCAAGCTTAGAACAGTTGTGGCAAAAATAAATAAAGTCAGACTTCTTACCAAAGCTAACTCGTGCAGCGTTCACAACTGACAGGTCAGATCCCATGTGGTCTATGTAATTTACTTCAATCATACCATTCTCTCTACTCGTTTGTTGGCCCACCCTGTAGGACTCGAACCTACAACCTACTGCTTAGAAGGCAGTTGCTCTATCCAGTTGAGCTAAGGGTGGTATCTCTCAGAACATAGGTTCCCAAACTTCACCTTGTTCTCTACGTTTCTTTGCTTCCTCTAACTGTGGCTTCAGTAGGTCAGCGAGATCAAGTTGATTGTCCCACTCGTAGTCATCTATCTGTCGTGCCAGGTCAGAAATATATTTCTCTAGGCTTACTAGTCTTCCTTCAAAACTTCTGGTCTGTATCATTTCAATCTCCCAAGCCAGTGTGTTACATCATCGTGTGGATCATCTATCCATATAATCTTTGTCCCATTCAATCTGAATATCCTTCCCCATTACTTCAGACAATGCTTTAACCACTGATTCACTTCCCTTCTCAAACCCTTCATCGTATGCTTCTGCTATGTCTTCCTTATCGTTGTATTGTCTATACAGGAAACCTGCTAAGAAAGATAGGACTACAATTAAAATAGTAATTGGTTCTGGTATATAAATATTCAATGGTACATCCTCAAATCTTTTTGTTCTTTCCAAACGTGAAACTCTTCTGGTGTTAGCCCATTCTCTTCCATAAATTCTTGAAGATCATATAGGTTTTCCATCAGTTCAGTGTTAGTCAACATAACTTTTTGTAGTAGTTCTCCCTCATCCTTACTATTCAGCAACTCTAAAATCTTTTTGTAGTCTTCCTCTGTCACCATCTTCTCCTTGTTTTCCAATAGACCCAACACTCAGAGCAGTGACCTCTACCTAGGACTACATCAATCAACCAAACAATATTAAATCTTTTATCTCTTTTCCATTGCCAGTTTCTAGCACTGAAAGTTTGATTGTTACTACCACCCAATACTACATTAATCAGAACACTGATAGCTGTAATAACTCTAAACCAGTAGGGCTTACCTGTAGTATACACTTTAAGTTCCTTTCCTTAAAGTATTACTAACAGTAATTAATCTCTATAAGAAATAAAAGATATAAGTTTTAACTGTTAGTAATACTATTAGTATTAGTTATATTGATAACTTTTCATTTCAAGTATGACAGATTGTCTCACCACCCAATAAAGATTAGTAGACCTAAATATCCTACGTTCAAGGCTATCGCTATGATCTCGTATGTTTCCATCAGGTTCTGTTCGCTCTGCTGTCGTAGATGTTAGTCCAAGTGTACTCTCTATTGTCCACGTCTGTTAGTTTCCAGTATCCATCAACACAGTGGTTGATCATGCTGTCTGCTTGGAACATGGCATGTGTCTTTATGTTCTTGTCTCTACTGTCGAAGTAGTATGTGCTTTGCTTACCGCCATAGTTGAATGTGTAGCTGATCTCATAGTTTGGTTCAATCATGTCTTCAACTTTTCCATCTTAACTGTGAAACCAAATGAGGTGTAAACTCTCCACAGTTTTGTTGCTTCTTCCATTGTTTTGACTAGGTGATTTGCAATACGCAAACCACCCTTGTCTGATATGATAAGATCAATCCACATTAGTCTAGTCTCGAATCTGCGTAGGCTTCTAGACCATAGGCTTTGAGTACTGTGGCTGCAGCCTGTGCACCTGCATGTTTACAGTCAATGTTCTGGAAGCCACAGGTGCTAGGGTTCCACCACTGGTAGGCTTTACCTGTCCAGTCTTTCTTTAGACCTAGGGCTGTAAGAACTTTACGTTCTTCTTTACCTAGTTTGGTGTTGCCCTTGTGCTTTGGGTAGACTGTGACCCAAGCAAACCCACAGGCAAACTGGTCTTCACCATCAAGATACTTTTCGATGTACTTGTTTGTGGCTACGACTGCAGATGCCCATGCCTCTTCACGAATTTTTTCTGCTGTGTTTACAGTAAGTTCCATTAGTTTACTCCCTCTTTTGCTAGGATACGTAGTACGTAGTGTAGTGGTTGATCACCAAGTGTGATCCACTTGTCTTTGCTTTCGCTGTAACGTTTTGTCTTTGCAAGTTTTAAGATATCACTTGGTATCTTACGAGTAGCAAAAACGTTTTCCATTTTTAGAAGTTGATTTAAAGTTACTGTCATTTGTTTTCCTTTCTTTCTGTAACTATTACATGGGGTTTGGGTGGGGGTATTTCAACCCCCTGTCTACAAAAATTTATGAGAATAGTTCTTGTAGTTTATCCCACTTGTGTGCCTTATCCTTGAAGGTCTTCATTGTTTTTATTGTATTAACGTGATCATCCTTTGCTTTCTGTAATTGATCTCGCAGGTTTTGTAGTTCGTTATTAACTAGATCAGAAAAATATATTCTGTCCTGTGTTGTTAAGTCTGCTACTGTTCGTGTCTTTCGATACCCATTGTTCTGATAGAACTGGTCAACCTTTTTTGTGAACCCCATACCAATGCGTTTCATTGCTAGGTTTTCTGCTGCCCACAGTCTGCTACACTCTTGATACACTGTTCGATCTTCATAGAACCAAGTGCCCTTGTCCTGATCATACGCAATGACCCCTTCTGCTAGTGGTTCATCCTTGAATATATTTTTGATATCATTCAGATGATCTTTAAGGTTCTTTGGCATTGTCTTTTCCTTTCCTGTAGACGTTATTGCTTTGTAAATTCTTTCCAGTTCAGTTGGTAGTTGCTGCACTGCCTTGCGTTTTTGATAACGTGATTTAAATGTCATGGTTTTACTCCTTTACCACACATAATTTTTTGACACGATGCAGTGTGTGTTTCCACTGCCTGATGTAAGAGTGTAAAAACTCTTGCTGTATTCGTGTGTGTCTAGTTTCTTTTCACCCTTCGAGATGGTGATGTGCTCGACTGCAGCACGTCTGGCCTTAAGACTGCCACCATGTAATGAAGTCCAACGTTCCTCATACTTTTTGTTGTCAGGGTTCCAGTCTAAAACTTTTAGTGTCCATACGTTTTTCATTACAAAATCTCCTGTAGTTTGTCCCACTTCTGGGCCTTGGTTTCATATTCTTTATACTTATCATAGACATATTTAAAAACTTTTTGCAGTTCTTCTAGATCGCCTTCCACTTTGTTAAGTTTTGTCTGTGTTGTCCATAGATCATACACTGCGTTATCTTGTAGCCTGTCACGCTTCACATATTCCCTTGCTATCTTTAAGATTTCGTCAGGTCTTTTGTACTGCAGTCCACACTTAGAGTAGCGCAGTGTGCCTGTCTTACTAAAGATATCAACAACATCCACTTCATCTAGGTCTAGCTGCCTCTGGGCGTAGCTTTCTGCACTTCTAGTGCCACCCTGAGAGAATGTTTCAAACCTTTCCTCTTTCCCTCGTTCTGGTTTGTAGACCCAGTATCCTTCATGGTATGTGTAGCCTACCTTGTGTGGGTCAGATACAAAGTATACCTGTGCTGTTCTTTGCTTTCTCATGATTTAGTTCCTTTCAATTCCTCATTTAGTAAGTAGCTGCCAATGGTCTGTTCGATCATGTCGTGGAGCGTGTCAAACCTGTCCTGTGCTTCATCAGTGTACATGCTGCAGTCTGTATCTTTGTCGTGTGTGTACAGCGTCTGTGGTGCTGTCACGTTGGCGTAGTACATATTTTCTAGGACAGTATCAGCTATTTCTGCAGCCAGTTCTGTCAGTGTTGCAGGTATGTGCATATGGTCTCTCATTCTTCTTCCCTCATCAATTCAATTACAATTTCTGTGTCATCTGGTTCAGATATCCATGCACCATCGCCATTGCTCATTTCATTGACCAGTTCCTGTGCACGTTCTTCACTAGTAGCTGACACCCATGCCACGTAGGTTTCTTTCCTTGTTACACGATACATCATTATGCTGTTTCCTTTTCTGCTAGTTTGACCTGCTCAGAGTATGACGTTTCTCTGTACAGTGTGACCTTGTATTCTGGTGCAGGATATTTCTCTTCCATCTCTCTCACTATCTGCATCACATCTGCCACCATCATTTCTGATACAATCTTGAAATAGTGGCGATAGCTGTCTTCGATCTTTCCATATCTCATTCTAATCTGTTCACGTTTCGCTACGTTTATTCTGTACTGCATTTTATTCACCCTCCTGTTCTGCTAGTGCATCCTGCTTTGCCTCGTAGTGGGCAACAACATACTCAGCATAAGATAATTGTTTTGCGTAGTCCTGCATCTGTTGACTGTAGATTGCAAGATCAGTAGAAACCCACGATGCCCTGACACCTTGCCCATGCTGATTGATCAGGCTCTGGATCTGGCGTTCCTTGTAGGCAACACGCCCCTGCATTGCTTCCACTTGTTCTAATGCTTCTTGATATGTCATATGTATTTCCTTTTCCATTTTATCTTGTCTCAATTAACCATGCGATCACATAACAGCAGACCAACACGCCTAGTAGAAAATATGGTATTGCCATTGTCACACCTCCATTTTTGATAGTGTTTCATAAATGCGATTGTAGGTATATCGTGCACCATCAGGCGTTTTCTTTCCTTTTAACATGCGCCACATTTCCTTGGCTGCTTCTTTGGGGCCAATCATTGTGACCTTGCCATAGGCATCG
>Ga0208792_1000179_pt1 | contig 26999 bp, 40 predicted proteins | sample 14_taG_FD_184087 | JGI IMG/M metagenome (GOLD analysis project Ga0208792, IMG submission 184087) | Marine viral communities from the Subarctic Pacific Ocean - 14_ETSP_OMZ_AT15311 metaG (SPAdes) (version 2) | ecosystem: Environmental > Aquatic > Marine > Oceanic | place: Pacific Ocean | collected...
TGTTTATTCTTTTGGGCAGTTTTAGGTTTGAACACAAGGTTCGCTTCTTTTTACCTAGGCACTACCCTAGCCTATTGAATATATAAATATTCATGATTACTCAAATAGAGTAATCAAAAGTATTTATTTACTGAATACAAGTTCTAGTCTTTCGTTGTATTCTTCTTTTTCTTTTTCATATTCTTTACTATTTTTTAAAATATGAAGAGCGTTTTTAATATCTAGTAAAAGTAAATCTTGCTTTTCTCTACCGATATAAAGGTAATCTTCTCTGTGTTTCTCGACTAAATGTCGAAGAAAGTGAAGTTGATCAACGTTTAAATAAAGTTTTGTTTCTGCTTTTTCCATTGTTTGCTCTCTTTCTGAATATTGATAAATATTCATGATTACCCAATAACGAGTAATCAAAAGTATTTATGCTGACTGTTCAGCTTGTTTTTTAGAGGCAAGATAAAGTCTGTTGATAAGAATGTCTTTCCACTTACTGTGTAATTTATGTTGTAAGTCAAAAGCTTCTATTTCCCAAGGTCTTTGTTTATAAGGAATTCTTCTCTTTGGACCTAGTTCCTTACCTTCCCAACGTGTGTGAAGTTCGTTATCAGATTTCCACCAACGTTGTTGATATTGCTTTGTAGCAATTTGTTTAACATGCACTAATTCGTGCGCCAAAGTTTTGAAAATATCAGCAGTATGATCGATTATGATCTTGTGATTTTTTTCAGGGCTAGAACCTTTTGCGTTGGCTAAGTGAACACCTTGGCAATTATCTCCCCACTTTTTTTTGACTGTGGTCTTTCTTACGTGAATTTTGATCTTCAAAGTGTTTTGAAGTCTTTTAGATACTAACTCACTAAGAAACAAGTTTGTTGCTTCTGTAAGATCGTCAACTAATTCCTGATCTCTCTCATTTCTTGGTAGAGATATTTCTAGTTTTTTCATTGTTTGCTCTCTTTCTGAACGCTTTATGCATTCATGATAAGGCTAACTTAGTAGCCCTATCAAAAATACATAATTTGAATTCTGTTTGACTGTTTCCTTATCGGTGTCACCGATTGAGCTCATTGCTCTGAAGACTTGCTCTCAGCGTCTCAAGATAAGGTTTGGAAGCTTAGCCTGATTGGTTCGAGTTATCTACGCACTGAGGGGCAAGTATGTAGCGCCCAACCTCAGCAACCCACCGAGTCCGAAGACCCAAGAAACTTAATTCTTTGAGTGTTTTAGCACCTTAGACCCGATGGCTAAAATATCGTCAGCATTCCCCAAAGTGGTAACTGGCTTATTGTCTTCTAGCGCGGTTTCTAAAGTATGGTTTGTTGTCATCTAAGTAAGACCTTACACTAATTTATGATAATACCTAATAAAAAAAGATAAATAATTGATAAAAAATGAAAAAAAATTAGAAAAAAGTCGAAGTTATCCACAGGCATTTTTTTGCGTTTTAAGAGCGTTTTAAAAAGGTCCGTGTATGTTTTTATTAGATAATTTATCATATGCTCTAGGGCTCTTAAAATAGCTTTAAAGACTCAATTCTTTAAGGTGAATATTGTTCGATATATCGAATGTAGTGCTAAAGTGAACAAAGTATGAACGTTTCAGGGTTTGAGGGTCGTGAGGCGTGGATCGTGGAGCGCGGACAGTACTAGAGGTTTTTTGAAAAAATAAAAAAAAAATAAAAAAATATTTTAAAACAAGTGTGATAGTGTCCGCTTATGTGTTTTAGCTTTAATTAGGTGGGTTTTACCTATCACACTACTCATTTTTAGAAGTGTGCATAGTGTCCGCTTGTTTATTGAAAAATAAGGCTTTTTTATACCCTCTAGGTAATTAGATACTTTTTCCAAATTGATTATTTTAAAAGAAGTTGTCAGAAAATCTCTAGTACCATAATTGTAAATCGTTAAATTTTCTCTATTGTGTAACGGTGTATTTTTAAATGAGTGCAGAAAAAAACTTATATAAAATGGTGAAGGATAAACTACCTGAATTTAATCCAATTAGGATTGAAACAACTACAATAAACGGTTTTCCTGATTTGATATTGTTCAATAAAAAGAAACGTGTTTTGTTTATCGAATGTAAGGTTTGTGAACGTTCTAGATTGTTACAGAGCCTGAGACCTCATCAAAAAGCTTTTCATCATAAATACAAACAGATTATGAACGGACTATTTATCTTGCAACGCTCCCTCAAAGAGAGAGCGTTTTTTCTGTATAGGTCCACGGATATCGACTTTCTTGCAGAAAATGGCGAGTTTCCACCACTTTGCACAGTTCAAGTGGGACAACCATGGTCCACGATCAGCGAAATTTTGCATGAGTACCACTAAATATAGACATACCAATTCGCGAGACGCGAAAAACGTTGATAAATATAGCGTTTGGGTGGCTGATAACATATATTATGCAACAATAGGGCCTAGGTACTTAGGGCCAACGGTCCGAGGTTCGCGGAGATCGAGCACCGACCCCCAAAAATTTGGCCCCGGTCCGCATGACGTTGGCCTTGTCCTGGCAACATACACACACTATAGGGGTGAAATATGCACATAGACTATAAAAACTTAGATGCGAACCAATTAAAGGCGATGGTATTGCTTAGAAAGCGTATTGAACAAGAACATGCACGTGGAAACTTCATGAGATTTGTCAAAGCAGTGTGGCCTGAGTTCGTTGAAGGCAATCATCACATCAAAATCGCGCAACAATTTCAAAAATTTCTGACAGGGAAGAACCAAAGGCTAATTGTCAACATGCCCCCACGTCATACAAAAAGTGAGTTCGCCTCATTTTTATTCCCGGCATGGATGATGGGGCAAAATCCGAGACTCAAGATCATTCAAGCGACTCACACTGGTGAATTAGCGATAAGATTTGGTCGTAAAGTAAGAAACTTGATGAATACCAAAGAATACAAAGGAATATTTCCCAATGTTAACCTTAGAACTGATAACCAAGCGGCGGGAAGATGGGAAACTAACCTAGGAGGCGAGTATTACGCGGCAGGTGTGGGTGGTGCCATCACAGGTCGTGGTGCTGACCTACTAATCATTGATGATCCACATAGTGAACAAGATGCTTTGTCTGAAAATGCGATGGATAACGCCTATGAGTGGTATACATCTGGTCCTCGACAGCGTATGCAACCAGGGGGAAGTATTGTAATCGTGATGACTCGATGGTCTGACAAGGATCTGACTGGTCAATTGATCAAAAAGATGGGTGATATCAAAGCTGACAAATGGGACATCATAGAATTCCCGGCAATTTTAGATGACGATGACGAAGAAAAGCGTATACCTATTTGGCCTCAGTATTGGAAGCTTAATGAACTAGATAAAGTGAAAGCTTCTCTTGTTCCTACCAAGTGGAGCGCTCAGTGGCAACAAAATCCAACACACGATGGCACGAGTATCGTGAAACGCGAATGGTGGAACATTTGGGAGAAGGAAGACCCACCACTTTGTTCTTATAAAATTCAAAGTTATGATACTGCATTTTCCAAAAAGGAGTCTGCTGACTATTCAGCTATTACAACTTGGGGTGTCTTTCATCCTGATGAAGGACCTGAAACACATTTGATCTTATTGAACGCAAGAAAAGGGCGTTGGGACTTTCCTGAGCTAAAACAAGTAGCAAAAGAAGAACTTCAACTCTATCAACCTGATAGTGTCATCATTGAAGCTAAGGCATCAGGGACACCCTTGATACAGGAGCTTCGGCGATTCGGAGTATACGCGACAGCTTTCTCTCCCAACAGAGGGCAAGATAAACACGTGCGATTAAATTCTGTTTCTCCTATTTTTGAAGCTGGTCATGTTTGGCGACCTGACACAGAATGGGCTGAAGATGTCCAAGAAGAGATAGCCTCATTTCCTTATGGAGAGCATGATGATTTAGTTGACGCAACAACACTAGCCTTGTTAAGATACAGACAAGGTAGCTTTGTCTCTTTGCATGATGATGAAGATGACATGGAACCGAGGAGTAAACGTAAATATGAGTACTACTAAAAAATTAATTAATCCTGAAGATAGGAGATTGAAACAGAAACTAACACCGAAACAGATGATTTTTGTTTATGAATACGTACACAAAGTTTTACTCGGAGAATGTTCCGCTGCCGAAGCGGCGCGCAGAGCTGGCTATTCTCAGAATAGAGCTAGACAAACAGCCACTGATTTATTAAACCCTAATCATAATCCTTTCGTAGTAGAGGCCATTCATGAGATGAAACAAGATCTTCATCAAATGTATGGAGTATCGACAGCGTCTCATTTGGCCTCTTTAAAACAGATCAGAGAAGAAGCGCGAGAACATAAACACTATTCGGCGGCCGTGGCTGCTGAAGTCAACAGAGGTAAGGTTGCTGGTTTTTACGATAACAAAGTTCAAACGGACACGCCTTTAGAAAATATGAATAAGGATGAACTTATTAAAGTCTTAGAGAATTACGACAAGAATGGTATAACTCATGATACCAAATTAATTATTGACGATGATAAAGAAGCCATGACTCGTGGCCCGTTGATCGTGGAAGGAGATTAATGATACAACAGTTACTAATGAGAGCAAGTCCCACGGTCCTCGGATCGTTGCTCGTGGGTGCTGTGGGATCACAACAAGCTAGTCAGATTCAAAAAGAATTAGCTCTCGGTAATATAACTTTAGATGATGTAGCTAATTTTATTACAAATTTAGCGGCGTCACCTTCGGTGACAGCATTAAAAGATTTAGAGAAGTCTAATCAAATTCCACCGAAAAAGGATGACGACAAAACTCCGACTCCTCCTGAACCTGATCCATTAGACTTGCTGAACCTTATAAATACTGATAGAAAGAAAGAAGATGAAACAAAGCCTATTACAACTAGCCAAAGCGAAGAGACTAAAGAATCAGTCTCGTCCAACCTCGAGTCGCAAACCACGGACCGTGGATCAGACATACAGCAATCTAACCAAGGAAGAGAAACAACGGTTAGTGGCGAGCTACCTCTAGTCAAAGCTTCTCAAGAACAAGGTGTTACTTTTTTTTCTGATATCTTAGGTGGGGAATTATATGTCCCTAAAGAAAGTTATAAACAGTTGTTGGATACTTCTGATGCTTTAGAGGCAACAGAAATATTTGATGAAAAGAGAATAGGCAATTTTGAAAATCACATTTACACGAGCATACCAGTTTTTAAGGAGGCTCAAATAGCAACTGCTGAGGCAATATCTAAGACTCTTCCTAAAGGAGGAACTATTATTGATATTGGAGGAACCGAAGGTGGTTTTGTTAATACAATAGCAGAGCTTAATCCTAGTATTGAAGGTATCGTTTTAGACCCTAATCCCAAGGCTGAAGAATCTTTTTTACAACAAAAATTACCCAACACAGAATTTATTCTTGAAGCGTTTACAACTAATCCTGAAGAGTTCGGTAAATACGCTTTTACAGAAAAAGGAGTTGATGTAGATTATTTTGATCCTAAAGATATCCCAGATAATTCTGTTGATGCTTTTTCGGAGAAAATGGTATTTCAATTTATTGATAACGAGAGAGCTTCTAAAATTAAATTGATTGCTGACAAACTAACAGATACTGGCTTTGCTGTCTTTGAAGAAAAATTTTTTACATCGAAACAAGATCCTGTGTGGAATGCCAATGAGGCGAAGAAGAATGAATTTAAGTCTCAGTATTATGATCCTGAACAAATGACTGAAAAAGAAGAGATTGTTTTAACAGGTATGAATGAGAGACAAGTGACTTCTGAATCTTTTGAAAAGATACTAATGAATAACTTTAATAATGTAGTTCAGTATTGGGATTCAGGAAACTTTGGAGGATATGTTGTATCTGACAGCGCAGATACAATTACAAAATTTTTAGATAATATGGTGGATCTTAACAGTGACTTTTCTAATGTGGAAACTCCTAGATTTGTGACACCTAAAATAAACAAAAAGAAAAGAGGAGGACCTATATCACTACCAAAAATAGACATGTTGTAAAAGGTCGATTAGGTGATATAAATTAAATTATGGCAGATAATATTGACAAAGGACTCTATCAAACAGGAGCTCCTGAGCTAGAGATTATTAAATCAGATACAGAAGTACAGATTGATGGACAATCAATACCCACTCCTGAGGGAATGGAAATTGAAATAGATGAAGATGGAGGAGCAACTCTTGACTTCGATCCAATGTCCGAGATTCCTGAAGAAGTAGAATTTTATTCGAACTTAGCTGAAGTGATGGACGACAGAGATTTAGATCAGTTGTCCGATGAATTGTTGAGTGAATTAGAAAACGATCGCTCATCTAGAAAAGATTGGGAAGAATCTTACATTAAAGGATTAGATCTATTAGGATTAAAATACGAAGAGAGAACCAAACCCTTTGCAGGAGCAAGTGGTGTGACTCATCCTTTATTGGCTGAAAGTGCTACTCAGTTTCAAGCATCAGCATTCAAAGAGTTACTACCAGCGAATGGTCCTGTTCGAACAGCAGTTATGGGAGAAGAGACTCCTGAAAAATATTCTCAGTCACAACGTGTTCAAGAATTTATGAACTATCAGTTGATGAATAAGATGGAAGATTACACACCTGAGTTTGATCAAATGTTATTTTATTTACCTCTTGCAGGTTCGACATTTAAAAAAGTTTATTACGATGAGTTAATGGATAGAGCTGTTTCAAAGTTTGTTCCAGCAGAAGATTTGGTTGTAAATTATATGGCTAGTGATTTAGATTCTTGTGAAAGAATTACTCAAATCATTAACATGAGTTACAATGATTTTAGAAAAAAACAAGTTTCAGGGTTTTATAAAGATATTGAAATAATGCCTTCAGACGCAGATCCTTCCGAAGTGCAAAAAAAATATGATGAGATGGAAGGTCTTCGTCCTTCTTATATCGATAAATCTATTCGACTATATGAGTTTCACGTGTCTTTAGATTTAGAAGGTTTTGAAGACAAAGGTATGGACGATGAGCCTACAGGAATTAAAATACCATACATTGTAACTATTGAAGACAACTCAGGTAAAGTAGTAGGTATTAGAAGAAACTATGAAAAGGGTGATGATAAAAAATTAAAGAAAAGATATTTTGTGCATTACAAATTTTTACCAGGGCTTGGTTTCTATGGCTTTGGTTTAATTCATTTAATTGGTTCTTTATCAAGAACAGCTACAAAAATTTTAAGACAATTAATAGACGCAGGTACTTTGGCAAATTTACCAGCAGGATTCAAGTCACGTGGACTTCGAATGAGAGACGATGATCAACCTATACAGCCAGGAGAATTTAGAGACATTGATGCACCTAATGGTGATTTAAGAAATGCTCTCTTACCTCTACCTTACAAAGAACCCTCTCAAACTCTATATAGTCTTTTAGGATTTGTTGTTCAATCTGGGCAAAGATTTGCTGCTATTACTGACATGCAAGTTGGTGATGCAAATCAAAACGCTCCAGTTGGTACAACAATGGCATTATTAGAGAGGGGCTCAAAAGTAATGTCAGGTATTCACAAAAGATGTCATTACTCTCAAAAAAGAGAATTCAAATTATTGTTTGATGTCTTTGCAGACTATTTACCTGAAACATATCCTTATTCTGTAGAAGGTGCAGATCGAACTGTAAAAGCTGAAGACTTCAGCGATCGTGTTGATGTATTGCCAGTCTCTGATCCAAACATATTTTCTACAACTCAAAGAGTAACTCTAGCTCAAACAGAATTACAACTAGCACAAAGTGCACCTGATATTCATAATATCAAAGAAGCTTATAGAAGAATGTATGAAGCTTTAGGTGTCAAAGATATTGATCAAATTTTAAGAAAAGATAGTCCTAATGAACCTAAAGATCCAGCCACGGAGCACGCTGATTTACTCGATGGTAATTTACTGAAAGCCTATGAAGGACAAGATCATGATGCTCATATTCAAAATCATTTAATTTTTGGAACAAACCAAATGGTTCTTGGTAATCCTCCAATGGCAATGAAATTACAGAAGCACGTCTTAGAACATATTTCTTTAAAAGCAAAAGAACAGACAGCATTCCTAGTACAACAACAACAAGTTCCTGAAGATCAAACAGATAATGTTATTGCTAAATTAGAAGCACAATTTATGGCAGAAATAAAACAAATGTCAGCTCAGTTAAGTGGTCAAGGTAAGCCTGATCCTGTCATACAATTAAAGCAACAAGAACTACAACAAGACGCACAAAAAGATCAAATAGATGCGCAAGTGGATCAAGCAAAGCTACAATTAGATGCAGAAAAACTTAAACAGAAGACAGCGATTGATCAAGCAAGAATACAAAAAGATTATGATATTGCAGATAAACGTGCTGAAGTTCAGTACGACAAGATGACAACGCAAACATTAAATCAGGAAAGAAGAGATGCCACTAACAAACAAAGGTAAAAAAATTATAAAATCTATGAAGAAAGAGTATGGAAAGAAAAAAGGAGAGCAAGTATTTTACGCTTCTAAAAACAAAGGTACAATAAAGAAAGTAGAAAAGAAAAGTGGAAAGTAAATTAAAAGCAAAGTATGTTATGGATATTATGGATGAAACAACAAAACTAAGAGTTCAAAAAATTATTGACAGCACAAGGGATTTTGTTCAAGAACAAGCTGAACAAGGTATTGATCTAATAGAGTTAGCGCAAGTTATGCTTTCAATGAGTCGAGAGGCTATGGTTGATGTTTATGGAGAAGTTGTTGCAGATAGTTATATTTCACAGCAAATTAGTTATTTGAAAAATCCTGAAAATAGTCTAACATTACATTAATGACTAAACGATTGACAAAAACAACTCCTCCTAAAAAAGGACCTAAGTCACAAGGTATGGATATTCCTTATGGAAAAACAGTACCAGTTGGCGCTGTCCCTGAGGATAAGAAAAGTAAACGTGGCTATGGAATAGCATCAAAAGGACTTAAATTCGAAGGAGTATTCTAATGCAAAAATGGATTAAGGACCTTTGGGAACAACACCCAAAGAAAAAATGGCTCATAATCGGTGTAATAATCGGTTGGGTAATCGCTCAATATATCTAATCAATGTTATCTAAACTATTAGGTGGATCTTTAGTAGACACTGTCGGTAAAGTTATTGACAGTGTCCACACTTCAGAAGAAGAAAAAGGTCAAATTAAAATAAAACTTCAACAATTAGAAAACGAGATTAACTCCAAACAAATGGATATTAATTTAGCTGATGCTAAGTCTACTGCTATAGGTTTTGGTGGTATGATGCAACGGTCGTGGCGACCCCTCATTGGGATGTCCTGTGCGTTAGCCATATTGTGGGAGTTCGTATTAAAACAATTTATTGTTTTTATCTTAGCTGCTTTCAGTATTCAACATAACCCTCTTCCAGAGCTTGACATGTCGACTTTATTCCCACTCGTCACAGCTTTACTCGGAATGGCGGGGCTTCGTAGCTTCGAAAAATCTAAGAAAATTACGAAATAGTGGAACAGTTTGACTACAAGGTAAAAAAACTTATTCAACAAAAAATTGAAGATCAAAAAGAAAATTTGTTGAGTAGAAGTCTGAGTTCTTATGAGCAGTATCAATACGAACTTGGAAAATTACATGCTTTAGAGCATTTATTAATAGACTATCAAGAACTAAAAAAAAAGGTGATAGAAGAATGAGTAAACTAATAGTACCAAGTTATTTAAAAAATAACGACAGTAAAAAGGAAGAAAAAAAGAAAGAAAAAGAACCTGCTATGGAAAGAGTTCCTCAAGCAACAGGTTGGAGAATGGTAATTTTACCTTATAAAGGGGTAGAAAAAACAAAGGGTGGTTTATTACTTACTGATAAAGCCATCGAGGAACAACAACTCACTACTAATGTGGGTTTAATTTTAAGTATGGGTTCTGATGCTTATGCTGATAAGAATAAATTTCCTAATGGACCTTGGTGTAAAAAAGGCGATTGGGTAGTATTTGCCAAATATGCTGGCTCTAGAGTCAAAATTGAAGGTGGAGAAATACGTATTCTTAATGACGATGAGATATTAGCAAAGTTGAAAGATCCGAAAGACGTACTAACTATCTATTAAGGAGATAAAAATGACTGAAGAAAAAATGGTAGACCTTGACACTACAGGAGAGGGTCAAGAGGTTGAGCTTCAAGAAGAAGAAAAATCTACTGAAGAAAATAAAGTCGAAGAAAAAGTAGAAGATTCTTCCGAAAATAAAAAAGAAGTTTCAAGTGAAGAAAGCTCAGGTGATGATTCTAAAGAAGATGGTTTAGATAAGTATTCTAAAAATGTTCAAAGAAGAATTAAGAAGCTTTTAGACAGAGTAGAGAAGACAGAACAAAGAGAACAAGAAGCTCTTCGTTTTGCTGAAACTGCTAAAAAAAAATATGAAGAGTACGAGAAAAAAATTAAATCTCTTGATGAGAATTATATTTCAGAATATGAAACAAGAGTTCAATCTCAAATTGAACAAGCAAAAAAATCTTATCAAGACGCTCTTTACAATAACGATGTCAATGCTCAAGTTGATGCTCAAAGAGCTTTAACGAGACTAGCGATTGAGGAAGAAAGAGCACTTGTTTCTAAACAACAAAGAGAACAGCTCTTAAAACAACAAGAAGGTTTGATGGCAGAAAAACCTAAAACGGAACAACCTGTTCAAAGACAACCTGATCCCAGAGCTGAACAATGGGCAGAAGAAAATTCATGGTTTGGAAAAGATGAAGCTATGACTTTTACAGCTTTAGCTCATCATAAAAATCTTTTAAAAGAAGGTTTTGACCCAAAGAGTGATGAGTATTATTTGGAAATAAACTCTTATATGAAGGAACAATTTCCTAATAAATTTACTTCTAAAGAAGAAGAAGTAAAAGAAACAAAAGAAAAAGCTCCTCAAACAGTTGCTGGAGCTTCTAGAACATCAAAATCAAGTGGTTCTAAAAAAGTAAAGTTAACCCCTAGTCAAGTAGCAATTGCGAAAAAATTAGGTGTACCCCTTGAAGAATACGCAAAATATGTATAGATTGGAGATAATATGGTAAATAAAACGTCAAGATCTAATGAGACTAGGGAAAAAACAGCTCGTAAAAAAGGTTGGACTAGACCCTCTTCATTAGACGCACCCCCAGCACCTGAAGGTTTTAAACACAGATGGATAAGGGAATCAGTCAGAGGATTTGATGATACAAAAAACATCATGGGAAAATTACGAGAAGGTTGGGAATTAGTCCGAGCTGACGAGTATCCTGATTGGCAACTTCCTACTATTGATGATGGAAAACACGCTGGTGTGATAGGGGTAGGTGGGTTACTGTTAGCTCGTATGCCAGTAGAAACTGTTGAAGAGAGAAACTCTTATTACAAAAACTTAACCGAGAGCCAAAAAGAGGCTGTCGACAGCGATCTACTGAAAATTGAGGATCCTCGGATGCCGATCAGTAAACCCCAAAGACAAACCAAAGTAACTTTTGGTTCAGGAAACAAGTCGTAATCGGCACGGTTTGTTAAACGACCAATACTAACAACGTATTACAAAGGAGTAATATTATGGCAAATCAACAAGGCAACTTTGGATTTCGTCCAGTGCTAATGATGGGTTCTGCATATCAGGGCCAAGGTCAACAACAGATGACTATCGCTAGCAACGAAACGAATTCCATTTTTATGGGAGATCCTGTCGTGCTAAACGCAAACGGATCAATTTCTCGTGGGTCCACTGCTGGTGCTGAGATTGTTGGTGTTTTCAATGGTTGTTTCTACACAGACCCAACTTCACAAAAACCAACTTTTTCAAACCACTATCCAGGGGCAATTGTAGCTGATGATATCGTTGCAAACGTAATCAGTGACCCAGACGTAGTGTTTGAAGTCAAATGTGACGATGCAAACGCTGGACGAGCGCAAGTCGGTTCAACTGCTAATATCTCAACTTATGCAGCAGGATCTACCAAATCAGGTATTTCAGGCGTATCAATTGACGGTAGTACATTTGCAACTAGCAGCGCTTCAAACTTCGCTGTTTATGATCTTTCAACAGATCCTGACAACAGTGACTATACTGCTGCTAACGCTAACATTCTTGTTAGAATTAACAAACATCAGTATAGAGATACCACAGGAATATAAACTATGGCTATATCTAGAAGTCAACTCGTTAAAGAGTTAGAACCAGGTCTAAACGCACTGTTTGGCTTGGAGTACGCAAGGTATGAAAACGAACACGCAGAAATCTTTGACAATGAATCTTCAGACAGAGCGTTTGAAGAGGAAGTAATGTTATCAGGTTTCGGTTCTGCACCCTCAAAAACAGAAGGTGCTGGCATATCTTATGACACAGCGGTCGAAGCATACACTTCACGTTATACACACGAAACAATTGCATTAGGTTTTGCGATAACAGAAGAGGCAATCGAAGATAATCTTTATGATCAGCTTTCATCTCGTTACACAAAAGCTCTTGCAAGATCAATGGCAAACACAAAGCAAGTAAAAGGTGCTGATGTTTTAAACACAGCCTTTGCTGGTGCAGGTGCTTCAGGAACTAATCCTGGTGGTGATGGTGTGTCACTTATAAATACACAACACCCATTGGCACAAGGTGGTCTTTTATCAAACAGATTAGCAACTGATGCTGATTTGAATGAAACATCACTTGAGCAGTCATTAATTGACATTGCTGCATTCGTGGATGAGCGTGGTCTTAAAATCGCAACACAAGGTAGAAAACTTATAATTCCAAAAGAATTACAGTTTACTGCTGATAGATTAATGGCATCTGCTAACAGAACAGGCACTGCTGATAATGATATCAACGCAATCAGAAACATGGGAATGATTCCTGAAGGTTATGTAGTAAATCACTTCTTAACTGATGTGAACGCATTCTTCATTAAAACTGATGCACCTAATGGTCTAAAGCATTTCACAAGAACTGCTCTTTCCACAAACATGGAAGGCGATTTTGATACAGGTAACGTAAGATACAAAGCTAGAGAGAGATACTCATTTGGTTTCTCAGATCCTAGAGGTATTTTCGGAACTTCAGGCGCATAATTAGCATAATAAATAAAATAGCGAGGGGGCTTTCATGCCCCCTTTTTTTATGATACTAATTAAGAACTAGCATAATAGATTACATAGACTGAGCTAGTCAGACGGTATAGAGACTATGTAATCGGTCTATACAACCTAGGAGGTTTATAATGGCAAATACTACATTTTCAGGACCAGTATTATCAAATAATGGTTTTGTCGCTCCAACATTCACATTAGCTACACTACCAACAGCAACAGCAGGTTTATTAATCTATGTTTCTGATGCAACAGGAGCTTCTTTAACAGGTTCTCTTTGTTTCGGTAATGGTACAAACTTTGTGGACGTAACTACTGGCGCAGCAGTAGCGTAAGGAGTAAGTTATGATTAACTATAGATCAGCTAAAGTAACAGCAACAGGCAATGTGGGATCAGGTCCTGCAAGACTGATAGCTATTCATGCTATCTGTGGTGCATCTGCTGGAAGTATTGTTTTGAAGGACGGAAGTGGAGGATCGACTAAATTAGATATAGATACTCCTGCTTCAGCTACAGCAGTAATTGAAACTTACATCGGTGATACAGGTATGAGATTTGAAAACGTGATTCATGCTACATTAACTAATGTGACTTCACTAACTTGCATCTTCGGATAATGGCAGACAAACAGCCACCAAAAACTAAAAAATATTTCCGCTCCACTAAATCTGGGGCGGGAATGACTAAGGCTGGAGTGAAACGCTATAGAGCGGAGAACCCCGGTTCTAAATTAAAAACAGCAGTCACAGGTAAAGTAAAGAAAGGTAGTAAAGCTGCGAAACGTAGAAAATCTTACTGTGCTAGATCTGCTGGTCAAATGAAACAATTTCCCAAAGCAGCTAAAGATCCGAATTCAAGATTACGACAAGCAAGAAAAAGATGGAGATGCTAGATGAAACTACTTATAACACTTCTCTTTTTCTTCACACTAACAGCTACAATAACTGATGTAAAAGCTGAGACGAACACCGTGTCGAGCACGGTCGTAACCAATTCAACACCCCCTACAGCAAATGCTCCAACTATCATGAATAATAATAGTGATATATGCAAACTTGGAATTGGAGCTAGCGTACAAAATAATGTTTTAGGATTAGCTTCAGGCTATGTCGTTACAGACGAATTTTGTGAGACTCTTCGTGCTAGTCGTGCTATGTACCAATATGGCATGAAAGTTGCGGCAGTGGCATTATTATGTCAAGATCCTCGTGTCTGGGATAGCATGCTCGATGCAGGGACCCCGTGTCCTGCTGAAGGACTTATCGGTACGGAGGCTGCTAATTACTGGAAAGAAAATCCTAGTAAAATTCCTGTAGGATCTAAATTTAGAGATGATTACACCATAGTTGTAAAAGATGAAACACAACAAGGAGACTTTGATGCTCTTAAGAATTTTGGTCTTATGGCTCTCACTTTATTCCTTATCCTCTAAAGCTGCTACGTGTTTACCTAACACTGAAGGTCTTTGCACTCCAGAGGTATTAATTACAGAAGAATCTGTTGTTGTTAAAACAGAAGAAGACAAAGGTACAGAAATAATCTTTACTGAAACCACTACCAAAACAACAACCACTACTACTATTACGAATGAAGACTCAGGAGACATTCTTGATGGTTCTAATGGATATGTAGCTATAAACAAAGAAGGTGATATGGATTATGACTGGTCGGGTCAAGGACCTGCAAGTATTCCTACAGGTAATTCTTGTTATGGTTTAGGTGCAGATAAGTGTGCTCAAATTACAGGAGGGGGTAATTCAACATCTACGATGGGTGTATCAGGTATGGGTACAACTTTTATCAACACTGTTGACATATCTTCTTTAAGTATAGATAACGGTGGTGAAGTTAAATACTCTATAGAGGTTGATAAACAAGATGATCAAGATCGAATCTACATGCACATTACAGGAACTAATGGAGGGACTACAGTCTTTTCAGGAACTGATATTTTGTCTGAATCTGGCGTATCAACAGGCTATCAATCATACGATGGCTCTTTCAATTTCAGTGGCGTTCTAAAAAGTTTAACAATAGAAATAGGAGGCAGAGATATTAATCTTGCTGTCGGTCCTTTATTTGATGATGTATCTGTCAATGTATTTTACAATGTAATCAATACAATTATTGAGCAACAAATTACAACTGTAGAAGAAATAGTTTATCTTAATATTTTTGATCCTGTAGAGATAGAATTTGCGACAGAGGTAATTGAATTTAATGATGTCGTTGTTGATGATGCAGGAGATATTAAATTCGAACCTATAGAGCCTCAACAAGAAGAAGTTACTTACGAAACAGTTGAGATACAAATGGCAGAGCTAGAAGAGACAATAGAAGTAGCTAGTGTTGAAGAACCAGAAGAAAAAACTGCAAATGAACCTTCAGCAAAAGAAAAAACAGCTACAAAAATAGTCAAGGATATTGATGACAAAGAACGTTATGACGACACTGCTCAAACAAAAACATTACTCGTAATGCAAATATTAAGTGATACAAAAACATTTTTTTCACCTACTCAGAGCTTCACAGAAGTTGATGTAGGTGAGTATTTAAACAAGACATTAGAAGATCAGTATGGTATCTTTTTTGACATGGCACAGGAAAATACAATTCAGGAGATGATAAATGGCCAGTATTGAGTATCAGGGAATTAAGTTTTCTGGAGGAAAATTCTTTATTATCTTATCCTTATTAGGTGCAATCATCGGTGGTGGTTGGACAGTATATAAGTTCTATGATGATTATCTGGATATGAAAGCCAAGATAGAAGAATATACAGCTCCCGATCTATCTAAATATGATGAAGAAATAGCAGTTTTAAAATCAGAATTAGATATGATATTAGACGAAATTAATCTAGTAGCTTCTGTAGCACGTGACCTTAAAGGAGATATGAAGGTGGATTTACGCAACGCTAGTAATGACATCCGTCACATCACCGAAATTGTAAATGACATAGAGGACAGACAAAAAGCTGATACAAGAGAGATATTTGATGAGTTAAAACTCATTGAAGAAAGCCTTGACTTACAAATCAATAAGGCTTTAAATAACCCTTTAAGTAATATGAGTGCTAAAACAAAATGAAACTAGAAATTAAAACAGTATTACCCTATCTAGTGCTATTTGGCACTTTAGCCATGACATGGGGTATGTGGTCAGAACGTTTAAATGCGGTAGAAGTTAAAGCAGATAGTGTTGCAGAAATGCAACAGGATCTTGCTGTTATAAAAGTACAAATTCAAGCAATTGATGAAAAGATGGCTTGGATGGAAGAGTTTTTAATAAAGAACTATAATGAGTATTAATGGTCATATCACGAGCACAAATGCAAAAGGAAGTATCCACAGGAGATAAGAAAATGAAGAAAAAACTAAAACCAGTTTCACCTAAAAATAAAGGTCTAAAAAAATTACCAACAAAAGTAAGAAATAAAATGGGCTATATGAAAAAAGGTGGTAGAGTAAAATAATGTGTAAATGCAATGAAGATTATGATTGTATATGTGAAGTAAAAAAGGACATCATTAATGGGTAAACTGTGTGCAAAAGGCAAAGCCGCCGCAAAGCGTAAATTTAAAGTCTACCCTAGCGCGTATGCAAATATGTATGCAAGTGCTGTTTGTTCTGGAAAAGTAACTCCAGGTGGTAAAAAGAAACCAAAGAAAAAGGCTGATGGTGGTATGATTAATAAAGTTTCTCAAGAAAGAAAGATGGTATCTAATTATGGTCAAGGTGGAGTAGCTAAGGGCTGTGGTGGTGTCATGGAAAGTAAAAGAAAAGTTACTAAAAAAACATAATGGCTAAAAAAGGTCTTAAAGCTTGGGTAGGAGAAAACTGGGTAGATATAGCTAATAAAAAATCTGATGGCTCTTATCCTAAGTGTGGGAGAAGTGGTAAAGAAAAAAGAGCAAAGTACCCTAAATGTGTCCCTGCAGCAAAAGCAAGATCTATGTCAAAAGGTCAAAAAAGATCTGCTGTAAGTAGAAAACAAAAAGCTGGAAATCCAGGTGGTAAACCCACTATGGTAAAAACAATTGTCAAGAAGAAAACAAGCAAAAAAAATAAAGCTTGATGTAATCAATTGGTCTAAGACAGTCTTGGAACCAATGAATAAACACATAGGTTTTCCTGCGTGTCCTTTTGCAGCTAAATGGAGAAGAGACAATAAACTTAGAATTGAAGTTCGTATGGATAAGTCTAAATACGAGAAACAATTAACTGATGTCATTAAGTCTTGGGATAAAAAACAACATGATATTATTATTTATTGTGACCCTTTTTTTGAACAATACACCCCTGAACAATTTCAAGATAAGATAGATTTTTATAATAAAACCTATAATAGAAGAGATGTTTATTTTATGGGATTTCATCCTGAAAATCCAGCAGACCCAAATGAACAAGAATTTTTAGTAGATCCTACTGAAGAAAAGGTTATTCATGGAGATTTAGAGTATTCTATGATGCTCATACAAAAGTTTAAACAGTTGTATGATGCAAGTTGCAAACTTCATAAGATAGGCTATTATGAGAAATGGCCTAAAGACTACTATGAAGAGGTAGTAGCTGAAAGGCAACGTACGTACGAACAACTAAATAAAAAGAGGTAATTACCATGATGAAGAAAAAGCAAGTAATGAAAAAAGGTGGCATGGCCAAAAAGCGTGGTGGTGGCATGATGATGAAAAAGCGTGGCGGTGGTATGGCAAAAAAGAAGCAAGTTGCCAAAAAGCGTGGCGGTGGAATGATGAAGAAGTAAAATGGCTACCTCTGGAACAACTACTTTTAATTTAGATATTGATGATGTCATTGAAGACGCTTATGAAAGATGTGGTCTTCAAACTAGAGAAGGTTATGATCTTAGGTCCGCTAGACGTAGTTTAAATATTTTATTTCAAGAGTGGATGAACAGAGGTATTCATTTGTGGAAAGTAGAAAATCAGACTGATAATTTAACAGCAGGAACAACTACTTACACAGCTCCTAGTGATGCGAGCGATGTGTTAGAAATGACTTTTAGGACTGTCTCAAGTGGAACAACAACCGATACTACTATGACAAAAATATCTAGATCAGAGTATCAAGCTATTCCCAATAAATTTTCACAAGGACAACCAACTCAGTATTATGTAGAAAGAAACTTATCTAATGTTTCTATTAATTTATATCAAACACCAAATACTACTAATACACAAATTAATTATAATTATATAGGTAGAATACAGGATGTCGGATCGTATACTAATCAACCCGATGCTCCTTTCAGATTCTTACCTTGCATGGTTTCAGGATTGGCTTTCTATTTATCACAGAAAAAAAATCCACAAATGACTCAAACTCTTAAACTGTATTATGAAGATGAGTTACAAAGAGCTTTAACTGAAGATGGCCAAAGAGCGTCACTTCATTTAACTCCTCAAAATTATTTTATAAACGGATCATAATATGGCTACCTTTGCAACAGGTAAGCATGCTTTAGCGATTTGTGATCGATGTGCTCAAGAATATAAATTTCATCAACTAAAACAAGAATGGAACGGTCTAAAAACTTGTCCTGAATGTTTTGAAGTAAAACACCCACAATTAGACTCATCTCATCACAATGCTGATGCTCAAGCTTTACCGTGGGCACGACCAGCGAGACAAGAACCTATAGTGGTTTTTGTTGGGTCGTCAGGAGATAGTAGTTTTGAGTCCGATGGTATGCAACCTTCAACAGAAATCAGGAAGTTGCTAATTGCTACGAAAGTTGGTAATGTAACCGTGAGCACATCATGAATTATTCTGAACTTGTATCTAATGTAAGAAACTATACTGAGGTAGGATCAGAGGTTTTAACTGATTCTCTTGTTAACACATTTATTGTTAATATTGAAAACAGAATTCAAAGAGAAATAGATATAGATGCTTTTCGAAAGTTTCAATTTTCTAGTTTTACAATAGGAAGCCCTTTTGTTACAGTGCCAGATGATTTTGCTTTTGAGCGAGGAGTTCAGATAAAAGATCAAATTACCAAAGATAGAACTTGGTTAGATCAGAGAGACACCACTTTTGTTGATGAGTACAATGTCGATAGATCAGATACTGGTAAACCTAAATATTACGCTAACTGGGATGATAACACGTTAATTGTAGCTCCTACTCCTGATGCAGCTTACGAAATAGAATTATGGTATAATAAAACACCAGACAGATTGTCTAGCACAAATACAACTACTTGGTTGTCAACTAATGCTCCTGAAATTTTATTGTATGGAGCAACATCTGAAGCTTTTTCCTACTTGAAAAATCCTCCATATGTGCAATTATACGATCAAAAGTATGCTCAAGCAGTGCAAAATTTAGCACAGACACAAATGGGCAGAAAACGAAGAGATGAATACGCAGATGGGGTCCTCCGTATTCCTCTAAAGTCAGTAGATCCCGGAGGTAAGTAAAGATGGCCATTACACAAGCAGTCTGCAATAGTTTCAAAGTAGAACTATTAGAAGGCGAACACGATTTTCGATCATCTGGTGGAGACGCATTTAAACTTGCTTTGTATACAGACTCTGCAACCCTTAGTGCTGCTACTACGGCGTACATTACAGGTAACGAAGTAGGTGCTTCAGGTACTTATGCTGCAGGTGGTGGAGCATTGACAAATTCAGGTGCCTCAGGATCTGGTGCAACAGCATTTATTGATTTCGCTGACCTAAGTTTTACAAGTGCAACAATCTCAGCACAAGCTGCCGTTATCTATAATGCAAACACTTCTGCAACAACTAATACAAATGCAGCAGTTATGGTTTTAGATTTTGGTGCAGTGAAGACTTCAACATCAGGTACATTTACAATTCAGTTCCCAACAGCAGATTCATCTAACGCTATATTAAGAATATCTTAATATAATCATTTAGCTTTTGTTGTAGTTGGGCTAAGATACAGTTATGTTTTTTGGAACTACAACCTTTGCTGAAGATTCGTTTAGTGCTCAAGGTAGTAAGAACGTTAGAGTTGTTCTTTCTGGAGAAGCATTAAACACTGCTGTTGGAACAGCTACTATATCTGGTAGTGCTGTTGTTACACTTACAGGACAATCTCTCAGTACAGCTATAGGTAACGAAACCGTTAGTGCGGATGCTAACGTTACAGTTACTGGACAAGTTTTATCTAGTGCTCAAGGTTCCGTTGCAATTGGAGCAGGAGTCACTGCTTTCCCAACAGGTGAATCTCTAACTCCAGCAGAAGGAGATGTCACTATCTTCTTACCTGACATTACGGTTTTCCCAACAGGTGAGTCAATATCCTCTGCAATTGGTCCTTATTCTATTTCCGCAGGTGGTCAAACGACCATTGTCGTTGGAGCAGAAGCTCTTATTGAAACAACTATTGGTGATTCTGTTGTTACAGGATCTGCCGTTGTCTCTGTTACAGGACAAGCTATATCTACAGCAATCGGTGATGAAACAGTTTCCGCTGACGCTAACGTTCCTGTCACAGGAATAGCACTAACCTCAGCTCAAGGAGATGTTGTTGCCTTTACCAATGTTGATGTTGACGTTACAGGACAAAGTTTAACCACTGCAATTGGTGATGAAAATGTCACTGGTTCTGCTTTAGTTACACCTACAGGAATAGCATTATCCGTTGTCCAAGGTCAGGCTGAAGGTCAAGCAGGAGCCGATGTCCCTGTTACAGGACAAGCGATTAGTTCTGCTCAAGGCAGTGTCACCACAACAGCTTCCGCTTTAGTTACACCTACAGGAATAGCTTTATCCGTTGGTCAAACAGGTGTCGGTGTTATCGCATGGTCTCCTGTGATACCGGGAGTCAATAATGCATGGACTCCAGTAGATGACAGTAATACTAATACGTGGACAGAAGTCGATGATTCTGCTAATAATGTATGGACAGATGTCGATGACAGAGAGGTCGCATAATGGCTTTTAGTATTAATGATCGTGTAAAAGAAACTAGTACAACAACAGGAACAGGTACCCTGAATTTAGCAGGGGCAGTAGAAGGTTTTGAAACTTTTGTTGCAGGTATTGGAACAACCAATACAACCTTTTATGCTATTTTTTTAGATGCACAATTTGAGGTAGGCGTGGGTACAGTCACCGATGCTACACCTGACACATTATCAAGAACAACCGTTATCTCATCATCAAACTCAGACAACTTAGTAGATTTTTCAGCAGGAGAGAAAACAGTGATCTGTACTCTTCCTGCATCTCGTACACCCTCTGCTGCGATGACAGCTCAAAACTTTATCAGTACTCATGATACAACAATTACAGAGGATCAAACAATAGCATCAGGAGTTCTCGCAGGTCCTGTCACAGTTACAGGAACCGTTACGGTTACAGGATCATTGGTAATAATTTAATGTCACAAATAGAAGTAGATAAAATAATTCCTCAGTCGGGTACAACAGTGCAATTCGGTGAGTCAGGCGATACAATTAATGTTGTAGGTACATTAGATGGAAGTGGCCTCACAGGACTGAACGCATCTAATATAAGCACAGGTACTCTTAATGATGCAAGATTATCTGCTAACGTTACCTTATTAGGAGCATCACCTACTTACACAAGTATATCACCAACTACAGCATTACCAAGTACAGCGACTGACTTTACTGTTACAGGAACAGGATTCACAGCAACAACAATTTTTGAATTAGTCAGCACTGCAGGTGCAATTATCACACCTAATAGTGTTACCTTAAATAGTGCTACAAGCGTTACTCTAAATGCAACTATTGCTACAAACGGAACTTACTATGTAAGAATTGAAAATGATTCAGGACTAGCTACACGTTCAACCAATGCAGATCTTACTATTTCACAAGCACCAAGTTTCTCAACGGCTGCGGGAACACTAGGAACTTTTGATAGTGGTGCGTCTATTAATGTAGCGATCACTGCAAGTTCAGACTCTGCTGTTGATTTTAGTAAAACAACAGGAACATTTCCGGGCGGTTTATCTTTAGGAAGCACACAAAATACAGTATATTTAGCGGGTACGGAAAGTGGTGCAAGTGCAACAACAACGTATAATTTTACAATCAGAGCAACAGATCAAGAGTCACAAACTGCAGACAGAGCTTTTTCTATGACGATTAATGTTGGTATGAATACGTCAATGAGGTTTATATAAAATGGCTAGTACATCTTTAGCAAGAACAATATCATCAGGATCAGATATAAATAAATTTACATACTCTTTTTGGGTAAAAAGAAGTGGTAATATGAGTTCTTATCAAAGAATTATTAGTAACGATGTTACTACTTCAAAGTTTCTATATATAAGATTTGTTGATAATGATACATTTCAAGCGTATCACACTGCTGGTGGTTCAACTATTTTTCATTTAGTTACAACTCAGGTTTTTAGAGATCCATCTGCTTGGTATCATATTGTAATAAAATTTGACTCCACACATGGTACAGCATCAGATAGAACAATTTTATATGTTAATGGCTCTCAGGTCACATCTTTAACAACAAGTGATTATCCAAGTCAAAATGCAAATGCACAATTTATAAATACAAATGAAAGACAAGATATAGGATATTATCAAAGAACCACAAGTGAATACTTTGATGGTTACATGACTCACTTACATTTTACAGATGGCTATGCTTATGCGGCTTCTTCTTTTGGTTCTACATCAACGAATGGTCAGTGGATACCAAATCTTAATCCTTCAGTTACGTATGGCACTAATGGATATTTTTTAAAGTTTACAAATGCCTCTGATCTTGGTGAAGATTTCTCAGGTAATAATAATGATTTTACAAAAAGTGGTAGTGGAGATCAGGTTAAAGATAGTCCTGAAAATGTTTATTGTACTCTTAATCCTTTATTCAATTATCCTCTTTTAGTTAGCGACAAGTCTACATTGACTAAAGGAAATCTTGAATCTACATCTCCGAATGAAAATGAAGTTACAGGTGGAACTTTGGGAGTAGGCGCAGGCAAATGGTATTTTGAATTAAGAGCAGGAAATAATGTCACTACATCATCGACAGATGGTGTAGGTTTTTACGTAAATCAACAAGCTTACGAACCACCTAATAATCTAAAAGAACTTATATATAGAACAGATGGTAATTTTAGATACAATGGATCACAAGGAGCTTATGGTGCTACTTGGACTGCTGGAGATATTATAGGCATTGCTTTAGATATAACCAATACTTCCATCACTTTTTACAAAAATGGCACAACACAGGGTGTTGCAAAATCAGATATTCCCGCAGGCACATATTTACCACTTGTCTATAATAGAGGTAATAATACAACCTTAAATTCAAATTTTGGTCAAGATGGAACTTTTGGCGGAAATGTAACCGCCCAAGGAAACAGTGATGCCAATGGAGAAGGGGATTTTTATTATTCCGTGCCGACAGGATTTTTAGCTCTTTGTTCAAATAACTTATCTTCGTCTTTAACTCAACCTATAGGAAAAGGGGGTAGTTACATGAACACCGTTCTTTACACGGGTAATGGTTCTAATGGACACGCTATAACAGGTGTCGGATTTCAACCTGACTGGGTGTGGTTAAAATCTCGTAGTAATGGCGAAGGGCATTGGTTAGGCGACTCAAACAGAGGTGTGTATTTAAGATTACAATCGAATACATCAGGTGCTGAATATGACACTGGTCCCGGAGGAAACAATTATCCCGGTGTTAGTGCTTTTGACAGTGATGGTTTCACTGTAGGTAGAAGTGATGCTGCAAATGGTAATGGCAACAGTATGGTTGCTTGGAACTGGAGAGCAGGTGGATCTAGTGCTTCTAATAGTGATGGTTCAATTACTAGTTCAGTAACAGTAAATACTACAGCAGGATTTAGCGTTGTGACTTATACAGGAAACGCTACAGGTGGTGCAACTGTGGGACATGGTTTAGGTGCAATTCCAAGAATGGTTGTCACAAAAGCAAGAAATGATTCACCCAGTCATTTTCAAGTTTATCATGCGGGATTAACTAACTATGATTATTATGTAAGATTAAATACTACTGCAGCACAAGATCCGGGAAGTGGTATGCAAAATGATCCAACATCAACAGTTTTAAGGTTATCTAGTAGTTCACAAAGAAATCAAAACGGTATTAACTATGTCGGTTATTGTTTTAAAGAAGTTATAGGATATTCAAAATTTAATTACTACAATGGTAACGGATCCACTGATGGAACGTTTGTATACACAGGTTTTAGACCGTCTTTTTTTATGACAAAGCCTATGTCAACCACAGGCGAGTGGACCATGTATGATAATAAAAGAGATACTTTTAATATTGCCGACCACAGATTAGCTGCTAATGACAGTGCTTCAGAATATAACAACGGTAATGGACTAATAGACTTTTTGTCTAATGGTTTTAAAATGAGAGTCAATCACCCAAGTAATAATTCAAATGGCGTTACATACATTTACATGGCATTTGCTGAAAACCCATTTGTAGATAGTTCAGGAATCCCGGTAACAGCACGATGACCAGTAAAATTAAAGTAGATACTATATTACCGAGGAGTTCGAATACTCTAACCTTAGGTGATTCTAATACGACAGTGGCTCTTACAGGAACTGTTGATGGTAGTGATCTATCAAACATGAACGCTTCCAATCTTGCCAGTGGCACGGTCCCTGCTGCACGATTACCTGCCGATGTTGTCTTAGCTACAGAAGCTCCTACTTATTCATCTATTAGCCCTACATTAGCAATACCTAGTACGGCTACCAATATTACAATCACAGGAACAAACTTTGTTTCTGTTCCTACTGTTGAATTAATTTCTAGTACAGGCGCTATCTTACAAGCGACTACAGTAAGTTATAGTAGTTCCACATCACTAGTGGCCAGTGTCAGTGTACCTGCATCTAATTATTTTATTCGTGTTGAAAACAATAATGGTCAAGCAGTTCGATCTACTAATGCTGATTTAACCGTTTCCACCGCACCGAGTTTTACCACAGCGGCAGGAAGCCTAGGATCATTTGCAAAAGGAGACACAATCAGTGTTAATGTTTCAGGAACATCGGACTCTGCTATTACGATTACAAAAACAGCAGGAACACTACCCACAGGATTATCGCTAGGTAGTACCGTATCGAATACGGCTGCTATTACGGGTACAGAATCAGGAACACAAACGACTGCTACAACATACAATTTCACGTTAACAGCGACTGACGCAGAGTCTCAAACAGCAACTCGAGACTTTTCAATGACAATTTCACCTGCTACAATAGATAATTCAGGAATGTTTACATAATGGCTAGTACATATTTAACAAGAACACCCTCAAGTGCTGGTAACAGAGCAGTATGGACTTGGAGTGCGTGGATAAAAATAAACGGTTTAAATGGCAATGAAGCTCTTTTCACTGCAGGAGGTTGGAGTGCAGGTCAGGACGCCACAGGTTTAGTATTATATAATGGTTCAATTTATACCTATTGGAATAATCCCTCAGTTCCTACGACTACAGCTGAGGTATTTAGAGATCCTGCAGCGTGGTATCATGTCGTGTTACAGGCTAATACATCAACATTAAAAGTGTACATAAATGGTAGTGAAGTAAGTTCAAAAAGTATTAGTGGTAATGGTGCAATAAACAATACAACAGCTAATGCAATTGGTAGATATTCTGACAACGCAAGTGGTTTTTTCAATGGATACATGGCAGACATACATTTTACTGATGGAACAGCATATGCTCCCACTACGTTTGGTGAAACAGATACATCTGGTGTTTGGGTACCTAAAATTGACCCTACAGTTACCTATGGCACCAATGGTTTTTTCCTAAAGTTTGAAAATTCAGGAGCAATGGGAACAGATAGCTCTGGTAATACCAATACTTTTGCTTTAGGTGGAGGTACTTTAAGACAAGTACCTGATACACCTACAAATGTTTTTCCTACATTAAATCCTTTAAATAACACGAGTAATACACCAACATTAACTAAAGGCAATTTGGAGCTTACTCCTTCTGGTAATGGTTTCACAGTTGCACCTTCTTGTATAGCCATGCCACAAAATTCAGGTAAATGGTATGCAGAAACTGTTTTAACTTATGAGAGTGATCAATCTGGAACTTTTGGAATTGCTGGTTCAAATAATATAGGTGAGAATGCTTATTATAGTGGTTCTTATGCTATTGTATGGCAATCTGCTGCACCAAACTATATCGCTACAATTTCAGGTGGTAATCAATCAAACACACTGTCTCAAACACCAGTTGTAGGAGACATTTTTCAAGTAGCTTATGACTCAACTAATGGTAAAGTATGGTTTGGTAAAAATAATACTTGGATAACAGGTAATCCAAGTACAGCTACCACACCCACTTATTCAAGTATTACAGGAGAAAAGATTTTTCTATCTGCCGCTTATCGTGTGTCATCTGGCTCAGACTATACTGCACAACTTGTAAACTTTGGTCAAGACAGTTCTTTTGGTGGCAATAAAACTGCTCAAAATAATGCTGATGCAAATGGCAAAGGTGACTTTTATTATGCACCTCCTACAGGTTTCCTTGCTCTTTGCACTGATAATTTATCAAGCGAACTCACAATACCTGTAAATAAAGGTGTGGATAATTTTAATTCTGTTTTATGGACTGGTAATGGTGGAACTAATGCTATTACAGGTGTCGGATTTCAACCTGATTGGGTATGGGGTAAAGATAGAACAGGTACAGATAATCATCATTTGTTTGATCATGTTCGTGGCACTAACCAAAGAATAATGTCAAACTCAACAGCTGCAGAAAATACAGAAACTAATTGTTTAGATTCTTTTGATAGTGATGGGTTTACATTAGGAAGCAATACAGGTTTAAATGCTAATGGAGACACTCATGTAGGATGGAACTGGAAAGCAGGTGGCACTGCTCCTACTAATACGTACGCAGTCAAGGTTGTTAGCGA
>Ga0208792_1000180_pt1 | contig 26962 bp, 20 predicted proteins | sample 14_taG_FD_184087 | JGI IMG/M metagenome (GOLD analysis project Ga0208792, IMG submission 184087) | Marine viral communities from the Subarctic Pacific Ocean - 14_ETSP_OMZ_AT15311 metaG (SPAdes) (version 2) | ecosystem: Environmental > Aquatic > Marine > Oceanic | place: Pacific Ocean | collected...
CGAATATTGTAGTCTTCACCCATGTACCTATGAAATTGAACAATCTGAAAATCTACTGTCAAACTGAAGAGGACCAATCTAACGTATTTGACTTTCTTTTTTGCGAATATCAAAATGACATTAAATACTGTACTTGGGAACCTAACGGTGATGACGAGAATCCTGGAACCTGGGGAATGTTTGTCGATGACTTCCCACCCGAATTATGGGATAAGATGATCAATTATCTGGAAGGTGAAGATTCTTGGGAACTTGATGAAACGGTGGAAATGTCATTAGACGATGATGACAATAATATCTACAAGGAATATTGTCCTTGATTTATTGCGAGTATGGCGGAATCGGTAGACGCACCAGACTTAAAATCTGTTGGGCATAATGCCCGTGGGAGTTCAAGTCTCCCTACTCGCACTACCCTAAATACGTCTAGGGTAAATTTAAACCCATGAAATACCGCATAGAAACAAAATATGCTTGGTATGATCATGAAGGAGCACATCTGGTATTGTTGTATTGCATTCAAAATATTCCATTTACCTTTGATGAGCTCCCGGAACTTGCTAGAGCAAATCCAAGTGTCATACAATTAGCAAATTCTGGTCCAAGATGGGACGCAGAGAAGATGTATCGTTCTTCAATGTATTTGGTTGCAGAGGAATGTCACCCTATGTGTTTTGATTTAGAATTAGAAAATCCAGAACTTTTGCCTTTAGATTAAAATGGTTATTAATTTATGGCACAACGAAAAAATGAATCAGTGGAGATGGTCTCTTACTGAAACTGGACTTATGTCTCAACATACCGGAACTCAAAGAGAATTGCGTGATGCTATGAATGATGTTGCAAATACAGTTGAATATATACTTGACAATGAATTAAAAGAAGAGTAATATATAAGTTCCGTGTGAAGGAAGTGCGAAGAGGGTGACCCTATATAGGGTTGCCCTTTTTTCGTTTGATAAATAATCCTAACAGAACTTATAGTGTAATAAGATGGGTCTTTCCAGATTAGATAATTTTTTGAAATCTACTCGCGGCACTATCCTTTATGTCGATCCGAATAGTTTAGACGCCACTGATAGTATTGAAAATCAAGGTAATTCACTGACTCGTCCTTTTAAGACAATTCAGCGTGCATTAATCGAATCTGCAAGATTTTCCTATCAGAGAGGATTGGATAATGATAGATTTGGTAATACTACAATTTTATTATATCCAGGAGAACATATAGTAGATAATAGGCCTGGATTTATTCCTGATGGATCAAATAATTTTAGATTGCGAAACGGTTCAACATCAAATGATCTTCCTCCGTTAGATTTAACTTCCAATTTAGATCTTGCATCGCCAACGAATGAACTCTTCAAACTCAATAGTGTGCATGGTGGTGTAATTCTTCCAAGAGGAACATCACTGGTTGGTTTAGATCTTCGTAAGACTAAGATTAGACCTAAGTATGTCCCAGATCCAGAAAATGATAATATTGAAAGAAGCGCAGTATTCAGAGTAACTGGTGGTTGTTACTTATGGCAGTTTAGTTTATTTGATGGTGATCCAAATGGAGTTGTATATAAAGATTATACAGCAAACTCATTTGTTCCCAATTTTTCACACCACAAACTTTCATGTTTTGAATATGCAGATGGTGTAAATCCAGTAAAAATTAATGATATTTTTCAGACATATGCTACAAATAGAACTGATCTGGATATGTTCTATGAGAAAATTAGTCTTGTTTATGGACAATCTTCTGGTCGTGCAATTGAACCAGATTATCCTTCTTCTGGACTTGACATTCAACCAAAAATTGATGAATATCGTATCGTTGGATCTACAGGTGCATCAGTAGGAATTTCAAGTATTAAGGCTGGTGATGGAACAACATCGACAAATTTAATCACAGTTACGACAACAACTGCAGTTCCTGGATTAGATGTTGATACACCTTTCCGTATTGAAGGAATAACAGCATCCGGATATGATGGACAATTTGTAGTATCTGAAAAAGTATCTGCAACTGAAGTTAAATATCAAGTTCAAAATGCACCTACTAATGCATTACCCACAGTAACAGGATCGACACTAGCACTATCTTCTGATACAGTAACATCAGCATCACCATATATCTTTAACATCTCTCTGAGATCTGTATTTGGTATGTGTGGTATGGAAGCAGATGGAAGTAAAGCTACTGGTTTCCGTTCAATGGTTGTAGCTCAATTTACTGGAATTGGATTGCAAAAAGATGATAATGCTTTTGTTAAGTATAATGAAAATTCCCCACCAACTGGAGCGTATGATGACAATACAGTTGCTGGTAATGAATCAATCAGTACTAATTCTAGAGCAAGATATAAACCATCTTATAAAAACTTCCATGTAAAAGTATCTAATAACTCTTTTATTCAAGCAGTTTCTATTTTTGCTATCGGATTCTCTGAACATTTTGTAACTGAGAATGGTGGTGATATTTCACTGACTAACTCAAACTCCAACTTTGGTGCAAATGCACTGACTTCGGTTGGATTTAGAACTGATGCATTCAGTCAGGACAATCAAGGATACATTACGCACATCATCCCACCAAAAGAAGTTTCTTTAACAGAGAGTTCTATTGAATTTTCATCTATTGATGTAACTCAAACAGATAGAGTTGCTGGTGTTGGTTCAACAGGCAATCTTTATCTGTATGCTCAAACCAACATTGATGCCCCACCAGAAAATGTCCTTGAGGGATATAGAGTTGGTGCAAGAAGTAATGATCAATTAAGACTTCTAATCACACAGGCAGGAATCGTAACAGAATATACTGCTCGTATTGTTATGCCAGATGGTAGTGGCAATCCAACATTAAGCGCAGAAAAATCATTTAATGTAAAAAGAAGTGCCGTTGGAATTAATAGTATTGGATCATATAGTGAAGGTGGTAATTCAAATGTAATTACCTTTACTAAGGCACATAATTTCATCAATGGAGAAACTATTCGTATTTTAAGTGATACGGGCCAATTACCTGATGGTTTATCACCAAATGTTGTGGCATTTGCAATCACAACTGGATCTGGTATCACAACAAACACTAATATCAAACTTGCAAAAACTCTTAATGATGCCATTAATGGATCTGCAATTACTATTAATGAGAAGGGTGGAACACTTAATGTTGTAAGTAGAGTAACTGATAAAAATTCAGGAGATATTGGTCACCCAATTCAATATGATACTACAAATTCTCAGTGGTATGTTAAGGTTGCAACCGCTGCAACAGAAAATACCATTTATCCAACGATCGTAAGTCTTGGAACAACATCTCTTGGATCTGCAACTCCAAGAGCATTTATCAAGAGAAGATCTGATACAAGATCTGGACTTGATAAGACATATAGACTGAGGTATGTAATTCCTTCCGATTCTGGTTCTGTTGCAAGACCGCCAACAGAAGGATTTATTATTCAAGAAACGGGAACTTCTATTGGATCTAATGATGGAGAAATCCAGACATATTTTGGAACCGGATCACTTACAAATGCAAACCAACAAAGAAACTTTAGATTTATTTCTAATGTAGTTTGGAATGGATCTGAAATGTCAATTGACACTGAACTTCCTCATAATTTAAAAGTTGGTTCTTCAGTAGAACTCAACAATATTACTAGTACATTGAATACTACTGGTGCAGGAAATAGTGGATTTAATGGAACATTTGAAGTTAGTGGTATTTCAAGTGCTAAAAACTTTACTGTAGGATTGACTACCGATCCAGGAACATTTAGTAATGATATTAATACAAGAACTACAGATTTACCACACTTTAAGCGTAAGAGATATAATGATACTTACTATGTCTATAGATTATCTGAGGCACAACATTATATTAATGGAGAGCAAGATGGTATCTACTATGTAAATGTTCTTAATGCATCAAATACTCCAACTGTTGCACCATTTACTGAAGAGAAATTCTCTCAACCAGTTAAGGAACTCTTCCCACAAACAAGTAGAGATAATGCAGTTTCTGATCCAGAATCTGCTCAATGTTTTGCTGCTTCCAAACTAATTGGTCTTGTTGAAACAAATGATCCTAGAAATAGTATTACAAAAGAAACTATTGATAAGATTAATTCAGATAAAGCAATTGGTGTTGGAATTACTGATATATTCTCATCAACTGGTATAGCACATACTATTCATACATCATATGATCATGGACTGAATAGAGTTACTCAACTCTCTATTGTTAGTGGTGGTACTGCATATGGTTCTGGAACAGCAGGAGATTTTTATGATGCAAAACTAATCTCTATTGGATCTTCTACCACAGGAAAACATGCCACAGCAAAAGTAACTATTGACGGAAGTGGTGTAATTACTGATGTTAAAGTGATGGATGGTGGTAGTGCATATGGTATTGGTAATACCATGAATGTTGTTGGTATTGAAACTACAACAGGATTTATACCAGCAGTAGTTGAAGTTAGCAACATTTATAATAATATTGGTGATGTTGTAAGAGTTGTTGGAGTCAAATCTGAAACATATTCAGGATATAATCAGCTTCATAGAATTACTGATGTTGCAATAGGATCTGCAACAACGATTACTGTATCTTCAGCATCTTCAATATCAGAAACTTTAATTCCATCTACATCAGACATTGGTATTGGTGTAACATTGTCTTCAGGTTCTTATCTATATTTGACTGGAGAAAGTGTTAATGTCAATACCTTCACCTATACTGGTGGATCTGGTATTGCTACAATTACTACTTTGGATAAGCACGGATTTGATGTTGATAGAAAGGTAAGAATTTCTGGTGCAGATCAAGATCAATATAATGGATCATTTATTGTTTCCAAAGTTAATTCACTTACATCATTTGAAGCAAATCTTGGTGTTAGCACAATTGCACCAACAGCAACAGGAACTATCTTTGCACTTCCAGAAGGATTTACCTCTAATGATGGTAATATAACGATTGAAGATGAAAATCTTGAGGGTAGAATGATTCCAACTTATGCTGGAATTACTACAACAATATCTTCTTCAATCGCAAATGCATCAACAGATCAAATTGCAATTCAAGAAATTGGAACTCTTGATATTAATATTGGCGATTACTTGATGGTTGATGGTGAAATGATGAGAGTCAAGACCACCACAACTGGATCAAACCCAGTGTATGTTTTCCGTGGTATTCTTGGATCAAAAGCAACTTCACATACGATTAATTCTGTTATTAGAAGAGTTAGAGTTGAACCAATTGAACTTAGAAGACACTCAATCATTCGTGCTTCTGGACATACCTTTGAATATGTTGGATTTGGTCCTGGTAACTACTCAACTGCATTCCCAGATAAGCAAGATAGAGCAATTTCTGTTGATGAAGAACTTTTAGCACAATCAGCTAAGAGAGAAGGTGGAATTAACTTCTATACAGGAATGAATGATAAGGGTATTTCATACTCTGGTAATAAGCGACTCAGTACAATTACTGGTAGAGAGGAAATCTTTGATACCCCAGTTCAAACTGTAGAGGGTGAGGATATTGCGGAACTTCCTGGACTTAATGTTATCGAACCAGTTGAAGGTGTTTTTGCAAGATCTATTAAAGTTGAAGGTGGACCTGATAATAAGGTCATCTCTAAATTTAATGGACCACTTATTATCAACAATAAACTGACAGTCAATTCTTCTAGAGGTCTTGAGTCAAATAACTTATTCTTACAAGGTGATGCAACTGTATCAAGAAACTATACAGTTGGAATATCAGTTCCCGTACTAGCAGGAAACCCAGGTAATGTTGTATGGAAAGCAAACCCAAGTCAGGGTGGAACTTGGGGTTATGTTTATACAACTGATAATGCATGGCGTTCCATGGGTCCGATCAGTTTGGAAAGGGATGCATCAATCTTCATTTTCGATAAGGTTGGTATTGCTACAACTGGACCTGGAGAATCTACATTCCAAGTCGGATCTGGAACAACCTTAGTTGATATTGATGGTACTGGTGGTGTTGGTATTGGATCAACATCAAATGGATTTAAACTTCGTGTTGTTGGCGAATCTAGATTTAGTGGATCTGTTGTTGCAACAGCATTTACGGGTGATGGTTCGGGTCTGACAAATCTTGCAAATGATAGTTTGTTTAGTACAGTTTCTGCTGGTGTTGGAACTGGTATTTTCCCAGTTGATGTTTTAAATGTTGGTATCGGAACTACAAGACCTCTCAGTAATGTTGATCTAACTGTTGGTGCTGTCGGTTCTTCAGGAACCACAATACATGTCTTCTCTGAAGCGAAGTTTGCTGGTATTGTAACTACTAATAACCTTACGGTTGTAGGATTCAGTACAATTGTTGGTAATTATGATATTCAAAATTCTTCAGGTAAGATTACCTCTGGAATAATAACTGCAACTACATTGAATGTGGGTGCAGGTGGAACGATCATTACAACCCAAGTTGGGCTAGGTTCTGTAGGTATTGGATCTACTATGCCAACAGCAACTCTTGACATTGGTGGACATGCAAAACTGAAAACCTATTCGGAAAATGTTGAAGCACTTTCGATTGTTGCAAATGTAGTTACGATTGACCTCTCCACGGCACAATCATTTACATTGACTGCAAGTGATAGTATAACTGAGTTTGTAGTTCAGAATCCACCTACGGGTTCGACATCATTCACCATTAAAATCGTTCAAGATTCAACTGGTGGTCATTCTGTCGGTATAGATACATTCAAGGACAATGGTGGAGTTACAATCCCAGTATATTGGCCTGGTGGAGTTCTACCAAGTGTCACTACAACAGCGGATATGGCAGACATTTATTCCTTTAAAACATTTGATGGTGATAACCTTACATCCTCTGGTCTTTATGGTGTAGTTAGTGGTCAAAACTTCAGTTAAAAAATAAATGGAAAATATCTATCAAAGAGGTCTTTCAACAGATCTAGAGTTAAATGGACCAAACCTATCATTTATTGAAAATCCAGTAGGAGTAGGTAGCACGGTTACAGGATCTGTAACTATGTCTGGTATAGCAACAGTTTCCTGGGCATCAACAACACCATCATCTATTGGTACAATCTCATATCAATGGTACGAATCTAATGTTGGTATTTTGAATGATAATACTAACATTAGTGGATCAGCAACAACCACATTAACTATATCAAACCTCAAGAGCCCTCAAGATAATAATAGAGAATTTTATCTTGAGGCAGATTATACTCCAACTAATGAGTATGGTAGCATCTTAAAAGGAACTGGTAATGCTCTAAATGAACCACTTAACTCTGGTATTGCTACAATTACAGTAGAACCCTTAATTGAGATAATTTCTGAACCAACTACCACGGAAACTATTGTAGATCAAACTTCTACATTTTCTGTTAATGCAGGACTTACCGATTCTTCTTATGGTGATGTTAGTTATCAATGGTCTTTAAATGGAAATGTTGTTTCTGATGGAACAGTTACTGAGACTACTGGTTCAACAGCATTGGTAGAAGGAAATCAAGACTTTACTTATAATTCAGATACAACCCTTGAGTTGATTGATGCAAGAGACATTACAATTGTTGTTGCTGGTGGTTCTGGCGGTGGCGGTGTTAGTGGTAATGGTGGACATAATGGAAGAGCAGGAAGACTTCCATATGCACCAGGAGAAACTGATGTAAATAGAACTCTAAACTTTCAGATTGGAAGGAGAGGAAATTCTGGATCAGGTGGAAATGGTGGAAATGGTGGTGCTAGTAGTTATGCATCTGGCGGAAATGGTGGACCAGGATCTCATGGTGGTGGAGGTGGTGGTGGAGCCACTGCAGTTTATGATGATACATTAGGAAGATATACAATTGTTTCTGCCGGTGGTGGAGGCGGTGGTGGAAGTGGTTCTGGTGGACCACCAAATGCTAGAGGTGGTGGACTAGGGTTTGGTAGATCAAGACCTGTAATGTCAAATAGCACTTCATCACCAAATCCTGGAGATGATGGGTCCAATAAAGGTGGAGGAGGTGGAGGAGGATCACAACCCTCTAATTATCCTGCTTCTGGTGCTGGTGGTAATAGTGCTGATGGTAATGGTGGAGCAAGTGGATTTGATGATAGAACTGCTTCTTTTGCTTTTGATGGTTGGGGTATTCAAGGTAATGGATATGCTAGCATTTCATATACTGGTAAAACATCAGTTGATACTACAGTAACTAGAAATACGATTGTCTCTGGATCACAAACTAATGTATTGTCATTGACTGCAGATCAAGTTGGTATTCAAACTGTATCATGTTCTATAGTAAGTGCTCAGGCAACTAATAGTCCTCAAATAAGCACCACTGCAAACTTTGTTGTAAGAGGCACGGCAGATGAGTATCTTGTAAATATTGAAGGTATCAACAATACAGATACTGCAAACTTGACATTCATTGACCTTTTTAATGGAGAATATGAGATTACAGCTTCTACTGGAGATCCAACTGTAAATTCTTATAATAAATTATACTCTTTTTACTCACCAGACAAAGATTTAGATGTGGAAATGGATTTGTATGGGGGGAAAGGTTCTGATAATGGATCAGGAATTGGTGGTGAGGGAGGGTTCTCAAGAATTAGATTTACTATGGAGAGAAATGTTGAATACGTTCTTGCTGGATTGATAGAACCAATCAATGCACCATTTCTCTATAGAAAAGCAACTTTGATTGCATGTGTTGGTGAAGGTGGAGATGCTGGAACCAATGGAAGAGGTGGATTTGGTGGTGGAATAAATATCGGTGGATCTGGTGGGTTGGGTGCTGGCAATGGAACTGGTGGTGGGGCAAATGATTTACAAGCAGATGGACTTTTTGGATCAGCATCGAGTCTTACCGCAGTTCCTCCAGATTCCGACACCCCTCCAAACGAATCTGCCGGAGGTAGGACAATAGCCTGCACGAGAGGTGTATATTGGAGAGATCAGGGAAAATCACCTTGTGAGGATCTTGGAACTATTAAGTTTAGAACTCCAGATGGAACAGAAATATCCAACACTGCAGAAATTGAAAGAGGATATAAATCTGGATATAATATAATTCAAACAAAAGGAATAGGAAGAAACGATGGTGGTGCAGGTGGATCTGGTGCCGAAGGTGGTCAAGGTTCAACAAATCAAAGAGGTGGTGGAGGAGGAGGATCAGGATATACTGATGGCTCTGTAACTGAAGTAGAAAGTACGCAAGGTGGCAGTACTGGTGATGCTAAAATTATTATTCGTCTTTCTGATCCAAGTGTGGTTAATCCATCAACCACACTTCAAGATGTAATATTTGATGTTACATCTTCAAACCAGAGGAATACGATTACCTTTGTAAAAGAAAGTGGAACCGGACCTGATAGAATTACGTTTGGTCCTAATTTTGGAACTGTGAGTGTTTCTTTAGGATTTGGTGCAGTTTATGATAGAGAGAGTGTATCTGTTAATGGAGATACCTCTGCTGGAATTATTAGATTGACTGATAATACACTTGAACTTGAGGATTCAAATGATGGTGATTTCACCGATTTAACTATTACCCCAAGAAAAGGTAAGTTTACAAGTAAATTTAGATATGAATTTACTAGATCAAGTGAAACAGTTACTTTTACACAGTCTTTGACTGGAGATCATCTTGGATTTACTATGACCCTAGTTTCTGGAACTGGAACTGGACCACAAACAATTAAATTTGGTGGTTCTGGACTCACATTACCTTACAACGAACCAGTTACTGCAACAATTCAGCAGGGAGCAGTTTATACTATCACATCAACAAATAATGTCACTACAAGAAGTTTGAGTGATGGCACTCTTACTCTTACCGATGTGGATAGCAATCCTGGAACTTTGGAAATTACTCCAGACAAAGGAGAATGGACTTCAACATCTAGATACGAGTTCACTTAGATACTTGTATAAATAATAAAAAATAAGCGGGGGAGAGTGAACCCGAATGGCAGTCAATAAGAATTTTGTTGTCAAAAACGGGCTAGAAGTAGCAACAGACGTTATTCTGGCAAATGCTTCTACCAAAAATGTCGGTATTGGTTCTACCCAACCAACTCTCACCTTAGATGTAAGAGGTGGAATTGGTGCTACCGATCTTCAAGTCACTGGATTTACTACTCTTACGCAAGATCTGCAGGTAGGAACATCTGGTAGCGTTTTTTACGTCAGCAATAGTAATAACTTTGTTGGTGTTGGAACCTCAGTTCCTGCTTATACTTTAGAAGTTCGTGGACCTGTAAGCACAGGTGTCACGGCACTATATGTTCGTGGTGACATGCGTGTCACTGGTGATATCAATCTCGATGATATTACTCTTGATGACGCAGAGATTGAAAATCTGACAGTTACAGACACGTTAACTGTTGCTGGTGTTACTACTCTTGCAAGTAGTGGTGGTATTACAACGACAGGTGGTCAGGTTTATATCAATACTGATCTGAATGTTGGTGGTGTATCAACATTTACTGATGCGGCAGACTTCAATAATGATGTTGATATTGATGGTCACACTGAACTTGATAATTTAAATGTTAGTGGATTCTCTACATTTGTAGGGTTCTCTACATTTAGTGATTATGTTTTTATTCAAGATGGATTGAATGTTACTGGTGTCATCACTGCAACATCATTCACTGGTCTTGGACAAATTGGTGTCGGTTCTGAAGGAACCTTCATCGGAACTGGCGTTACGATGGTTGATTTTAAATCATCCAACGCAGGAAATACTGTTGATGTAACAACAGGAATCGCAACGGTCACAGTTCAGACTGGTGCATCTATTGGTCTCGTAATCGCTCTTGGCGGTTAATTCAATAAATACTCATAACACTTAAAGAAAGATGGCAGAAGCATTTTCAAATAAAGTAGCGAGAGCTGCGGGTATTGTAACTAGTTACAGTGGGAGCACAGTGGCTGCGGGAAGCACTGCCATTACAGTTACCGCACTGACGGGTATTGGTGTTTCTTTCCTAGTTGACAATCAAAATTTTATTGCTGGAACTAAGGTTGTATCAACCAGTGCCGTCTCTGGTGGAGTAGGAACTGTATTTACAGACAGAAATTCTACAAATACGGCAAGTGCAAGTACTCAAACTGTTAGGTTCCTTGGACCAACGACAGCATATACTTCTCCTGCATCCACGAAGAGTATTATCATCGGTGGAACGTTTGCAAATAATACAAATAACTCAGTAAATCTCTCAGTCGAGATCTACGACAGCAGTGTTGGGATTACTTCTACAGGATCGGTTGCGATTGCAAGTAAGATCCCAGTTCCGTCAGGAAGTTCTTTCGTTATTTCCGACACAGGTAAAACACTTTTAGAATCAGCAGATGAACTAAAAATTTATTGTGATAGTGAAGGAGCAATTGATGTAAGTCTCAGTATTCTCACAGGAGTTAACTGATGGCAGATCGTAACGGTTATATCGGAAGAGCACCTAGTGACTCAGCAGTCACAGTTGCAAGACAAACTTTTTCACCTACTGGAGTTACAACTAACTTCACTTTTGCATCTGGTTACGTTGCAGGATACTTTGATATCTTTATTAATGGTGTAAAGATGATCGAGGGAAGTGATTACACTTCTACAGACGGGTCAACTTTTTCAATACTAAATGGTGGTGCAATTAGTGGTGATGTAATTGAAGGTGTTGCGTATAAGGCATTTAATGCAGCCACCGCAACTGTTGGAATTAACTCTTCAGGAACTCCTATCGGTAGTGTTAATACACTCAACTTTGTCGGAACCGGAAATACTTTTGCATTAAGAGGTAGTTCTATTGACATCAGTATTTCTGGTGGTGGTGCAGGTGCTGGTGGAACATGGACTAACTATGATACTAATACTGGAGTTAGTACCACAAAGAAAGTTAAGATTGAAAATAATTTAGAAGTTACTGGTGTTACCACATCAACAGGTGGATTTGTTGGTAATGTAACAGGTAATGCTTCTGGAACCGCTGGTGGATTAACTGGAACACCCGATATTACTGTTAGAAATATAACAGGTGTTGCTGCAACATTCACTGGTGTTTTAACATATGAAGATGTAACCAATATTGATTCTGTTGGACTTGTTACTGCAAGATCTGGTGTAAGAATTGTTGGTGGTGGACTGACTGTAACAGGTGTATCTACTTTCCATAATAATGTAGAACTTAATGCAAATCTAGACCTACAGGATGGTGATAAGATCCTTCTTGGTTCTGGTGATGATTTAGAAATTTATCATAGTGGATCTCACAGTTTTATTGTGAATTCTGGTGTTGGTCAATTGTATATCAGAGCATCGGGAGGAAATGTTCAGGATCAAGGTAATGCAAACCAAAGTTGGTTGCAATTTAATTCTGGTGCTGGTGTAGAAGCACACTTTGCAGGAAGCAAGAAACTTGAAACCACTGCTGCAGGTGTAAGTATCACCGGAACTTCAACCTGCACTGGTAGTGTTCAGGTTGGTTCTGGTCAATCATTTGGTTCAAGCACTGGATCTGCTGCAGTTTATTATGGTGACGGATCAAATCTCACCAACTTACCTGCTGCTGGACTTACCACAGAAGCACTTGTATCATCTGGTATTGTTACTACACTGAACCTTACATCAGCACAAGACCATAAGGTAACTGCATCTGGTATTACAACCATCACAGTGTCTGGTGGAACAGAAGCAGATAGTCATACAGTAAGAATTATCAACTCTGGTATTACAACTGTAGGATTTAGCACATTCTTCTTATTCCCATCAGGTTCTACACCAAGTTTACCAACTGCAGATGGAGCAATTAGTTTGATTTCATTCACGGTAAATAGGGTAGGAGCAGGTGGAACACAACTACTTGCTGGCGCATCCGTAAACTATAGCTGAGGATAGATAAATGGGAATAGCATTACCTCAGTTAGCACCTGCTTCTGAAGATAGGGCATCTGGTGCTCAGGTTATTGATGGTAGTTTGAAGTTTAATGAAACATTAGGTAGTTATCTAACTAGAACTCCAAGTTCTAATGGAAATAGAAGAACTTGGACTTGGAGTTGTTGGTGTAAGATTGCAAAACTTCCAGAAAGTGGAACAAATGGTGATAGAACTTTGTTTTCCGCAGTTGATGCTCAAACTAATGGCGATGACGATGCTATAAGATTTATTAGAACTGGAATAACTGGAGCAAATAGTTTATATTGGAGTTCCTCTGAATATAATGTAGGGGATGAAGAAGTAATATACACAAATGCGGTTCTACGCGATCCTAATACGTTTTATCATGTAGTTCTTATAAAAGATACAACACAATCAAGTTTGGCTAATGGTCAAATGAGAATGTATATTAATGGAGTAGAACAATCATTAGTTGAATCAAACGCTATTTCGCAAGATGCAGAAAGAGCTATAAATTCACAAGTCCCACATGCTATTGGTGATCATTATGATCAAGATAGACCATGGGATGGAATGATGTCTCAGGTCTATTTCATCGACGGCCAAGCACTTGGTCCTGAAAGTTTTGGATATACTGACGGACTCACTAATACTTGGAGACCTAAAAAGTTTAGTGCCTTTAATAATCCAAATAATGGAACAACTTGGACTAATAGCATAAGCGGAACTGCAGATAGCGGTTGGGCTAAATCGCAAGCATTTGATGGAACCAACGCTAGTTCTCGCGCATCTAATGGTAATTCACTTACATTTACACCATCAAGTCCTATTCCCATAAAAACTTCATTACGAATTAATGCTCGTAAGTATGGTTCTGGTTCTTCTGTACTTACTGTAAATGGAACTAACTATGCTTCATTACTATCAGCAACAAAGGCATACGTTACTATCCCAGAATCAACCATTACTTCTATTGTTTGGTCAAATGTTAATGGCAACTCTGACTCAGTAGATATTACAACAATTGAAGTAGATGGTTATCCCCTTTTAGATGGGGTAGGAGATAACTCTTTCTACCTCCCATTTGATGGATCTGCACCAATAGGAGAGGATCAATCTGGAAATGGAAACAACTGGACACCAGTAAACTTTGGTGGTTCAGTAGCACTTGATAACCCACAAGTATCTGGTGCAAAACCAATCCTGAATGTAACTCAAGGTGGAACTCAAGCAGGAGTTGGTGTATTTGGAAGTAAAGAAAATATAGGATATGCTGTCACTGTAGCTCCAAAAACTGGTGGAGGTAATGCATATTATATTGATGGAGTAGAGAGACAAACTCTTACTGGATTAATTCGTGGCGCAACATATACTTTCAATCAGTCAGATAGCAGTAATGATAATCATCCTCTTAGACTTTCAATAACAGATGATGGCACCCATACTGGAGGAGGAGCTCAATATACTAATGGAAATGTACAAGGTGGAACACCAGGAACTGCCGGTGCAGCAACAACAATAACTATTCCATACAACGCTCCTAATACGTTATATTATTATTGTGGAAATCACTCTGGGATGGGAAATAACATCACAGGTATCACCACAAATGAGAAGTTAGCAGATCAATATGCATCACACTGCACTCTTGCACTTCCATTAGTTGGTAGTGCTAATGATGTAAGTGATTCTGTTAATATTGGAAGTACTACAAAAGCAGTTACATCAAATAATGCTGTTGCTTCAAGTGCTCAAAGTAATTTTTATGGTGGAAGTTGGTACTTTGATGGAAACTCAGACAGTTTAACATTTACAACATCAAGTGCCTTATCACTAAGTGGAGATTTTACTATTGAGTTTTGGATTTACAATAATACTATTGTGATAGATTCTCAGCACCCATCACCAATTACGATGCCAGGTACTACTGTATCGCAGATTTATACTAACTCTAGTAGCGACTTCTATGGATTGTATAGGAGTGGTGATATTGTTACCACTGGAAACAATTCTGCATTAACTGGTGTGTGGCAACATGTCGCATTTACAAGAAGTGGATCAACTTGTTATGCATTTCTTAATGGAGTTTTGAAAAATACTGCTACCAATAGTGATACTTTTGGTGATGCTACTGGAACATATAGAATAGGATCATATAGTGGAACTGGTGGAGATATTAATGCATATATGCAAGACCTTCGTGTTTATAAAGGAGTAGCAAAATACACCAGTGACTTTGTAGTTCCTGCAACCTCCCCAGACATTCTCCCAGACACTCCATCAGGTGTAAGTGGTAGTTCTAAACTTGCTAAAGTCACTGATGGTGCTGTGCATTTTAATGGTAGTGGAGATTATTTGAGTATTGCTGATAGTAGTGACCTTACAGTTGGAACTAATCCATTTACTCTTGAGTTTTATGCATATAAAACTGCTGCTGGTGAAGATTTTATCTGTGGATCATACGATAGCTCTGGAACAACTTCTTCTCTTTCATATTCTATTCAAACAGGAGGATCTACCCCATCTAATTCATTAGTAGCAAATGTTGCTGAAGGAGGTTCTGCAACTTCAGTCAACAGTGGAGTTGACTTTGTATTGAATAAGTGGGTCCATGTTGCGTTTGTAAGAGATGGAAACACTTTAAGACTTTTCCAAGACGGTATTCAAATGAGTACTGCAGCATTTAGTGGAACTATTAATGATGCCTCTAATGCTTTTGAGATTGGTAGAGCAGGATTTTCTGGTAAAGATTTTCCTGGTTATATTTCAAACTTTAGATTTGTAAATGGAACCGCACTTTACACATCAAACTTTACACCACCAACCAGAGAACTCACAAATGTAACCAACACAAAACTTCTGTGTTGTCAGTCTAATATTGAACCAGGTCGTGCTGCTGTTTCCCCTCTTGTCAGTGGCATTAATAATGGAACTCAGTGGAGTAAGTATCTTACAGGTGGTGGTGGATTCCAAGGAAGTTATCCAGCATCTAATGCATTTAACGGTGTTATAACTGGTGCAAATACTTCTAGATCAACAAACACTCAAACTACACAAACTTTTACACCTCCAGGTGGTATATCATATTCCAGTTCTGTCGAAGTTTGGACTTGGTATACAGGTAATGTGAGTTTGAATGGTGGAAGTAATGTTGCTGTTACTGATGATCAAGATTGGAGAACAATCGCTTCTGGATCTGGCACTATTGATAATATACGTTTTATTACTGACTCAGGTAATAGCATGTATCTTGCTGGTATAAGAATTGATGGTAGCACCATCTTAATAGAACCAATTACACCAAACGGAGACGTAGCAGCAACTAACTTCAACCCATTCACAACTGATATAAACACAGTTCGTGGACAAGAGACTGGTTATGCTACTATGAATCCTTTAACAAAAGGTAGTAGAGTTACGTTAAGTGATGGAAACTTAAAGCAAAGTCATACTGCCTCAGCTGGAAATGCACCTACTATGAATTGTATGGCAACGATACCATTTGGAGATGGTAAATATTATTTTGAAGTATATAATATTGATAACATGGGACATGGAATTTGTGATGTTCAGACAAATGCGAATCCAACCAAACGTATTTTTGTTTATAGTGGAAGTATAACCAATACTCAAAATGGAACAACATCTGGTTCTGTTCCCTCATTTTCATTAAGTGATGTGTTATCTGTTGCATATGATAGTGTAAATAGAAACATTTATTTTTATAAGAATAATGTTCAATACTATAGCCTCACTGGATTTGATGATCCTGGGGTGGATTTACATCCTGGTCTTGGAGTTAACTCTTCTAGTTCGTCTGGAAGTATTGAAATAAACTTCGGACAAAAACCCTTCAAGTTCCCACCACCAGATGGTTACCAACCACTGAATGCTGCTAATACAAAACCAGAGACTATATTTGCACGTCCTGATCAGTTTGTTGGAGTGACGACTTATAGAGGAACAGGAAATCCTTTGATTGTTCCTGGTTTGAATATGAAACCAGATTTCATATGGATCAAAAACAGGGGGGCATCTCAAAAACATACTTTGGTTGATAGTGTGAGAACTACAGCAACTGGTGAATATCTTGCCTCTGATTCAGATCAATCACAAGGGACTGGTGTGCATATAAGTGGAGTTGAAAATGGAATATCTATAGCAGATCCAAACTCATCTACTATTTGGTATAATGATAGTAGTTATGATTATGTGGCATGGTGCTGGAAGGCTGGTGGAAATAAAAATACCTTTAATGTTGATGATGTAGGTTATGCAAGTGCTGCTGCTGCAGGTATTACTGGTTTGGATGGCACAGGTGAAATGACCACTGCAAAATTCCTTGGATGTTCTATTGGAACAAAGCAAGGATTTAGTATTATCAAATACAAGGGTCTTGGTGGAGGAGATGTGAAAGTGCCCCATGGACTCTCACAAACTCCTGATATGGTGATTGTCAAGAATCTTGATAGTACCGTTGATTGGGCAATCACACATTCTGGTCTTGCTGGTAACAGGTCACTTAGATTTACTAATGTCAGTACAGACACGTCTGGTTTCTTGGGTTTGAATAAAGGAGGTTTAGCATCTACATATTTTACAATCAATTATAGTGATACAAACCTCAAGTATGTAAATGCTAGTAATGAAGATTACATAGCTTATGTCTGGCACGATGTCCCTGGACTACAGAAATTTGGCACATATGAGGGGTCTGGAGATGCCGATACAGGACCCTTTGTAGAATTAGGATTTAAACCCGCACTTCTTATAGTGAAAAATATTGATGATGCTGAACACTGGTACGTTTATGATCCTAAACGATCACCACATAATGTCGCATATCAATCCCTTCGGGCAAGTTCTAATGGTGGAGAAGAAACTGGTGATACTAATACTAGACTAGATCTTCTCTCAAATGGATTTAAATTGAGACAAGGGAATGGTCCTAATAATTCAAATACTTACATCTATGCAGCATGGGCAGAAGCACCAACAGTAAACTTGTTTGGTGGACAGTCTAATGCCCGCTAACATAAATAACTAAAAAATAAAATGCGATGGCAATAGGCAATCCTATAACATTAACAAATAATGTTGCGTCTAAGATCATCAGTGCAACTGCAACAGCAGATCAAACTCTGTTCACAGTCACTGGTGGTTATCGCATCAATCAACTTGCGGTATTTCGTAATGGTGTAAGACTCGCAAGTGGATCTGACTTTACTGCAACTGATGGTGCATCGGTTACATTAATAAGTGCAGCAAACGAGGGTGATACCCTTGAGTTTCAGATCTTTGATGACTTTAGAGTTGCTGATGCAATAAACTCTGCAGGAGATCAAAGTCTTAGTGGATCTCTTTCTGCTACAGGTGGTTTTAATGTCGGTATTCAGTCAGGTGGAACTGATATCGCAACTGGTGTTATTACTGCGATAAACTTTATTGGTGCTGGTAATACTGCTGTTTATGATGCAGTATCCAAAACTGTTGACATCAGCATCTCTGGATCTGGTGGTGGTGGATTAGGAACTGCAATTAACTATGCAGATGATGCAACTGCTACTCCGTTCAGTTATATTGATAGAGATGCAACAGTTTCTGAAGATTTATTACTAGACACGACAAAGGCTGGAGCATCCGAATCAATTATCGTTTCTGTCATTCCAAATATTACCGTAAATTCTGGTGTAGCAATCACTGTTGGTACAGGTAAGACCATGATTATTGATGTACTACAAATCGGAGATCTCTGATGGCAACACTTAGAGTTACAAGTTTAAGAGGTAGAACAGGTAATGTATCTCCGACACTACCTGATGGTGCAATTGTCACTGGTGTAACCACATCTACAAGTGCGATTGTTGGATCTGCTGTCACCATTAACTCAACTGGTATTGATGCTGGTGCTGGTATCATCACTGCCACATCATTTGTTGGATCTGGTGAAGGTCTAACAGGTGTTGCATCTACTGATAATATTATTACTAGTACGGCTTCAACCTTTGCTAATATCAATTCTACTGGAATTATAACAGCAACTAGTCGTATTACGGTGGGAACTGCAGTGACTGCTAATGGTGATGGACTTAATGTTATCGGAATTGTTACTGCAACATCTTTTGTTGGTAACGGCGCAGCTATTACAGGTTTACCAGCAGGGTTCACTGAACTCGACTCTGCATTATTTAACTAAATAACTAAAAAGATATACCGATGGGACTCAAAAGAACTAAACTGCTAGGAGTACAATCAATAACTGGCATTAACACTGTCGGTATCTTGACTGTTGGAACCACACAAACTGCTGGTGGAGTTGGTATTGCATCAACCACATATCTGAGAGGTGTGGTAATGCATAATACTGGACTTGCAACTGCAACTTCATCACTGTATGTTTATCCTGCAGGAAATAATTATAATCATGCAGCAGTTGGTGTTGGAACAACTGCGTTTAGATTAGCACGAGTTGATCTTGCTTCTAATGAAACATTTTTCTTTGAGGCAAACTACCCAATTGTTTTGGCTCATGATGAGTCACTTGTTGTAGAAGTCACGGCACCAGCAGCAGCAACTGGAGGAACAGGTATTGGTAGTGCTATCAACTATCAAATCCTTGGTGATACGGATATCTGAGGTAATTAAAAATGGGAGTAAAATCTACTGGTAGTCATCCTACAACAACAAAGGCAGACGGACATCTTTTAGAGTATTTTAGAAGTGATATGGGTGCTGGTGGTGGAGGAACTAATTATATTGCACCGGCAAATATTGATGCTTCTGGTGGAACAAAAACAACTTTGGGTGATTTAATAATTCACACATTTACTTCATCGGGTGCTTTTACAGTCAACTCTTCACCCGGATCAGAATCTGTTGATGTAATGGTTGTTGGCGGTGGTGGAGCAGGTGGTAGTAGTGCTGGTCCAGGTTCTGGTGGTGGTGGTGCTGGTGGTATGATTAGAAATTCTAGTTTTTCTATTCCAGCAGGACCATTTGCTTATCCTATTGCAGTTGGTGGAGCAGGTGCTGTATCACAATTTAGAGACCCATCAGGTCCTACCACATATGAAGCATTAGCTGGAGGAACAGGATCTGTGGGAGATAATACATCTTCTGCAGGTACTGGTGGTTCTGGCGGTGGAGGAACTGGTAGAAATCCTAACGGAGCTGGTGCTGGTGGTGCTGCAACTCAACCTGGTGATACAAATCCCGGATTTGATCAATATGGTAATGCTGGTGGTGCAGGACTGCACCACCCAGGGGTTCATGTAGAGGGTGGTGGTGGAGGTGGAGCTGGTGCTGTGGGTGGTGCAGGAAGTCCTGGATCAACTCCAAAAACTCCAACAAACTTTGGTGGTGCAGGACGACTTGCCGCAGATGGATTTTATTATGCAGCCGGTGGAGGTGGAGGAGGACATGCAAGCGGAACTGCTGGTCCCGGTGGACAAGGTGGTGGCGGCGGTGGCGGCGGCAATTCCAGCACAGGTGGAACTGGTGGACGTAATGATGGTACTGCAGGTGGGACCAATACTGGTGGAGCTGCTGGAGCCAACACAGGATCAGGTGGAGGTGGATCTGCTGATACCCCCACACCAGGAGGAGCTGGTGGTTCCGGTATTGTTGTGATTGCATATTCTTCATAAATAACTAAAACAATAAACTCATGTCAAAGTTACAAGTTAATGATATTGTAAATAAGGATGATGACGGTTCCGTTGGTTTTTCCAGAGGAGCCGTCGTTACTGGTATTGCAACTGCTACTGGAGTTAACGTAACTGGAGTTGTCACTGCAACTACTTTTCTTGGTGATGTAACTGGCGATGTTGTTGGTGGAGTCACTGGTGATGTATCTGGTAATGTAACTGGAAATATCAACGCATCATCTGCATCTGGTATTAGCACTGTCGGTGTTTTGACTGCATATTCATCGATTCATATTAATGTTGGTAGTGGTTCAACTGAAGTTGCAACCGAATTGAGTAATAAGACATCACCAGGCAAGGCAATTGCTTTGTCTATGGTCTTCGGTTGATAAATAAACAAAAGAGGTATTATAGGTAATGGCTGCACCTAATATAGTAAATGTTGCGACTATCACGGGCATATCAACATTTATTGCTGGAATCAATACTGGTGGTGATGGGGTTGCTATCACTAAAAACCCTGCAGGTGTAACCACCATCGTTTCTAATGCTGCTGCGAGTGGTAAAGTATTAAAGATTAATAGTTTGGTTGCTGCTGGTATTGGAGCAACCACGGGAGTTACGGTAGATATTTACGATAAAGCAACTGCAACTGGTGCAGCAAATACAGTTTCAATTGCATCAACGATTTCAGTTCCTACATTCTCCTCTGTTGTCATTATTGGTAAAGAGAACGCAATTTACTTAGAGGAAGATCGATCCCTTGGAGTTTATTGTCAACCAAATGCAGGAAGTATTAACGTAGTTGTTGCATACGAAGAAATTAGCTAAGGAGGATAGACCATGGGATATCTAGGAAGACGCATAGGTTTATCACAAGACAACGGAGATTCTAATCCAGGAGCAGCAGGTGGTGCTGTTGGTGGTGGTATATTAGATTTATTTGCACATGGATATTTTGAGAGACAAGGAGATCTTTATAATGCTCCTGGTACTCCAGCATCAGGTATAATAGCAACTGGTGGTGTGATTAGTGACTATGAAGAAAGTGGTACTGTTTATAGATCACACATCTTCACTTCATCAGGCACTTTTGAGGTAACTGCTGTCTCATCTGATCCAACGTTGAGCGACACTGTTGATTATCTCATAGTTGCTGGTGGTGGTGGAGGTGGTGGAACTATTGGAGGTGGCGGTGGTGCTGGTGGTTATAAAACATCCATGCCTGAGGCTCCTGGTGGATCTGGTGGATCTGCAGAGACACAATTAACTGCAACTATTGCAACTTATCCTGTTATAGTTGGTGGTGGTGGTCATGGTGGTGGTGGAACTGGAAGTAGTGCCCAATATCGTGCAGGTTCTGAGGGTACAGACTCAACCTTCAATTCAGTAACTTCAAATGGAGGTGGTGGTGGTGGAGGAAACTTACACCCATCCATTCCTGGACAAGGTGGACCCGCCACAAACGGTGGTAGTGGAGGTGGTGGAGGTTCTTCTACTGCCGGTGGATATGCTAAAGGTGATGCTGAGTCACCCACACAGGGATATGATGGTGGTGCTGGTGGTACGAAATCAGCTGCTGGTGGAGGTGGTGCTGGTGGTGCTGGTGGTGCTGGATCAGGTTCTGATGCTGCAGGAGGATCTGGTGGTTTAGGAAAAACAAGTGTTATTGCTGGACCCTCAGCAACTATAGGAGCTCCTGGTCCAAGTCCAGGCAGATGGTTTGCTGGTGGCGGTGGCGGTGCATCAGTTAATAGTGGCACTGAGCCAGAATCAGGTGGTGGTGGAGCACCTGTAGGTACTCAGTGGGCTGGTGGTGGTGTTGGTGGTGGACATCCATCTCCATCCTTACCTTTCGTTACAGGTCAAGGAGTTCACAGTTCTGGTGGTGGCGGAGGTGGTAGAAATAGTAGCGGTGGTGCGCGTAGTTTTGCTGGAAATGGTGGTTCCGGTGTTGTAGTAGTTCGTTATCAAATAGCATCAGTAGCATCCACAAGAGCAACTGGTGGTGCTATTAGTTTCTATGGTGGAAAGACTATCCACACGTTTAATGGTAATGGTACATTTACCACATCATCAAATTGGAATGCTGGAACAAATGAAGTAGAGTATGTTTGTGTTGGTGGAGGAGGTGGTGGTGGTGGCACCGATCCTAACTGTTGGGGTGCAGGTGGAGGTGGTGCAGGTCAGATGAGATCTGGTACTACAACAATTGCTCATCCATCACCAGTAAGTATTGAAATTGGTGCAGGTGGTAGAGGTAATATTCAGTATGATCCTGGTACGGCAACAAATGGTTCAAATACTACAGTTGCATTCCCTGCTGGAACAGTAACAGGTTATGGAGGTGGTTATGGAGGATCTAACGCTCCATCAAGCACACAAACTAGTGGTGCTGATGGTACTAATCATCCAAATGTTCCAGTAGGTTCTGGTTCTGGTGGTGGTGCTAACAAAACACCTGACAGCGGTGATGGCGATGGTGGACCTGCTGCATTAGGTGCATATCCTGGTGGTTCTATGCCAGGACCTAATTACCATGTTGGTGCTGGTGGTGGTGGTGCTGGTGGTGCTGGTGGTAGAGGTTCTGATGCCGCAGGTACTAGAAGTGCCCCACAAATTGCTGGTGATGGACTCGGTGGCGTTGGATTAGAAGTTCCAACAACATTCAGAAATCCTATAGTTACATTTGATGGAGTACATTCTAGTTCTCAACACTTCCTTGCTGGTGGTGGTGGAGGTGGATTATTCAACCCTTCACCACAAGTAAACCCAGATAAGGGTGGAAAAGGTGGTGGTGGTTATGGTGGAGGTGGAGCACCTGGTCAAGGTACTGGTCAAGGTACTGGATCTAAAGGTGGCGATGGATTCACTAACACTGGTGGTGGTGGAGGTGGTGCTGGATCTTTTAATGATTCAACTCATTTCATAGGTGGTAATGGTGGTTCTGGTATCGTTCTCATCGCATATCCAACCTAATAAATAACTAGAAAGATCTAAGATGTCACAGTTATACGTTGACAATATAAGAAACCGAACTGGTGGCCCTATTGGTATTCCAACTGGGGCAGTTGTCACTGGTGTTATAACTGCGACAACAGCAAATGTCACTGGTAACTTAACTGTCGGTGGTAATGCTGATATCACTGGTGTTTTAACTTATGAAGATGTAACTAATATAGATTCTGTTGGTATTATTACCGCACAATCTGGAATTAAGTTTGGTGCATCAGGTGTTGGTGGTACAATCACTGCAACTGGTCAAGCTGAGTTTGTTGGTATTGTTACTGCACAATCTGGTGTTAATATTACTGGTGGTGAACTAACTTTAGTAGGAACAGCATTCACTGTTAGTCAAGCAGGAGTTGTCACTGCCACATCATTTGTTGGTGATGGTTCAGGGTTATCAGGTGTTGAGAGTTGGAATCAATTCGACACCTGGTTATACAGTGGCGGTTAATTTACTAAATAACTAAAAAGAGAAGTCATGGCACTGGAAAGGGGAAAATTAAGTAATGTTGTGCAGGTTGCTGCAGGTACAACTGTGGGCATTATCACCTGTGCCTCTTCTAAGAAAGTTTATATTAAATCAATCATTTGTCATGCTGCTGGAACTGGAATAGGCACTGCAACCGCACAAGTTTATTTCTGTCCTACAGGTATTAGTAGTGCATCAACAAATAAAATCTTTGATGTTGATGTATTAGCAGGAGAAACAGTATTAATAGAACCATCATATCCCCTTGTGTTAGATACAACTGGCGATAGTCTGCAAGTTGGAACAGGAAATGTTGTTGGAGTTGCAGCAACACATGTAAACTTCATCATTACTGGCGATAAGGAGGCTTGATACATGGCACCATTTAAGTCATCACTTGCAAAAAGTGCAGGAAAACTTCTTGGTGTTTTTAGAGAAGCAGATTTATCACTAAGAGGTGCTACTCAGAACACTAGACTGTTTATACCACCCGTGGAATTGGTGGCCACCAATTCCGACTCGACTAATCCCGGTGGAAGTTTTAAATATATAACTTGGATTGTTGATGGATCTTTTACTGTCAGTAATGGTCCAGTCAATATCAACTATTTGCTAGTTGGTGGTGGAGCGTCAGGTGCGGGACAAAATGGTGGTGGATCTAACGGCACTCCTTCTACTGCTTTAGGTTTAACTGCATATGGTGGTGGTTCTGGTAGATATTATCAGGCAGGCGTAAGTTTTGATGGATATGGTGCATCTGGCGGCGGCGGTGGCGGTGGCGGTTCCCCTACAACATCGCTAGGTAATAAAGTAACGGGAACAAATACTGATATTGCAGCACCATTAAGTCCGCAGGGTAATTCGGGAGGAACCGCTCCTGCAATTTATGGTGGTGCCGGTGGTGGCGGTGCAGGTGCTGCTGGTGGAAATTCATCTAGCAATAGCAGTCACACAGCAGGAGGAATTGGTGCAGCAGCTATGAGTGGTGATGCTAATTTTCCAACATCATACGGAACTGCTGGACCATCACCAGGTAGATGGTTTGCTGCGGGTGGAGGAGGTTCTGGAGGAAATCCTAATGGATCTGCTCCTGCCCAACCTGTTGGTGGAGGTGGCGCTGGAATCAATCGAGACCCAGGAGGTGCTACGGGAAATGCAGTTGCAAATACTGGTTCAGGTGGTGGAGCATATACCGCTGATACCGGTGGCGGATCTGGAGGCGGCGGTGCTGGTGGTTTCTTAAGCAGTAGCATGGTTCTTACAGACGGTTCATATCCAATTACCATAGGTAGTGGTGGAACAACACCTGCTGATGTTGGAGAAGGCGCAAATGGAATTTTTGTAATAAGAGTTCCTAGTGGTGTTAATGTAACTTAAATTCTTTATAGTAACTTTATTTTAATTAATTGAAATGAAAAAATTTTATACTGTTTGTGGATTTCCACGCGCTGGAAATACTTTACTTACTTCAATTTTAAATCAAAATCCAGATATTCATTTTACAGGTATGTCATCATTACCTGATGTGTTTTATCGGATATTATTGATGACTGGAGAATCTGTATCATATTTCACTTCTCCATGTAAAGAAAACTTGTATGGTTTATTTAAAAATGCATTTGAATCATTTTATGCACATAGAGATGAAAAATATATAATTGAAAGATCTACTTGGATAACTCCATATAGTTTTCCTTTGTATGGTGACTTTTGTCCTAATGAAACAAAAGTTGTAATTCTTGTAAGATCTTTAACAGATATTGTTAAGTCTTATCTTAATGTTTGTAAAAATTCTCCTGGATTTCATGTAAATCAGGAGTATAATGAATTAGATCAGACCACACTTTATAAATCAGAGCTTGAAGAAAAGGTAGATATCCTCTTTAAAAAAGAAGGTTGGTTAGATAGAACATTATATTCTATTAAATGGTTGATTGATAACGATTACCTTGAAAATATCAGAATTTTAGACTATGATGATTTTGTAAGTAACCCTCAGAAATGTATTCAGTCTTTGTATGATTTTTATGATATTCCAGAGTATACTCACAATTTTAATGAAATGAAACAAGTGAACGAATATGGAATTGTATATACTGATATGGAATATCTTAGAGCTGACTTGCATACAATTAGAACCGATGGGATTAGTAAGGTAGATCATGATATTGATCTTCCACAACATATAATTGATAAATGCAATTCTCTGGAAATTTGGAAGGGAAAAATTAAAAGTTTAGTATGAATATTATTCCTTTGTTTACATGTCCAATCTTTATGAAAGATTTGGATTTTGATTTAAATTTTATTCAAAAAAAATGTATAAGCATATCAAAAAAAGAAAAAGGAAGAATTAAAAGCAATCTGGGTGGGTGGCAATCAAATCAATTTTATGAAAGTGATTTTCCTTTTTCTGATTTGGGCTCAGAAATTAAAAGATCAGCAATTGAATTTTCTCAAGGTATAGGACTTAAATCTAATTTAAAAATAGAATCATTCTGGATTAATATTAATAAATTTAAAGATTGTAATCAATATCACACTCATCCAGGATCGTTATTCTCTGGAGTTTTTTATATAAAAACTCCCAAAAATTCTGGAAGCATACAATTTAAACATCCAGGATCTATTGGTGTAGAGAGTTATTGGAATGGAAATATAATGGATCAAAATCCACTTAATTCTTGTGTATGGGATATAGAACCTGCTGAAAATAGATTATTCATATTTCCTGGATGGTTAGAGCATCAAGTTCTACCAAATTTAAGTCAAAAAGACAGGATTTCACTTTCTTTCAATTTGACACCCCACTAAAACTGATATATAATACAACTGAATACATTATAGGTATATGGCATTCCAAAGCGTTTGGTATTATTCGGATCTGCCGGAAGATATTGTAGAGATTCTTGATAGAGATTTAACAGAAAAGTTTGATGAGCAG